>Ga0209117_1000131_pt1 | contig 48053 bp, 50 predicted proteins | sample BlaSpr_A8_OM2_M2_FD_187978 | JGI IMG/M metagenome (GOLD analysis project Ga0209117, IMG submission 187978) | Forest soil microbial communities from Thunder Bay, Ontario, Canada - Black Spruce, Ontario site 2_A8_OM2_M2 (SPAdes) (version 2) | ecosystem: Environmental > Terrestrial > Soil > Boreal... | reverse complement strand
CCGCACCCAACGAGGCCAGGATCGGATGCTCCGCTTCCAGCCAAGACGACGCAGAAGCGAAGCCCATCCGCGTGCGCGATCGTAAAAAGATTGTTTGCGCATCCAGCGACGCATCAGAGCCTGAGGGTCCGCAGGATCACTGGCTTCGCGGCCGGTTAAACGCGCTAATTCCCATTGCCAGAGTGCCAACGCAAAAGTCACGGTCTTACTCCAAAACTGCCGATCCGCTGATGCCAGCGCAGAATCCGGAGAAAGCTTGCAACGGGTGGCCCAGTCCACCAGTTCGGCAAAGTCTTTCAAAGAAAACGGCGGATCGAACTCCGACCCGCCAGCTTTAGCCAGCGTGCGCAGGCGTTCGCATCGTTTGTGGTAGGTGGGCGCATACAGCCCGCAAAAAAGCAGAAACGACGTGGCCATATCGACAGAGAGCTTCACCGTGTTGTACAGCACTTCCGGCGATAGCGGCTGGCCAGATTCGACGGCGGCGCCGGCAACGTCCAGGTGCTCGATCATGCGATTACTGAGCAAGCGCCAACCATCTTCGACGGGAATTTCAGACGGGGCAAACTCTGGGATTAGCGACAAAACACGCGGACTGCCCCACACAACATCGCCGCAATTCCGCAGCTCATAGGCATATATGTGCGGGCGCAGATTGCGGAGATAGGACGGATGACAGGCAGTCAGTCCAATCGTGCAGAAGAGCTTGCTCGCACCTAGTTTGGTTTCAACTTCGGTCTGCACCTGGTCGAGGTATTTTCTTGTTGGAAGCCGGGACGTTGGGTGAAAAACCAATGGAAATTCAGCGTCGCCCAAGACAGAAGTGCCGCGTCCCGGTAATTCCAAGAAGGAAGCTTCATCGCGGGCCAGACTTCCGGTGAGCGCGACGGCCTGGAGGTCGCTCTTAAAGTGCTTGCGGCAAGTCTCGACGGTCGCCTCACAAATAGAAGCTCGGCGGCGGGCACGAAGTGAGGACGATATCACCGCATGTGACCCCTTGCTAGGAAATGCCATATTCATGGTTACAGTTTGCACGTGTTCGTCCAACACGGTGCTAGATGAAGTACTAGGCGCAGGGCCCGGGAATGAGCCGCGATGCGTGCTGCGTTCAGGCCGCATCAGACCACTCCTCAGCAGCGCGGTTTTTCGGTACATGGGCGGCCCGACGCTTTTCTTCGCAAGAGCGGACATATAAGTCGGATGTTTCTCGAACCTGTTTCTCCTGGCTGAATTCCTGCTCCACCCATTCTCTTCCCTGGCGGCCGTACGTGTCGGCGAGTGCCGGGTTACGCAGAAAATTGCAAATCGCTTTGGAAAGCTCAGCGGGATTGCCCGGAGCAACGGTCAGACCAGTGCGGCCGTTGACTACAACTTCGGGCGTACCATCTACGGAAGTGGCGACAATGGACCGCGAAGCTGCGAGTGACTCAATGGCCACCAGGGGAAGCCCCTCATAGAAAGATGGAAGCACTGTAAAATCGGCGAGCGCATACCAATTGGCAACATCCGCCTGGAAACCGATGAACTTGACCATTTCTTCCAAGCTCAGAGCGGCGACTTGATCCTGCAGTTCCTTTTTCAGACTGCCTTCGCCAAGAAAGAGAAATTGCGCTTGCGGAAATTCGCGCCGCACATCAGGAAGCGCTTCCAAAAGTACGCGATGCCCTTTTTGCGGCTCGAGTCGCGCCGGCACAAGCACCAGCGGCGCGCTTTCACTAAGACCCCGCTGATTACGGAGTTCCGAGCGCGAGTCCAAAGGCGACGCGAAGCGACTAAGCTCGCAACCGTTTCGGATGACAACAATTTTTTCTTTAGGAAGACCTTTTTTGTGGATGAGATAACTGGCGTTGGCTTGTGACACAGCGATGAAATAATCGACGCAGCGGCCGACGGCGCGATCCAGAGCGAAGCTAGACTTCAGCCACCCCCGCCGCCAGTTTTCGGCAACATGAGGAGTTTCCAGAATCACCGGGACGCCGCACGCGCGGGCAATCGGAGAAGCGAAGCGGCTGCTGAAAAACATGTGCGAGTGAACGATGTCAATTTTGCGTTCGCGGACAAACTTTGCGAGGCGGAGTGCGTCCGGAACGCGCGTGGAAGACGCCATCGATAGCGAAAGCACTTCAACGTCGGACGGCAGATCGGGACCAAACTCGACCTCGAGGGCCTTTGAACAAGCTAGATAGAAGCGGAAATAAGTGCGCGGCAATTCCCGAAGAAGCGTCAACATATGCTCCTCGACGCCGTAGCGCACGCGAGTGCTGCTATACAGCAAGATCGCAATGGGCGACCGAGTCACGGCTAAGCGACCGCCTCCACCATGTGCGTAAATACGTCCGCTAAATTGCAAACTTCCGCTTTGGGCGGACGATTGGTCAGGAATATTGCGTCGGAATCGGGATCATCCGGGTGATACCCGTGCATACCGCGGGGACTCCAGCCTTTTCCATGGAAATCGCTGCGCGCCATCAGCCACCCAGGATTCATCAGGAAAATAATTTCACCGTAACGACGGTCCGGAAAAAGCACACCCAAGGATTCGAGTTCGTCATCGCGAAGAATCCGTCCGCACTGCAAGGACTCCAAGCGTTTTACGATTCCATGGCGAGCGGCGACGCTGAAAAACCAGAAACGCGCCATAGTCGAATCGTACACGGAGAGATAATCGTCTGGCATGACATAGCCTAGCGCTTCAACAGCTTCGACGAGGTCATAGCGTTTCTGTACGGGAGCCATTCCGTGATCCGAGTAAACCGAGAACGAGGCTTGCGGGTCGGCTTCGCGAGCAATGCGAAATACTTCGCGCAATTCGGATTCGTACCAATCGAGTTGCTTGCCGACAGGACCATTTTTGTCGGGATTCTGGTGGAGGAAATGGTCCAGCTCGGACAGATAAAGAAAGAAGACCTGTGCGCCATCTTCTTTCATGTCGCGGCGAGCCTGGGCAAGAATCTCGGCGTCCTTGAACTGCCGATAGGTATAAACGCGGAACGGAATGCTCTGGCGATCGAGCACGTCGAAAAAGGAGCAGGCTCCATCAATGCCCCCAGGGCCGTAGATCGAGCGCTTCTCGGAATAGTTGAACAGCGGCAGCAAGCGGGGGGGCACGCTGCATTCAAAAAGTGGTCCCAGGCGCAAAGCATGCTGGCCAATTTCTTTCAGCAGCTTGCGCGTGACACGATTGTCGAGCAACCGGTCGGGCATTGCGAGAAAAGGACGCAGCCACCGGAAGGGTGAACCTTGCGGATCATAGTAAAAAAGATTCCACCGGCCGGTAACGGCAGGAGGCAAGCCGGTCAGCATGGTGGGGATCGCTCCCGAGCTGAATCCCAAAACGGTACGCACCGGACGGCGATAGGGCAAAACGTCAGAAAGGAATTCGCGGCCTTGAAGCAGGTTCCAGCCCAGGGCATCAATCAAGACGAAAACGTTAATGTGCCGCTCCGCGTTCATGCATGTTCCTCGGCGATGCGCGCTGTCGAATGTAGAGGCTGGAAGTGTAGACGCACGCGTTTGGGAAGATGCAGGAGCGCTGCGCGGGTCGCGCGCTTCGTGTAGCACGAAAGATTTCCTTGCAAGAGTCTTGCGAATTCGTCAGCTGTGGTGCTGTGGTAGATGGCGACGCGATTTACGGTCGAGGCACCGGCGCGAGCCGGCCAATTCCATGACGTGCAAACGAATTTATAGCCGGCCGCAAGAGCGGCGCGGATGACGCCCCTATTGACGTCACCATAGGGAGCCGCTAAGAAGTTCACGGGTTGGCAGAGCCGATCTTCAAGGATTTGCTTGGAGACTCGAAGTTGAATGTTAAGGGCGCTGGACGGCAAGCGCGTGAGGTAGACGTGTTCATGGCCATGCGACTCAAAAGACATGCCGGCGCGTTTCATTTCGGCGATTTGCGACCAGCTCAGATAACCGGCGCGACCAATCCATGCCGTGTTCAGAAAAAAGGTCGCTCGGAAAGATCCCTGCTTCAGCAATGGGAACGCAACGGCATAGTCGGACGCACGCCCGTCATCAAAGGTAAGGCTAATGCGACGGGTGGGCTGTTGCGGCACCTTGTGGTCATGGCAGACTTCACCGAGAGAGATCGTAGAAAGCCCCTGTTCGCGAATCATGGTAAGTTGCGAGGCAAATTGTTCGGCCGAGACCCAATATTTTCGCTCACCGGAGAAGACCGGCTCGGCTTGCGGAGCCCCCATACCGTGGTACAGCAAGACTACCGGTCCAGAGAGCCCCAGCCTTGATGCCAGGATATGTTTCATGCGCGATTGACCTGCTGCCATCCAACCTCCTTCGGTCCGCGCAAAAAGCGAAAGAACCCAACCAGAAACGCGATGTTCATCGCAACAAGAAAATAGCTGACAAGCGCGTAGCGCGCTGTCTCGGCCCGTTCGTGAAACATAAATCCAATGCAAGCGAGAAGGTAGAAGCCTGCCTGGGCGACAAATATCACGCTATAGAGCGGCCCCCGAAGCAGGAAAATGTTGCTGAACAGCACTCCAACCAACAGGAATGGCAGAACCCAGCGCAAAAGCTTATGTGAAAAAAATGCCACCCGCGTAAATCCAGGCATCGGCGCCCGCCAGAGCTCGCCCAGAGCGCGGAAGCTTCCCACCGCCAGCCGAACGCGCCGCGCAAACTCATCCTTGACCGAAGCGGCGGCGAAATCGCTGCCAGCAGCTTCCGGGTCATACACCACGTCGTAGCCGAGGCGGCGAGCGTTCATCGGAACAACCAAATCGTCAACGAGGGTATGTTTTGACAGGGGGCGGTAACACTCGCGACGGATAGCATAAATGGCGCCGCTGGCCGTCAGCGTGGCGCCGAGACGCGCCTCCATCAGCCGCAAAATACTTTCGTATCTCCAGTACAAACCCTCGGTCTGACGGGACTCCGAAGTGGCAACAAAGGCCAGAGCGCCGCAGACGACCCCGATTTTGGGGTTCGAAAAATGGCGGACCAGCTTGAGGATGGCGTCAGGCGCGAATAGCGTCGAGGCGTCGGAAAAAACGAGAATTTCGTTTCGTGCGCGGTCAACACCGTGATTGAGCGCGTTAGATTTACCGCCGCGCTCGGACAGGAACACGTTGCGAATGGTTTCACCGGATAGGCGCGAGAGGATTCCATTGGTGTCGTCCTCCGAACCATCGGATACGAAAATTACTTCAAGCTTCTGCGGGGGATAGGACAACGTATTCAGGTTCGCAAGCTTTTGGGGGAGCGCCTTAGCCTCATTGTGAGCCGGGACAATCAGACTTACCGTGGGGAGTTCGACGCTCGCCGCATCTGTCGCACGACGACCACGGCGCCCACTCAGATACTTCCAATCACGTCGAATCTGCGCCAGCGCATAGGCGAAAAAGAGAACAAGCGGGTAGATAAAATAAGTGTATGCGACCAGGAAGAAGCAGATCCAGAAGGCGAATTTGGCCCAGTTCATAGAAGCTGTCCTATCGGCTGCCGCGTCCAAGCAAAAGGATTTTTACGGTCTCGAACAAGATCAAGAGGTCCAACCCGACCGAGACGTTCTTGATGTAGTACAGGTCGTAAGCCAATTTTTCAGTGTTGTCATCCAGCGTGGAGCAATATCCACGGTGCATCTGGGCCCAGCCCGTCGCTCCGGGCTTCACGGTCCAGCGGTAGCGATAATAGGGAATCTGCCGAGCCAGCTCCCGCTCCTGCTCAACAACGAAAGGGCGAGGTCCGATAAAATACATGTCTCCCCGCAAAATATTGTATAGCTGAGGCAACTCATCCATTCGCGACCGGCGCAGCCAGCGTCCCACGCGCGTCAAGCGCTGGTCATCCTTTTCCACCGGACGCGGGAAGCCGTCCTGGTCGGCATCGACGCGCATCGAGCGAAATTTGTACAGTGTGAAGACTTTTCCGTTCTTGCCGATGCGCTTCTGCCGGAACAGCGCAGGGCCAGGGGAGTCCAAGCGAATGGCAATCGCGATAACCAGCATGTACGGGAGCATCAAAAGCAAACTAACGAGAGAAAGAGCGATGGAGATCCCCCGTTTGTAGAGAAGTTTGATATCGGAAACGCGAAATCCGTCTGAGAAGACGAGCTGGCTCAGCCGCAACGAGTCCAGGCGAATCCTTCCGGTGACGGACTCATAGACTTCCGCGCCGTCTTCGACCCTAATGCCGCGACTTTTGAGGTCCAAAAGGGGCTCGAGGGGAAGCCGTCCGCGCCTTTCATTCATGGTCACAATAACGCGGTCGATGCGCTTCTGTTCCACCAGGTCGGCTAAGTCATCGAAGTCACCCAAGCGACGCAAACTTGAGTGCATCGGGGCGACGTCAGAAGCATCCCCGATGTACCCGAGTGTTTGAATGCCCAATTCCGGCCGACATCTGAATTCCTCGGCAAGAGAAACCGCCAGGGGATCACCGGCCAACAGCACGACGCGCTGGTTGAGGCGGGCAACTCCGTTCAAGAGGAAAAAAAGTTTTCGACAGGCGATCAACAACGTTCCGACAAGGATCATCCCGGTAAACAGGATGCGGTGGTGGAGCTTAAGACCCGGATAAACATAGTAAAGAATGGCAAGAATGATGGCGCAGGTTCCAACGACCTGACTGAGTCGCGTGGCTACCTCGCGGGAGTCAGCAACCACCTCTGAGCTGTACAGGTCGAAATAGTGGATGCAAAGCATGCAGACAATTCCAGCAACGGCAATTTTGGGAAGTATGTCGCCATACGCAAACGCTGCACTGTGGCCCGCCCCATAGACAAAAATAGCTCCAGCGGTCAAGCCAATGACGATTACGAGCGCATCGGCAAGGGCCAGGAGAAGCGTCCGTATCGGGAAATAAGCATGAAAGATCCTAACCATTCTTTGAGAAGCTCCCCTTGGAAAGCAGATTGGGCATCGCGCGCAATATTCGGTGCCGGGGCGGACTGGGCACCCCGTAGTAATAATTGTAGAAATCGCGTTGCGAATCTTTCGTCTGGTTTAGAACCACTCCAGCAACGTATGCGCCGTTCAAGGACGCGATCGAGCGCTGGAGTTCGCGGCGTTGGATAAATCCTTCCCGCACGACGAGCAAAACGCCATCTGTAATTGCCGCCAAGCAATGACCATCCGCAAACGGATCGAGCGGCGGGGAATCGATGATGAGCCAGTCAAAGGTATTGCTCATTTCCTTCACAAACTCGCGCATGCGTGGGCTTTGCAAAAGCTCTACAGGCTGCAGTGTCGGGCGGCCAGCAGATACAAAGCAGAAACCCAAGGGGACGGTCAGGCGATAGGTAGACGCAAGATCGAGACGACCTTCGAGGTACTCAGCCAACCCGGCGAACGGGCGGATCCCCAACGCCGTGTGAATGGAAGGTTTGCGCATATCCGCGTCCACCAGACAAACGCGAGCGGAAGTCATGGCCAGAGAAACAGCTAGATTCACAGCGGTTACGGTTTTTCCCTCGCGTGGAATGGTGCTGGTTACCAGCAGCGAATTCAACGGTCGAGCCTGACGGATGCGATTGAGTCGATAACGGAGAAGCTTGTATTTTTCGGTGCCGATCGGATGGAAACCATTCACGCCGACGATGTGGTCTTCGGCGCGCAACCTGCAGGTTATGCGCTCGACGTTGTCGAATCCAAGCGCCCCTGAGGCGAAGCCGTCAGCGGCGTGAACCTGGCCTGGAAACCCGGTCTGATGGTCCTGCTCACCACCCTCGGGTACGATGTCAACGATTCTGGAACTTTCCTGGAATCGATTGGGGAACGCGTCTACAGAACTCACTTTTTCCCTCGCTTTGACTCGAACAAGTTTTTTAGGACACCGTGCCGCGCGGCCACGGGCCAGCTACAAACGCTCGTCAACCAGCCAGAACTGTAAACAGGCTGAAACCGATCGACAGGGCAAACAGAACTGCTACGGTCGCGACCTCGAAATGCCACTGCTCCTTCCGGCGAGCCTCTTCCCACCGCGAGCGCAAAACAGGGAGCGAGACAAGGATCGGAAGTTGCGTAACTTTAATCACTTCCTCTTCGCCGAACACTTTAGGATCGGCCATTTCCTTCAGCGCGATCAGCGCGATACCGGCCATCAATCCGAGTAACCAGCCGCCTAGAACTACGATCGACCGATTGGGTTCAGCCGGAGAACGCGGGAAACTGGCTGCATCCAAAACGCGAATCTGCTCGCCTTGCTGGCGTACTTCCATGCTAGTGGCCAGCTCGGATTTGGTTTTGCTTTGTTGAAGGGACTGGTAATTCTGGCGCGCCGTTTCATATTCTCTGGTGATCTCTGTCAGTTCCTGCTGGCGCACCGGAACAATTCCTACTCGGCCCTGGATGTCTTGCAGCCTCCGCCGGATGCTGGCGACTTCTTTGCTTTGGTTCTCGATTTCAGCGCGCACCGATCGGAGGCGACTTTGCAATTCAATGTAAGCGGGATCGTTGGAGGGCGAACTGTTCTTGGCACCGGTAGCGGTGTCGGCTCCCGCTTGCTGTTTGATCGCCTCCCATTTGGAAATCTCTTCCTTCAAACGAACGATTTCGGGGTAGGCGGGGTTGTATTTAGCCTCGAGTTCGGTGAGCCTGGCGCGCAAGCTACGCAGAGCGGCATCCGGGGATGAAGGGGTGTTGTTTCCGTCAGCAGGTTGAACCGACCGGAACTGTGAAACCATCGATTCAAGATATGTTTTATCTTGCTGTGCGCGATCAAGCGCAAGAGAGCTGGCAGCTAACTGCGTCTGCAAGCTATTCATAATCTGGAGATTTCCCTGCTCTTGCTCGGGAAGTTGCCCGAGGTATTGAAGCTTGTATTGCTTCAGTCGCTCTTCCTTTTCAGCCAGGTTCTGCTGCGCCTGCTCGAGTTGGGTCCCGAGAAATGCTGTGGTGCTCGCGGACTCCTGCGTTCGAGTGTGCAGATTTTCGCTGATGAAAGCAGCGGTCAATCGCTCGGCAACCTGCTTGGCGATAGCGGGAGAGGGCGCCAGATACGCGATACGGAAAACCGTAGACTCGCCGCGGCGGGCCGCCACTTTTACCGGCTCAACGGTGATGTCGGTGCGCATCTTCTGCAGAACAGTTTCCATGGGCAACTGGGCGCGCTCCTTGGGATAGAGTCCGAGCTCTTCCACAATGGGCTGCAGCCGTCGTGAGCTCTCAACTTGCTGGGTCATCGATTGCAGCCAATCCTCGAGACTCGTGACCACATTTGGCGTCACGTATTGCTCGGGCACTTTTTGATGATCCACGAGAACCAAAGCTTCCGAGCGATACCGCGCCGGCCACAGGTTAGCTGCGACGATACTCGACAACCCGATGACAAAGAGGGGGCCGAGCAGATACCAACGCCGACGAACAGCGATGTCCCAATATTCGTTCCAGGATGTCCGATTTTTAGGTGTATTCGTTCGCATTTTTTATTGTCCGAGTTTGTAAGTTCCGATTCTGTAGAACAAACCAATCATCACGCGATTTCTATTCATGTTTGCTTCGAAAGGAACGATTTGATTGGTGCGCTGGCGCAGAAAGTTGAATTCGCCGTGCACACTAAGGTTTTCCTTAATGGGGCGTTCCAATGCGACGCCAAAAGATTGAGCGTCTACCTGGCCACGTCCGAAAGCTCCTGGCAAAGATAGAGACCGCGCGTTGGACCCGGTCAACACGATGTCCCAATAGCGAGTTAACCGGCGCCGGAGTTCAACGGCTTCCGAAGTATTTGTCACCGCGGTGAGCAGTCCGCCACCGTCGGAAACAATTCGCTGGGCGCTAAAGCGCAACAATGTCTTTTCAGCGCGGAGGCTAACCGACGCTCCGCCCGCCATGTTCCAGCCCTTGTGACCGCCTGGAACGAAGACATAGGGCGGCTGAGTGGGGTCGGTCGAGCGACGCAAAAATTGGCCGTTGGCGTTGGAATATTGCGGTCCGCCAAATGCAGAGATGGACAGGCTCGGTCCCATATCCCACAAAACGTTCAGAAAAACACTTTGCGTTTGATCCCGAGCCACGCTCCCAAATCGGTAGTCTTGGTAAAGGAATCTAGGTCCGATGGTCAGGCGTTCGTTCGCGCGATATTGGAAGCCGAATCCACCGCTCACACCCCGGGTATTGAAAAAGTTTGCCACCGTCGGCCCCAAGTGACTAAGTCGGCGGAATGCGTAAGCGGTAGTGAGGTCGAATGAACTGCGCCTACTAAACTGGATCGTCGTGTCGAAGCCTGCTTGATTGGAGAAGGCCCGAGCTGTCGGGGTAAATATCGTCGTATTTAAGGTTGCGGGGAGGCCAACCGGTAGAGCGAAATCTGCATTCAGTCGCGGAAGCATGACACCTGATTCGTAAGCCAACGAATCTTTAAGTCGAACAGTGACGTGCCGCGTCACGCGATAGTCCGTGTCAAAATCAAAACCGTGCGTGAACTGATTAATGGAGCTCGCCGATTTATAGAAAACGTAATCGGGGCGATACTGCAACCACAAGTCCCAGGCTTGTCTTCTGGTCAGCAAACTGAAGGAGGCCCCTTCTTGGAATAAGACGTCGCCCTGCTTGTGGGTATTGAGACCGAAAACGTTGTTATCGCTGGTAACGGCAGAATGCAATTCGAGATCAACGCCATTGAGCAGGCTCGTTTCGCCGGCATAGCGCGAACGCACCATCAGATCTCGGGAGGTTTTCGGCTTTTTCGTCCTCTTTCCTTCATCCCGTTGCCGCGTCTGGGCATTTGTGGGCGCGACACTGGCGAAGCAAAAGGCCAACAAGAAAGCCGCTAAGACTCTGAGGTTGCTAGGCATAAAGATGCTCACGGCACCACGATCGTGTCGCCGGGCAGAAGCTCGACGTTATCGTCGCCATCTTTTCCCTTAACCACCCGTTTGTAATTGAAATGCAGCGTGACTGTGCTGCCCTGCGGGGCTCGGCGCAAAATATAAATCTTTGTGACTTTCGCGAAGTCGCGGAACCCTCCCGCCAGTGCCAGCGCGTCCAAGACCCGCGTAGGACGCAGAAGCGGGAAATTGCCCGGTTTCTGGACCTCCCCCATTACGTTGAACTGGCGGCTATTCATTTCTTCGACGACCACGGCTACTTCCGGGTTCTTAATGTAGTCATACAGTTTCTTGCGGATGCTGATCTGAAGACTCTCAGGAGTCAGGCCGGCCGCTTGCAGTTCGCCGACGAGCGGAAGAGAAATTTTTCCGTCCGTGCGCACCGGAACTTTGCCGGAGATTTCCGGCTCGTGCCAGACGTGTACTGCAACGACGTCGCCGGGCCCGATGAGATACCCAGAGCCGGGAGTGGGTCGATCGGCCGCAGCAGGAATGCTGGGACCGGCAGGAAGCGCCTTGGCTTGAGTGCCTGCGGTAGAAGTTTGCGCCGTAGCGAAGGGGCAGATCGAAACCACCGCGACCAGCAAAATGAAAATGGTTCGACTTATATACCTCATCGCTTATCCTCCAAATTAAAATGCGCGCATGCGGGAGAATGCGCCCTCCGGCTGGGCTTCTAGGACCCGCTTCGGAGGAATTCCAACTTCCTTCAACTTATAAAGAAGAGCGCGGTAACTAATATTGAGGGTTCGCGCTGCCTGCTTGCGATTGCCGCGGACAGATTTCAAGACTCGCAAAATCACGCGACGTTCGGCCTCACGGGCTGCACGTCGCCCAATCTTTCGAAGCGAGATCGTGCCTTCGGGTATTTCAACCTTCTGGAAGGTTTGCGGAATGGGATTTTCTTCGCCGGGGAGACTGCCTTCGGGCCCCAGAACGACATAATTTCCAATCACATTTTCCAGCTCGCGAATATTACCGGGCCAATCATGCTCCTGAAGCCTCTCGAGCCATTCGTCGGAGAGGGGGGCAACTTTAGTATTGAATCGCTGCTGGCTAAGGCGCAGGAAATACTGAGCCATTCCGGGAATATCCTCTTTGCGGTCGCGTAGTGGCGGCAAATGTACGGTCACAACATTGATGCGATAAAAGAGATCTTGCCGGAACCGCCCTCGTGCAATTTCCTGTTCCAGCTGACGGTGAGTTGCGCAGATGATGCGGGCATCGACCACGCGTCCCTCCTGCGCGCCGATTCGGAAAATGTGCCCGTCCTGAAGAAGGTGCAGTAACTTGACCTGTAATCCGGGCTCCAACTCGGCAATTTCGTCAAGAAAAAGAATGCCGCGATGCGCGGCCTCGACGCGCCCAGGTTTTGACCGATCGGCGCCCGTAAACGATCCAGCTTCGTAGCCAAACAGCTCACTTTCGAGAAGCGTTGCGGGAATGGCGGGGCAGTGCACCTTAACGAACGGGCTATTCACCCATGAGGAGTGCGTGTGAATGAATTTGGCGATCACTTCTTTGCCGGTCCCGCTTTCCCCACGGATCAAAACCGGGACCGCGGCGTCTTTTATGCGCTCAATCTTCGATCGAACCTCGTTCATTGCCTCACTGCGCCCGAAAATAATTTCGGGCGAAAGCAATTCACCAAGAGGATCAGAGTGCGGCTGGGTGTTCTCTAATTCTTGCAGCATTCCACTTCTCCATTCCAAGAACTCGGCGGGACTGACTCTCCCGATTGAGGTCGTTATAGCTTGGTAGTTCCGATCCCGTATCGTCGCTGCTTGTGCAGCATGGCCTTGGTGCTGATGTTCAAGGCCTGTGCCGCGTCGCGGCGGTTGCCGTTGTACCGCTCCAGGGCAAGACGAATCGCTTGTTTTTCAGTTTCTTCTTTGAGCGTGCGAACCAGCAGTTTCAAATCGGAAACCTCAGTAACGCACGGCAGCGCGCTCGAGCCATTGTTTCCATTGAGTCCTTTGCCATGTTTTTTTTGCAGCTGCGACACACTTCCGTCTTCATCACCGAGAATCAGATACCGCTTCACGAAATTTTCCAATTCGCGAACATTGCCTGGCCAGGAATAGTTCATGCAGCTTTCAATCACTTTGGGGGGAAGGCCGAGGGGCTCCTGCCCTAACCGGACGACCAGTCTTGCGACAAAATATTGAAGCAGCAGAGGTATCTCTTCACGGCGTTCGCGCAGCGGAGGGACAACGAAAGAGAAGGCGCTGAGACGATAATAGAGATCTTCGCGCAGTATCTTGGCGGCCAAAGCCTGTTCGATGTCGATGTTGGTCGCGGCCAGGATTCGCACGTTGACGTGAACCATGGACCGTCCACCCAAACGCGAAAATTTCTGGTCCTGTAAGACGTGGAGAAGTTTGGCCTGCAGAGAAGGGGGCAACTCCCCGATCTCGTCCAAAAGAATCGTGCCTTTGTTCGCTAGTTCAAAAAGGCCGGGCTTGGCTTTGGTCGCTCCAGTGAACGCCCCCGGTTCATAGCCGAACAGCTCGCTCTCGAGCAGTTCGGCGGGCAGCGCGGCACAATTCAATTTGACGAAAGCGCGATGGGCCCGGGAAGATAGGTTATGGATGCGGCGAGCCAGGACTTCTTTCCCGACCCCGCTCTCGCCGAGCAGCAGAACAGGAGCGTCAACCTTAGCCACCCTTTGCATTCGCTCGTGGAGTTTGGCCATTACCGGACTGGTGGTCGAATAGAAGAGCTCATCACTAACTTCGCTAGTCCAGCCATTCCAGCCCCCTGGGGGCGTTGCCCCTAAGCGGACTGCGGTATCTCTCTGTGCATTGGCTTCGAGATCGATAGGAATTGTTAACGCGCTCATCGATGGCCCCTGTGTATCAGAAGTTCACCTTCGATACCCCGGCCAAGGACGTGGTGCTCTGCAATCCTAAGGAGCGGGGCGGTTTCGCTCTTACTGCGATACGTAACGAGCAACTCTTTCCTGACAAGGCAACTTTTTCTTACTGGTGCAACTATTTCGACATAACAATAGGGGGCGAAGCGGACGTTCACAATCCGGTGAGTTTAGGAAAGAAGGGAGGGGAAACCCCGAGATGGAGAAGAATAACCCCGTACTAATAGCGCCGCGGCAGGAGGCGGTTAGTCGCTGGTCGTCTTCACTCTAAATAGTTTTCTCCTGCCAATATCAGTATTTACCTGATTGTGCCTCTAACGTTGCCCATTTATATGTAGGCTGGTGGAAAATGACTTCTCACCGTCAGTCTCATTCTGGTCTACAGTTACCGGGATCCAGTCACGAGGAACAATGGACAAGACTCCGTCGGAGACCGATCAGCAGGTTCCTCGACTCTATGATTCGGAGGCCTTCCGGGACAATCGTATAGGTGTTGTTGTCTGGCACTTGGATGATTCCACAGATCTTCGGAGCTTTCGTATCGTTGATGCTAATCCAATCGCTGCGAAGCTCATGGGAACGACGATTGAGGATCTCCGCGGCAAGACTTTGTGCGCTTTTCCCAAATTTCTCGAGAGCGACATTGCAAAGCAATGTGTCGATGTGCTTCGATCCGGAAAGCTTTTGGACTTCGGAGATGTTCCTTATGCCGGGGACGAGCACATCGAAGAAGGTATTTATTCCATTCGGATTTTCCCCATTCTTGGGGATTGCGTCGGCGTTTCTTTTGAGAATGTTACCGACCAGCGGATGGCAGAACGAGCGGCTCGCGAAAGTGAAGAACGCTTTCGGCTGCTCGTCGAAGGCGTTCGGGAATACTCGATCCTACACTTGGATCCAAACGGCATTATCGTCGGCTGGAATACCGGCGCCGAACGGCTAAAAGGCTATCGCGGGGACGAGATCATAGGAAAACACTTTTCTGTATTTTACCCACCTGAGGAAGTGCAATTGGGTAAGCCCGAACAAAATTTAAGACATGCAGCCGAAATGGGTCAAAGTGAGGTCGAAGGATGGCGAATACGCAAGGACGGCTCGCGATTCTGGGGCAACGTGGTCATTACGGCCCTGCGCGATTCCCATGGACATCTGCGTGGATTCGCGAAGCTTACCCGGGACATGACCGAGCGCCGGGAAAAGGAAGAACAGCTGCGCCGCGCCAATCAACAATTAGAGCTACGGGTAAGGCAGCGGACTGCTGATCTGGTAAGGGTTAACCTCGAACTGCGTACGGAAATCGCTGAACGTGAGAAGGCCGAGGAACAGCTCCGGCACACGCTCGAGCAGTTGCGCGCGCTCGCTGCTCGTCTTCAGTTCGTTCGTGAAGAAGAACGGATGCGCATGGCGCGCGAAATTCATGACGAATTGGGGCAGGCGTGCACCGCTTTGAAGATGGATATTGCTCTGTTGGCTCGCAAGGGTAAGACCCAGTTACAGATCCGCTCCAAAGCAGACTCAGCAATGCGACTGATAGACAACTTGATTCAGTCTATGCGCAGAATGGCGTCGGAGCTCCGGCCCAGCACCCTCGATGACCTTGGGCTGGTCGCGGCCCTCGAATGGCAGGCCCAGGAGTACGAGACGCATACAGAAATCCAGTGCCACGTGGAACTTCCAACGAATCCTTTGGTGCTCGATTCCAACCGGTCAACCGCGATCTTCCGAATATTCCAAGAGGCGCTTACGAATATCGCGCGACACGCAAAGGCCACTCGCGTTGATGCGTCTCTCAAGACCGTCAATCAGAAGCTGGTCCTGCAAGTTCGCGACAATGGAATCGGTTATGATCCAAAACAATTGAAGATCGGGCGATCCCTCGGACTGGTCGGTATGCGCGAGCGAGCGCTTCTGCTCGAAGGAGAGTTTACAATCGAAGGCATACCCGGGAAAGGTACAACCATCACGGTGCGGATCCCGGTTCCCTCGTCTGCCCCTTCAGGAGTGGAAACAAAATGATGAGAGTGCTCATAGCCGATGACCACGCTATTTTTCGTCTCGGACTGAAGGATTTACTCACCGACGAATTCCAAAAGGTGACATTCGCTGAGGCCCAAAATGCGGATGAAGCCTTGGAGCACATTCGTAAGCAAAACTGGGAAATCGCAATTCTCGACATCAGTATGCCCGGTAGGAGCGGCCTGGATATCCTTGAAGAAATCAAACGCATTCGACCTAAGCTGCCTGTCCTTCTTTTGAGTATGCATCCCGAAGAGCAATTTGCGCGGCGAGCGCTCAAGTCTGGCGCCGCAGGCTACCTCACCAAAGAAAGCGTGCCCGAGGAGCTGAAAAAGGCCGTTCGTAAAGCCTTGGCTGGGGGACGGTATGTAAGTACAGCTTTGGCAGAAAAACTTGCATGGGATTTGGATTCAAGGGCGGAGACTCCTATCCATGACCTGCTATCCGATCGAGAATTTCAAGTATTGCGCATGGTGGCGTCAGGAAAAACGGTGAAAGATATTGCCGACGAGCTAGCTCTCAGCGTGAAAACTGTCAGCACGTATCGAACCAGAATCCTCGAAAAAACCAGGATGAAGAACAATGCTGAATTAATCCGGTACGCGGTGCAAAGCCATTTGGTGGAATAACCATGTTGATGTTGTTCACCGTAACCGAGCTCTTGGCTTACACGCCGTGAGACCAACACTTACAATGTCTTGAAGTATGGTCCTACACAAAAATAGGGCTTTCGCCGGATGTTTTTGGCCGCCGTTAAGGCATGTTATAGAGGTGCCTTACAAGCCTATCAAGGGTAAGCGGATGAATGTTTTCATTGCAGACGACTCTCCGGTTTTAATTGACCGCCTCTCGGACCTGGTACGGGAAGTCCCCGGGGTAACCATGGTCGGCAGCGCCGGCGAAGCGCCCGAAGCGGGTCGCGCTATTCTGGAGCTTCGTCCGGATGCGGTCATCCTTGACCTTCAGATGAAAAACGGGAACGGCCTTGAAGTTTTGGAGGCGGTGAAATCGATTCATCCGGAAATGATCATTATTGTGCTCACCAACTATGCGTATCCCCAATACCGCCGAAAATGCCTCGCGGCCGGAGCAGACTTTTTCTTGGACAAATCGAGCGAATTTCAGAAAATTCCGGCCATTCTCCGTCAGTATCTAGGAGTACCCGCGGGTGACTAAGTAGGTTAGGGTCTCCACCGGCTCCTCGCTGGGTGTGCCAAAACAGGACAAATTAGGTCTGCTCATAAGGGTTTTACCCTACCATGATTACAGGGTTTACCCGCTACAAGCCTCGAAAATCCGATGCTATTTGGTATAGGATTCTCGGGAGATTCCTACGACACCTCTTCGCACTGGACGGGAGTGGAACCTTATGGCTCGAAAAATGATTCATTCTGGCGGTTCGCAAATTCACGAAGAGTATGTGGGCAATATCCATAACGAGCCAACTTCCGTCCTCCTTCGTGAATTAGTTGCCCATCTTCGCGAGAACCGCACTCAGCTTCGCGAGGAATGGGCGCGTAGAATCACCGAAGCGCAACTGCTCACGGCTATGACCAAGGAAGAGATATTTGCCGAGGCCACGTCAGTCTACGACAATTACGTGGAAGCCCTTGAGACGGGAACGTTCGAAGCCCTGCAGGCATACGCACGCAATCTCTCGGAACGAATTATTCCACGTGGCGTGGAAACGCACGAAGTCGTAGGGATTGTGCTTCTTCTACGCGACGTCCTCGCCCGCTCATTGTTCGCCAAGTATCAGGCCGATTTCACTAAACTCAACCGCATCCTCGACGCCTATGAACCTGCTGCCAACCGCATCGCCAACACCGTGGCGGTCGGTTTCGTTCAAGAGCGCGAACGCGTCATTCGCCAGCAGCAAGAAGCCATACGCGAATTGTCCACGCCGGTGCTCCAGGTTCGCGAGCGATTGCTTATTCTCCCCATCATCGGGGTCATCGACCCACAGCGTGCTCGTCAATTGACCGAACAATTGCTTCGAGGTATACGCACCAATCGCGCGAAAGTCGTGGTTATTGATATCACTGGTGTGGCTGCAATGGACGCGACTGTGGCCAACCACTTGGTGCAAACAGTTGAGGCCTCTCGACTCCTGGGCGCCACGGTCATCGTCACAGGGCTCTCCCCGGAAATCGCCCAAACCATTGTGAACATTGGCGTAGACTTGGGTAAGATGAATACCGTAGGCGACTTGCAAGGCGGCATCGAACAAGCGGAACGCCTGCTGGGATACAAAGTGGTGCCCTTCGAACAAGCGACAACTTAAGCTCAGTGGGGTCTCTTGGAAGTTCCGATTCTCAAACAGGGTGATTTCCTGATTGCCACTATACAAGCGGCATTGACGGACGCGGATCTCCTTCAACTTCGCACCGCGCTTGTTCAGCAAGTGGTCCGCGCTCGCTCCAAGGGTGTCATTGTTGACGTCACTTCGCTCGATGTAATGGATTCGTTCGCCTCGCGCACGCTGCGGGATCTGGCGCACATGATCCGGCTGCGCGGGGCGGAAACCGTGATCGTGGGTATCCAACCGGAAGTCGCCTTTGCGATGGTCCAACTGGGGTTGAGGTTGGAGGATGTGGCCACGGCTCTAGACTTGGAAGAGGGCGTCGCCTATCTGAATCAAAAGTTCAAGAGCATCAGGTGAGAGACGATCATCGTGGACGACGAAATCCGGGTCCCCATCGGCTCGGATCAGGACATAGTAGCTGCCCGCCATAAAGGCCGCGCGCTGGCGGCAGAGTTAGGCTTTTCTTCGGGAGACGCAACCCTAATCGCTACAGCAATCTCCGAGTTGGCTCGCAACATCCTTACGTATGCAAAGACTGGCGAAATTCGCCTGAAAATGATTCACGGCTCGATCCGAAAAGGCATTCAGGTGGTGGCCCAGGACCAAGGACCAGGCATCGCCAACATTGAGCAAGCCTTGCGCGACGGATTCTCCACATCCGGGAGCCTCGGGCTCGGATTGCCCGGGGTGATGAGACTTGTCGATGAGTTTCAAGTAGATTCGCAGAACAGGCAAGGGACAACGGTTACCATCAAAAAATGGAAAGCCTAGTTACAACTGCTATCGAGATCGGAGTCGCCGCCCTCCCCTTGCCAGGTCAAGAACGTTGCGGCGATCTGCATATGTGCACGCCATTTTCAAATGGTGTTGTCGTCGCGGCACTGGACGGAATTGGCCACGGCGATGAGGCCGCGAGTGCTTCTAGGATGGCGGTCGCGATCCTGGAGGCCCATGCAGAAGAACCCCTCATAGCCGCCGTTAGGCAGTGCCACGAGGGACTGCGTTCCACCCGCGGCGTGGTCATGAGTATTGCGTGTTTTAACGTTAGCCATAACCTTATGACGTGGCTGGGCCTCGGTAATGTCGAAGGAGTCTTACTTCGCAGTCCGTGCGCCCCTCCTCCCACAAAAGAAACCTTATTGCTTAGATCGGGGGTCCTCGGCGGTCACTTGCCTCAGCTTCAGGTTGCGGTTTTGCCTGTGTCCCGAGGCGACACCCTCATTTTCGCTACCGATGGCGTTTCCCGAAGCTTTTCCTATGAAGCCGCGCGCCATCAGCCGCCCCAGAAAGCTGCGGAAGACATTCTAGCTAGGCACTGCAAAGCCACCGACGACGCGCTTGTGCTTGTTGTACGATATCTCGGGAACCGCGCATGAAAGATGTCAAAGACAACTACGCCGAGACGTCGCATGATTTAGCGACATCGTATACGACCGCGCTTGCCGAATATCTCGCTAAGGCGGGCGAAGACACCTTACGCCGAGCGTACGAAATTGGACGCCAAGCTATTACTCAAGGTATCGGCGTGCTGGAAATGGCCAAATTGCATCATGAGGCCCTCGCAACGGCTCTGTTAAGGAATGGTCATGCGCGCGATTCTCTTGCCGCCGATTTGCAGCGCGCGGAAGAATTTTTTACGGAGAGTTTCTCGCCATACGAAATGACCCATCGAGGATTTCGCGAATCGGTCATAGCGCTGCGCAATCTAAACGAAACCCTCGAGCTCGAGATTCAGCGCATCGCGCACGCTGTCCACGATGAGGCCGGACAGCTGCTGGTCGCAGCCCGTCTGGCCATCTCGGAATTGGCTCACGAAGTTCGTCCGGCCCTTGCCAAACGTCTGCTCGAGATTATGGATATCTTCGACCAAGTTGAAGAGCAACTGCGGCGTCTTTCGCACGAACTTCGTCCGACCATACTCGATGATCTGGGCTTGGTGCCGGCCTTGAGGTTTCTGGCGGATGGCGTGGCCAAGCGATCAAAAATTCTCATCAAGGTAGAAAGCTCCCTTGCGGGACGTCCCCCTACTTCCATCGAGACGGCCGTGTACCGCATTATCCAGGAAGCCCTCAACAATGTAACCAAGCATTCGCAGGCTAAGAATGTGACGATTCAGCTCAATCGTGATGGACGTAATTTGCACTGCGCTATCCGCGACGACGGGCAAGGCTTCGATGTGCCTGCCGTTTTAGCACGAAAGGGCCAGAAGGGTCTCGGGTTGATTGGCATCCGTGAGCGACTCAATGCCGTAGGCGGGACATTGCAGTTGCAGTCGGAGCGTAGCTATGGCACGGAACTGCTGGTAACCATCCCTATGGAGAACTGACATGCCGATACGTGTCCTGCTTGCCGATAATCACTCCCTGGTTCGCCAGGGTTTAAAAGCGCTTCTGGAACGCGAGGGATTCCTCGTCGTAGCTGAGGCATCTGACGGGCAGGAAGCGTTGCGCCAGGCGCCCGAGGTACGCGCCGATGTAGCCATCCTGGACATCAGCATGCCCATCTTGAATGGTCTGGACGCGGCCCGTGAGATCCAGAAGTGTTCGCCGAAAACGAAAATCATTCTGCTGACCCGCCATGATGAAGATCAGTATGTGACCGAAGCGCTCCGCGCTGGCGTAAAAGCATATGTCCTAAAAAGTCAGGCCGCTAACGATTTGGTTCATGCGATTCAACAAGTCAGCCGCGGAGGGGTGTATCTCAGTCCAAGCATCTCTCACACCGTGGTGGAAGCTTATCTGTCCAAGACCGAGTTGCCCGCCGACCCGCTTACCTCACGCGAGCGGCAAGTTCTGCAATTGGTCGGCGAGGGAAAATCCACAAAGGACATCGCGTCCCTGCTCGGGATTAGCGTAAAAACTGCCGAGTCTCACCGAGCACGGCTGATGCGCAAGCTGGACATCCACGAAACAGCAAGTTTGGTTCGGTACGCGATACGTCGTGGCTTAGTACAGGCCTGACACCCAACTTTCTACCCCCCTCTAGCCGCTTTCTTAGTCATCTTACCCCTTATGATTGGGTATTTTACCGGCTTGGTTAATATGTCTGACAGGTTATTCTCTTCATCAGCAAACGGGGGGCGCCTCCGCGGACAGCCCCCCTGAGCGCCTCACACTCAATTTTCTGACCCGGAGGCGCCCCAACTAACTTGTCGGCGTCAGCTGCGCCGGCTGGAGGTCGTGGTGGCAGGTTCGCCTATCAAATCAGTTCCACAAGCGATCACCGCGGATGCTGGACTCGACCAGGCCGCGTTGGTCGAGACAATGCTTCCCTTGTTCGGAAAGGTCGTCGCACTGCTAGCGATGAAGTATGGCCGCGCCCCTTTGCCGGTTTCCGCTTCACTCCTCAGGCGCATGGTGCGCAGAGGGTTTCCGAAGGATGTCGATGAGATGACAAATTTTGCTCGTCGATACTTGTTTCTCCGTGACGAGAGAATGCTCCTGGCTGAGCTAAAGCTCCATGGGACAACTACGCCAGTGATTGGTGCCGCCTCCGCACCCTCTCCAAAAGTGTTACCAGCATAGCGCCCAAGGGCGCAGAGGAACTGTGATGGCGTCAAACTCCCAAATCATCCAAAGCGGCCTAGACGAGATTCTGCAATGCGCACTCCAACTCATTCGGAGATGGAAAGCAGGCGTCTGTTTGGGGGGGGCAAGGGCCTGATGCTGGCACGTACGGGACGCCTCGATAAAAGGTTTGTGGTCGCAGTGCCAGTGTTGATTGCGAGTTTGCAGACTCCTGGACTTACTGAGCAGACCGTTACCCAGAATGTCAGCATTCACGGCATTCGGGTCTTGACTCATCGCCCGCTCAGCCGGGAAGAATGTTTTTTGGTCAATTCGGTCGGTAGCAAGATTCACACCCAAGCTAGGGTTGTTTATTGTCAGCCCTTGGCAGATGGAATTTTTGGTGTGGGTTTGCAGTTCCAGGAGTCCCCATCTAGCGACCTGGAGCAGCGCGTTGTTTAGGACAAAAGGGTAAGGCAATTTCAGAGCAAAGTTTCGACACGGAACCCGGAGTCTTTCCCGGTGTGCATGAATTCTTCACATACGGAGGCAGGACCGAGAAGGCCATTATAACCATTTTGGTATAAAAAAATGGTACGCCACGTGCTCCAAAAGAAGTGAAGTCGGTTTTACTGAAACGTTGTGACACTCGGCTCGGTCGATTGGCCCTTCCCACAATGACCGCTCACATGTCAGTAAAGTTCACAAATTTCTTCCGGTCTAAAGTGGAACGGCCAGAACCTCCACCGGCCCCTCCCCGACATACCGAGAGCGCGGATTGGCCTACTGCCAGTGGAATCCCGCGCGGTGCGCGGCCCCTCTCCTACCAGCAGCAGTCGATGTGGTTTTGGAACGAGCTTCAGCCTAACAGTCCGCTTTACAACGTTCCTTTTGGTCTTCGGATCCGGGGTCCCCTTGACCGGAACGCGCTTCGAGTTAGCTTAAATCTAATTCTCAATCGCCACGAAACGCTGCGAAGCAACTTTTTTTCTGACCATGGAACTCCCGTGCAGGTTACCACCGAGGGCCGTACACTCCACCTGCCTGTGACTGATATCAGCGGTTTGCCTCTGCAGGAGCGCGAAGAGAAACTGCTGCAACTGGGGAATGAAGAAGCGCAGCGACCCTTCGATTTTGCTACTGACTTGATGGCGCGCGCGAAACTCATCCGCCTCAGTGATGCCGACCACGGTTTAGTTGTCACCATGCATCACATCGCGTCCGACGGCTGGTCTTTGGGTATCTTCCTCCACGAAATGTCCGAGGCCTATACCGCAGAGGTGTTAGGTCGCATCCCAACTCTGCCCGAGCTTCCGATTCGATATTCGGAATTAGCAGCGCGCCAGCGCGAGGCGCAAAGCCCCGGATTAGAAGCGCAACTGCGCTTCTGGAAGGAACAGCTCGCGGGCAATCGCGAGTATCATCATCTCATTCCCGATTATCCGCAGCCGGCGCAGCAAACCTTTCGTGGCGCCAAGGAAACCGTCGTTCTGCCCGAGGCGTTTTCCTCTTCCTTGATTGCGCTCGGTCAGCAGCGGGGCGCTTCGTTATTTATGACCCTCATGGCGGTCTTGCAAATCTTGCTGCACCGTTATTCCGGACACCAAGATATCTTCGTTGCTTTTCCCAGTGCGAATCGCAACCGGCCGGAGCTCCTCAATCTGATTGGATTTTTTGCCAATACCCAGGTTTTGCGCACAAATGTTTCGGGCAATCCTACGTTTCTGGAGGTTCTCAAGCGCGTTCGCGATGGCGCGCTCGATGCGTACATGAATCCAGACCTACCCTTTGAGAAACTTATCGAAGAGCTTCAGCCGAACCGCTCCCTCGGGCATCCGCCCTTGTACCAGGTGACACTGGTCCTCCAAGACTCACCCATGTCGGCGGTGAAGTTGCCGAATTTGACCGTGGAAAGGTTTGCGGTAACGACCGCAACAGCGAAATGTGCCCTTTCGATCTCGATAGAGAAAAAAGACGGGCTCGAGATCGCTTTCGAGTACAACCGGGATTTGTTTGATGCTACCACTATCAAGCGTATGGTTGGACATTATGTAACGCTGCTTCAGGCTGCTGTGGCTGATCCCGCGTGCCGCGTTGGTGAGCTTCCCACCATGCCCGAGCATGAACGTTACCAGCTGGTGGTCGAAGCAAACCAGACGCAGCAACCCTATCCACAGGCCTGCGTCCATGAATTGTTCGAAGCTCAGGCCAAGAGAACTCCCGATGCACTCGCTCTCGTATTCAAAGATCAGATACTCACCTACCGTGATCTCGAAGAGCTTGCCAGCCAGCTTGCTCCGCGCCTCCGAAAGTTTGGGGTTCGCCCCGAAACGTTAGTGGGCGTTCTTTTGGAACGATCTCCCGAGTTGGTGATCGCATTTCTCGCTATCTTAAAAGCCGGTGGAGCCTATTTGCCTCTCGATCCAGACTATCCTGCCAAGCGGCTGTCGTTCCTGATGGAAAATGCCGGAGTAGAAGTTGTCCTCACTCTGGAAAAATTCCGCAAGCTGCTGCCGGACTCCTCGCGCGCCAAAGTCCTGGCGCTGGATCGAAGACCTGCAGAGTCGGATGCACAGACCCATACGCACGTACAAGCCCTCGCCGGTGCTCACGAAACGCCTCTTGCCGAAGAGCACTTCAGCGGCAAATCAACTCCCGACGACCTCGCTTACGTTTTGTACACTTCAGGCTCGACCGGAACACCAAAGGGCGTCGAGATTACCCATCGGGGCGTTGTTCGCCTGCTCGTGGGACAAGATTACCTGCGCATCAGCGAGAAAGACGCTCTTCTCCAATTGGCACCCCTCTCGTTTGATACTTCGGTTATCGAATTGTGGGGCGCCCTACTGCACGGGGCAAAGTTGATTTTATTTCCAAGCAAAGTTCCCACGGCTCATGAAATCGCCGCAGCAATTCGCGAACATCATGTAACAACTCTTGGGTGGCTGACGACGTCTCTCTTCAATCTAATTGTCGATGAAAAGCCCGATGCCTTAGCAACCGTGCGCCAAATCATTATCGGCGGTGAAGCTCTTTCTGTTCCCCATATCCGTCGTGCGCAGGCTCTTCTTCCCGGCGTCCAATTCATCAACGGCTACGGCCCCACAGAAAACTCTGTTTTATCGACCACCTATCGTATTCCCCAGGACATCGATGAGACGGTAGCGTCGATTCCCATTGGAAAACCCATTGCCAATTCCAACGCATATGTTCTGGATGGTTACGGGCAACCTCTGCCGGTCGGATTAGCCGGAGAACTTTACGTGGGCGGGGATGGCCTCGCCAGAGGGTATCGCAACCAGCCGGCGCAGACTGCTGAGAAGTTCATCGCTAATCCATTCAGCGATAAACCCGGGGAAAGAATCTACAAAACCGGCGATCGCGCCCGCTATTTGCCCGATGGAAATATCGAGTATCTGGGAAGGCTCGACCAGCAAGTAAAAATCCGGGGCTTCAGAATTGAGTTGGGCGAGGTCGAAGCCAACGTGCTCGAACATCCACAAGTCAAAGCTGCGGTCGCCACGGTGCATGAAGATCCCCATGGCGGCAAGTTTCTGCTCGCTTACATCGTTCCGCTTGACGGGCAGTCGCTTGCCGCCGAAGACTTGTGCAATTTTTTGCGGGTTCGGGTTCCTGACTACATGATTCCTTCCCGCTTCGTATTTGTGGACAGCATACCGCTGCTCAGTAGCGGCAAGGTGGATAGGAACGCATTGGCAGTCCTCAAGCCTGCCGAACCCGAACAAGCTCTTGCTCATACCCATGCTCGCGATTCGGTTGAGTCCGAACTGGTAAAACTTTGGGAAGATCTCCTCGGAAGGCGCCCGGTGGGCATCACTGAAAATTTTTATGACTTAGGCGGCCATTCGCTGCTGGCCATGCGCTTGGTTGCCGAGATTGAGGGCGCCTTCGGAAAAAAGATCGATCTCTCGCTGCTCGTCAGTGCGCCGACCATCGAAAATCTTGCCGACTATCTGCGGAAAGCGGACCGGGCCGATTGCAATTCTATCGTCGCCATGCAACCCCATGGTTGTCAGCCGCCGTTGTATTGCGTGCACGGTGGGGGCGGCCACGTGCTGCGCTTCCGAGACCTTGCTCAAGCCCTTGGCACCGATCAGCCTTTCTATGGCCTTCGGGCTCCTCTCTTCCGTGATTACACGTCTCAAGTTACGGTAGAATTTTTAGCGGCAAAATATCTCGCGGACATTCGCAAGGTGCAGCCACACGGCCCTTACCACCTTGCCGGGGCATCGTTCGGCGGATTGGTCGCGTACGAAATCGCCTTCCAATTACGCGCGCAGGGTGAGGAGGTCGGGTTGGTGGCATTGTTTGATACTGGGAACCCAGCCTTCTGCCAGTCGCTGCCGCGGCTAAGGCAGCTGAGATTTCGTGCCTTGCATACCCTGGAAAAATTTCGTTACCGTTTATCGCAGCTTACTGGAATCGCGACCGGCCGAGAAGTTGAACTAGCTGAGAAGCTGCTCGAAGCTGCACGAAACTATTTCGCGAATTTGCTGTGGACGTTGGGTTTCAAAGCCAGCCCCCGGGGCCAGAGCTCCCTGCCGGGAGCGTTGTGGGATAACTTGAAGCTATTCACAGGCGCGGCTGAGCTTTATCGACCGAAGCCTTACCCAGGCCGCGTCATTCTCTTCAAGGCCGAAGAGCAGAACGCTCTCTATGGTCCTGACGCCAAGCTTGGCTGGGGCAATGCAGCGCTTGGCGGGGTGCAGATTATTGACGTTCCCGGTGACCATATGAGTCTGCTCGAAAAACCAAGAGTTTTTCAATTGGCGAACCACCTGCGTGCCTGCATGGAAGCGGCTCAATTAGACGCTGCCGAGAAAAGAAAAGCTGAACTAGCCGATTTAAACCATAAGACAGCCGTTGACGCGACGCGCATCGAAGCCACTTTGCCCTTGGGACAAGCATCGTGAATGCGCAGCAAGCCATCAACGACTGGCGTCGCCCTCCACATCCAGTCTCTCTGCGAACAGGTGAAGTACACATCTGGCGCGCTTCCCTGGATCTCGCGGATACCGATCTCGTCCGCCTTACTCACACGTTGTCCACCGACGAACAGGTACGGGCTACGCGTTTCTGCTTTGGTAAAGACCAGCGCCGCTTTGTTGCCGCGCGTGGAATCTTGCGAAACATCTTGAGCCAATATTTGAACGTGGGTTCATCTCAACTTTCGTTTTCCTATGGACCAAGCGGAAAGCCAGCCTTAATGTCTGCGCCCGAAATAGATACGCTTTGTTTCAATTTGTCGCATTCGGATGGTCTTGCTCTGTATGCAGTGGCACTCCGTACTGAGGTAGGCATCGATCTGGAACGGATCGAGCGTAGTTTAGCTGTTGGGCGCATCGCCGAATCTTTTTTCACTACACGCGAGGCAGCTTCATTGTGCGCGTTGCGTCCAGAAATCCAGGTGACCGCGTTTTTCAATTGTTGGACCGCCAAGGAAGCTTATCTCAAGGCCAATGGTCACGGGATCGCTGACGGTATGAGAAGTTTTGAGGTTTCGCTATCTCCGGACGGCGTTGTTTCCGAGGCGGCCGGACTACCCTACTCGCTCTATATGCTGGATACCGCACCAGAGTATGCGGCGGCTCTGATCGTTCACGGCTCCAGCCAACAACTTCGTCATTTTGAGTGGGATGCTCTGATGCTGCGAGAAGAGTCGGGCACTGATAGCGACCGTAACGAATTCTCCCGGTCTGCAAGATTACTTCCTGAACCCATTTCGGAGACACAACACCGTGCGTGACTCCCTGTTAGGTGATGTCCCGCTTCACAATAGCGATCCTCCGGTCGAAAGCTGTGCGGGTACTTTTGCTAACCGTACTTCGACCAAGCAGCAGTTAGCAAGTATGCTCGCCGACCTGTTGGGCCTGGAAAGGGTGGAAGACGACGATAATTTCTTTATGCTTGGTGGTCATTCTTTGCTCGGTACGCAACTCATCATGCGCATTCGTGACACGTTTGGCGTGGACATAAGCTTACGAACGATATTTACGCAGCCTACCGTTGCGGGAATCGCCGAAGAAGTTGATCGCCTGCTTGGCAGCTGATAGTTGTCGTTCCGAGGAAGCGGAAGCGCGTCTCCTTTATTTTGATGCCCGCGTCGCCTTCCCAGCCGGAATCGTTTTGCTTGCCATCATAATGAATCTATTCCCAGGCCTACTATTTTAGGATTTCTTCTTATGCTTCTGTTTTAACGCTGTCTCGATTGCCTTTTCCGCCAGCGGAGCCATAATCGCGTATCCGCTGGCATTCGGGTGCAAGCCATCCTCGCTCAATTCCTTCTTGAGCATGCCGTTGTCGTCAACCATCGCAGGAAAGTAGTCGAGATAGGTGTATCCATTGTCTGCAGCGTACCGTTTGATCCAGGCATTCAACTCCAGGATCTGCGCGGGAGAACGGCGGGTCGTCTGATTGATTGGTTCGCCTTTGCTGTTATGCCCATAATCGCTGACAGGAAGTACCGATGCCAAAACCACGTTCACTCCATGTTCCTTCGCGAGCTCGGCAATTGACGCGAGATTGTCTTCGATTGCGTTGACGGTGGTAGGTCCGGTGTTGCCGGCAATGTCGTTGGTTCCCGCCAAAATAACAACTGCTTTCGGTTGCAGGGCGATAACATCCGGACGAAATCGCACCAGCATTTGCGGTGTAGTCTGCCCGCTGATGCCGCGGTTGACGTACGGCCTTGTTGGGAAAAATCCTCCATATTCAGGCCGGCTCCACCCATCGGTAATGGAGTCGCCGAGAAACACCACACGCTGCTCTGATTTTGCAGGCGGTGTCAATTGCGTATTGGCGTCGTGGTAGCGATTCAACTGCGCCCAATCTTTCAGGCGATTCGCAAAAGCATCGATTTTGGTCTTGACTGCAGGCACCTCCAAGCAAGCGTCGGGAGAAAGCGTTATCGGCGCCGCGGGGGATTGCACTTGATCGGTAGTCTGCGCGTTGGCCATGATGACCGACAACAAAGACAGCAGGATCGTCGTGGTCGCAAAGGTAAATGCATGCATTACTGTTCTCACCATAGTTTCTCCTTGTTGAAGGAATAGTCTAAAATCGCTGCCGGCATACATAGTTTGTGAATACGCAGTATACGCAATAGCTCGACGTTTCGAGAAACATAAGAGCAAAACGTCTTCGCTGAAATATAGTTTGCAAACCCGGTGCGCCCACCATATAAAACTGGCAGCCAAAACCAGGAGGACACGACACTGAACTCCGGCCAGCAACTTACGCTTGGCGTAGATATTGGCGGCACGAAAGTGGCCGCCGGTTTGGTTGACGCAGCGGGCACCATTCTGTTTCAAACCCGCGTGCCCATGGTAGCTAGAGGAGACGCATCCGCTGGTTTCGCAGCTATCGAAAACGCCATTAACGCTGTGTTTGCAGCAAAACCCGGTGCCCGCCATTCGCTTTCCGGAATCGGTATCTGCTCGCCGGGTCCACTCGATCCGCGAACTGGCATCGTACTAAATCCTCCGAACTTGCCCTGCTGGCGAAACTTTCCACTCGCTGCCGAAGTCCAGAGGGTCTTCGGTTTTCCGGCACACGTGGAAAATGATGCGAACGCCGCCAGCCTCGCCGAAGCAATTTGGGGAGCCGGAGTAGGTTACGACAACATCTTCTATGGAACTCTAGGTACCGGCATCGGAACCGGAATTACCTTTGACCGGCATATCTATCACGGCCGCACGGGAAGCGCCGCTGAAGGCGGTCACATGACCATCGATTATCGGGGACCGCTTTGTGGCTGCGGAAAACGCGGCTGTATTGAAGCTCTTTGCTCAGGTCCGGCGATTGCCGCGCGCGCGCGCGATCGATTGGCAGAAGGCGGTCATGCAAACTCAAAAATGATTGCGCTGGCGGGCGGCAAAATCGACCAGGTTCAAGCCGAAGCTGTCGGCGAAGCGTTTAAGCAAGGCGATTCGCTCGCGGCTGAGGTACTTCGAACAACCGCTGATTTGCTGACGATATGGCTGGGAAACGTTATCGATCTTCTCGAACCAGAGGTGATTATCCTTGGCGGCGGACTAGCGGAACTCATGAGCGCCTTCTTTCCGCATATCCGTGAGCAGTTGCCACACTGGTCGATCAACCAACGCTGTGTGGAGATACCGATTGTCCGCGCAACGTACGGTACTGATGCTGGTCTTGCGGGTGCAGCCGCCTTGTGTCAAGGATGATAACCAGGGCGCAGCACTACTAATCCTTGCTAGGTTCACCGGTGATAGGTAGACCGCGTTCTAGGAATTACGATCGCGGTAATGCACCTCTCCCGCGTCGCGTAGTCGCGCTGCCGCAGTCTCTGGCGTGATGTCGCGCTGCGGCGTGGCCAACATTTCATACCCCACCATAAATTTTTGTATCGTGGCCGAACGCAGCAGCGGCGGATAATAATGCGCGTGAAAGTGACATTCGCGATGAGCGTGCTGATCCTTGTGCTGATTGGTGGGCCGCTGATGAAAGCCCATGGAATACGGGAAGGAAATCTCGAAGAGGTTGTCGTAACGGGTGGTCAGTCTCTTCAGAATGTCGCCAAGCAGGTCGCGCTCTTCGTTCGAAAGCTCATCAAACCCACTCAAATGGCGTACGCTCAGTACCAGGACCTCGAAGGGCCAGATTGCCCAGTACGGTACGACGGCAACGAACGCGGAATTCTCGCAGATGATTCGTTCCTGGTGCCGGAGCTCGAGGTTCAGATAATCGCACAATAAACAGCTTCCCTTGCGCTTGCGATATTCCTGCAGCGCAGCGAGTTCTTCCGCTGGCTCATTCGGCAAACTGTGATTGGCCCAAATCTGACAGTGTGGATGCGGATTGCTCGCGCCCATTATGGCGCCACGATTCTCAAAAATTTGAACGTAACTAATCCAGGGGCGCGCTCCCAGCGACTGATATTCCTCGACCCACACATCCACTACTTGCCGCAGTTCGACCGGATTCATCCGCGCAATGGTAAGGTCGTGTCGCGGCGAGAAACACACGACCCGGCAAGTGCCGCGCTCGGTTCGTCCCACGATGAGTCCGCCCTCATCGACGGCGGCCTCGGGAGCATTCGGTAACAGCGCCGGATAGTCGTTGTCGAAGACGAACGTATTCGCGTAGTAGGAGTTGCGCGCTCCACCTGCGCGCTCATTCCCGGGACACAGGTAACAGGTCGGGTCGTAAGCCACATGTTGTTCGGAAGAAGCTTTCTCGACCTTACCCTGCCATGGCCGCTCCGTGCGGTGGGGCGAAACCAGGACCCACTTGTGCTTCAAGGGATTGAAGCGGCGATGCGGAAGTTGCTCTAATTCCGACTGCTTCATACTGATGCATATCCTCGTGATTTATTCCCTGCGCAGTCTCGACGTTTTAAGCACCTTCCTAAGGTGTACGCAAACCTCATCACCCCAGAAAGTGGCGCGCCAACGCGCTGCGAAGAACGCGTTTAGGATGAATGATTGTGAGACGGTTTCAGATGGTCCGCGTCTCTCACTGGCGCCTGGAAGATCTCCCCATACGCGTGAGCAGGAGCATTACCAGACCGAACAAGAGCAATACCACACCCCACATTAGATTGATGTTGATCCCCAGGGAGTGCTCGCTGTACAGCGCTGGGTCGCTAACCAAGCCGAAGACCGCCAGCATTGCTCCAAAGATGGAGAACAGAATGCCAATGGGTACTCGAATGTCCAATCCCATGAAGTCTCCTTAGCGGAAAATAAAATTCAGGAGCGCCGTGGCCAACAAAACCATCGCTCCTAGATAGGCTGGTCGCAGGTACCAGCGCCGCTCTGTTTCTTTGGGCCGGGGCGTCAGCGAATAGACCAATCCCACCAGGCGGCTTTCCTCTGGAGCTGCGGTCAACAAGCTCACGGCGATGGTGATTACGAAACAAGTTGTCCAAGACCAGATCGCCGTCCAGAAGTTTTGGGCCATCTCACTCGGGTAGGTGTGCAAAATGGCAAGATAGCCTCCTTTGACGCCAGGAATCGCTCCCACCGGAAGTGTCCATGCGTGATGCAAAGCGGCTGCGCAGGTTCCCGCCAACAGTCCTGAAAAAGCACCATGTCCGGTGGTTCTCTTCCAGAACATCCCCAGCAAAAACGTGGCAAATAAAGGTGCATTCACAAAAGCGAAAACAAGCTGGAGCATGTCCATAATATTATTGAAACGTGTCGCCATATACGCTGCGGCTACAGACAACGCTATTCCAAAGACAGTCGTCATTCGACCCATCATCAAATAATGTTCATCGCTGGCGTTGGGCCGGATATGCGACTGATAGATGTCGTAGGTCCAGACGGTGTTAAAGGCCGTGACGTTCCCGGCCATTCCGGACATGAAACTGGCCAGTAAGGCAGTCAATCCGAGTCCAAGCATTCCCGTCGGAAAATAGTGCAGCAGCATATTGGGAACCGCAAGATCGTAGTCCAGTTGCGGTTTTCCATCGGCATCAAGTACCGGCTGGCCGGTACCCGCATCAACTTTAATGGGAATGATTCCCTTCCCCACCGCACCCGAGGGCGCAGCCATTGAGGTTGCCGCGGTCTGAGGCGGCATCGTGGGCAACGCGATTGCAATTAGGCCAGGTAGAATGACGAGAAACGGAAAAAGCATTTTGGGGATCGCGGCAATCAGCGGGGTGCGCCGAGCAGAGGCCATCGAGTCGGCAGCCATAGCACGCTGCACTACCAGGAAATCCGTGCACCAGTATCCAAAGGAGAGGACGAAGCCGAGCCCCATGGTTAAGCCGAACCATTCCACTCCCAATCGATTCGTGGACGGATTTGCCATGCCCACCCACGAGTGCGTGTAACTGGGGCCAAGGGTCGCTTTTAATCCTTCCCAGCCGCCTACATTTTTCAGTCCGAGCCACACGAGTGGCAGGAAACCGCCCACGATCAGAAAAAACTGCAAGACCTCGTTGTAAATCGCGCTTTTCAAGCCGCCCAGGAAAATGTACGCAAGCACGATGACCGCCGAAACAATGACGCCCACGTCGAAAATCCACGACGCATTAATACCCATGCGCTGGAACGGCAAGTCCAGAATGCGCAGCGTCTGAATCAGCTTGGCCATCGCGTACATCGAAATTCCCGAGGAGAAAATGGTCATCGTAGCGAACGAAATGGCGTTGAAGGCGCGCGTCTTTTCATCGAAACGTAGCCGGAGATACTCGGGAACGGAGCGGGCTTTCGAGCCGTAGTAGAACGGCATCATAAAAACGCCCACAAAGACCATTGCCGGGATTGCGCCAACCCAGTAAAAGTGGCTCGTGGCGATGCCATACTTCGCTCCGGAGGCGGCCATGCCAATCACTTCTTGCGCCCCGAGATTCGCGGAAATAAAAGCCAGGCCGCAGACCCAGGCCGGAATGGAGCGTCCTGCCAGAAAAAAATCAGTGCTGGTCTTGACCGATCGCTTCAATGCCACCCCAATACCCAGGACAAACGCGAAGTACACAGCCATGATGATCCAGTCGATGCTTGTCAAACCCATCGTTCAACCCCCGCTCAAGCCCCAATCATTTCCGCAATACAACGGCGCTGAGGCTGCTAAGGCCACTTGTAAACGCACACGCTAATACAACCGCGGGTTTAGACCAAGGAATATTCCGCGTCCATTTGTAGGCTTGCATCAGGTGTATACAGCGGGTCTTAGGCGGTGGTCATGCTGGTCGACTAACGAGAGCGTACCCCGAACCCTGGAGTTTTACTGTCGATGCGGTGAGATCAGGAAACCTTAGCGGGACCACAGAAGCGGTGGCCTGAAGCAAGCTTCGCGCACCGGTAGAAGGGCGCCAGGCTACCTTAGGAGTGCAAACACAAGTGGCACTCAGTCGATGTGGCAATCTTAGCTGTTTGCCGACTCTCGGGCGTGACCTAAGCAGCAGTAAACGTTGCCTGACGGGAAGCGTCGGATTCATCGCCGACAAAAGTATAACCTTCGATACGCGTGGCAACGCCCCATTGATTGATGCAGTTATTCTTCGCTCGCTCGACACGCACCGTCTTGCCGTGTGCCCAAATGAGTGTGTCGCTATGGCCTGACAGTTGGGTTGGCATCCGCATCATAATGGTGATCTCCGCGCTAACAAGGACCGGCTGCTTGAGATACAGATAAACTCCGCAAGTGGAGACGTCGCGAGTAACTCCCTGAAATGGCTTCGGTAACAGAGTCCATACAGATATAGGGATCTCTAGTGTGAATCGTTGATCGCGGCGCCGCTCTCCTATTTCGGATATCACGTATGCGTGTCGACCTATTCGCCTGGCAATGCGTGAGCACTCGGCTAGCCAAAGGCTCGCAAGCGTGCAAGTTGCGTTTGGTGATTGCCCAGCTAGAGTTAACGATCAACCACAACTGTTTCGCGTTTTCGGAAGCACGGGGTGATTCCCATATGGGGACGGCATTCCCAATGTGGAAGCTTTCGGCTGATTGCCCTGGAACAATAATGCTACTTCATTTATGGTCGAGAGTTGATGCTAGCCTGCGAGGTACCGGGCACTGCTGCTCGCCACCTCCCTTCCGAAGGAGATTTGCGCTTGCGGAATCGAGACGTTACTCTTGCGGGGAGCGGTCTTCAGAGGACACTGGATGTTCGCTGAGCGAACGAACTGGAATCTCAACAGAAACCGCCTGAGCCAAACGCTGCAGCGGCATCGCGACGAGGGGAAATCGTTAATCGATTTGACCCTTTCCAACCCCACAGAATGTGGATTTGAGCTTGACGGTGCGGCCATTTTGCAAGCTCTGTGCCAACCGTCGGCGCTGCGCTATGAGCCCAATGCCAGAGGTATGGAGTCAGCTCGTCGTGCGGTCGCGGCATACTACCGAGCGCGTCACGAGGAAATTGCGCCTCAAGATATTATTCTGACAACCAGCACGAGCGAGGCGTACTCCTTCCTATTTCGCACCCTCTGCAATCCAGCCGATGAAATTCTTGTTCCTGAGCCCAGTTATCCGCTCTTCACATTTCTCGCCGATATTCACGACGTGAGTATTGCCCGCTATCCGTTACTGTATGACCAGGGATGGCAAATTGATTTCCATGCGCTCGAAAAGATCATCACTTCCCGTACTCGCGGATTGATTGTGGTTCATCCCAATAACCCAACCGGACACTTTTGCAAGCCGGCGGAGGTTGAGAGACTGAATCAGATTTGTTCGGCGTGGGGACTGGCGATCATAGCCGACGAGGTGTTCTTCGATTTTATAATTAACGACAATCTACTGCCCAGCTTCGTGTCCAATAGTGGCGCACTTACGTTTACGATGAGCGGATTGTCGAAAATATCCGGTCTCCCCCAAATGAAAACGGCATGGTTGATTACCAGCGGCCCTGAGCAATTGAAGTCGCAAGCGCTGGAGCGCCTCGAAGTAATCGCCGATACGTTTCTTTCGATGAATACCCCAGTGCAGCAGGCCACCCCGGTGTTCTTAGAACAACGACATCGATTTCAAGAGCAGTTGAGAGCGCGTGTGCTGCGAAATCTAGCGGAGCTCGATCGGCAACTGGCGGTGCAAACAGTTTGCAAGCGTCTCGCGGTCGAGGGAGGTTGGTATGTGGTGATTCGTGTGCCAGCACTTCGTTCTGATGAAGATCTGGCGATCGAGCTCCTGACAACAAGAGACGTTTACGCTCACCCTGGACATTTTTATGATTTCCCCACCGAAGGATATTTGGTTATGAGTCTGATTACGGCAGAACGAGAGTTTTCGGAGGGGATGCAGCGCGTGCTTTCCGTATTTTAGTGTGGAATCGTGACCTGCATCGCGCTTGCCGCAGTAAGGCCGCTAGGCCCGACGTCTCCGCGGCTATCCGTTTAGTCCGGGGTCGCCTTCCACGCCGCAATAAACTCCGCTTCTCGGCCCTCCATTAAGCTCGCCTACGTTCCCGCTGACAGGTGCCTGTCTACGCCCTGGGAATTATTTTGTTTTTACGGCTTGGTCTCGATACGGTGCCTCACCCCCTGAAATAATGGTAATTCCCTAAATGAAAAATCTGCCTTTATTCAGTGCTTGGGACGTGTCCTTATGAAATAAGTCCCCTCCCTGAAAGACCGCTTTCGCTGGCTTGTGACATGTACCCACGTCAGGGGAAACTGTGTGCGATCAGCACTGTGAGCCTGATGCATCTCACAGCTGTGGGGGTAAGCGAGCCTGCAATCGTTTCGTCTTCAGCAGCGCCGCGGAACATGAACGAGCCGTCGACAATTAACCGCCGTCTGGTTCTGTGCATCGATGATGCGCCCGCTAATCTAAAGGTACGCAAACTGCTTCTGGAATATGCAGGCTTCGCCGTTTTGACCGCCTCGAGCGGTAAACAAGGACTGGATCTATTCAATACCCAACCTGTGGACGCAGTCGTAGTCGATTACTCCATGCCCGAGATGGACGGAGGAATTGTCGCCGCGCGAATGAAACAGGAGCGGCCGCAAACCCCTATCATTATGTTATCGGCTTATCCGGGTGCACGAGCCACGGTCGATGAGACCGTAGACGCTTTCATCGAGAAAGGTGGCGATCCCCAACATTTCCTCGGCACACTTTCATCTCTGATCAATCTTCGGAGTCATAGCCATCCAGAATTACAGTCTAAGTATGTGCTGTTTGTGGATGGCTCCCGTCACTGCCTGGACTGCTCCGATGCGGTATGCCAACTCATCGGTTACAGCCGCGCTGATCTGCTGGAAAAAACCATCGATGACATCACCTATCAACGCGAGGAAGCGCCCGCCCTGATCGATCTTTACCGACAACGCGGCAGCCTAGAAGGCGAATTTATACTGAAGCATCGAAATGGCGAACCGGTTCCGATTCGCTACCGCTTATGGCAGTTTCCTGACCACTGTTTAGCGGCTACTTGGGAGCCGCTCACGGATTGGAAAGAGCTGCATCGCGCCGCATTGCTCGAACTTGATCCGCAAGCGCACAAACTTCGCGTGGAGGTCGCCCTTTTGGCCGTTCACCGGCGGATACGCGAGCTAGGACGTAGCCCGGGCAAGCTGACTCAGGAATGGATTGCTCTGAATGACGCCTTGAATGGCCTGAGAGCATTGCAGAAAACGGCGAAACGAAGCTGAGCAGTTACCGCAGCTGAGGTAAGGTTTCATTTGACGAAAAGAACTTCGCGAAGCTGGTCGCGCCCAACGAACGACTTCGTCGTACGGAAAGGCCGAAACAAATCCTGAATTTCCCGATTTTGAAGCGTCTGCTGGATCGTGAAGAGCGGCGGCGCCGGTACCAGCTCCAGGTTCTGTGCATCAAAAATGCGGTAGCGGTGAAACGTTTCCGGTTTTCGATTGTGGAACATCGCCAGGACTACGCCGCCCGGACGAAGCAAGTCCGTCAGGTGCTCAACAAGTCTCTTGACCAAAGGGCGATCGAGATAGTCAAGCAAGTCCCAAATCAGCATGGCATCAAAGTTGTTGCGCGGGTACTGGACGTTGGTTTTCAAGAAACGTTCGGCGCGAGATTCAGGTGTCATCTCTGAAGCATCTTGCCCGGGCTGGATCGCCCGCAAGCGCTGCTCCTCGACAGTCAAAAATTCTTTCCAATCGCGGAGAACGTCGTCGGCGTAAAGTTTGAAGCCTCGTTCCACAAAAAATGTAATGGTACTCTGCCAAACAGGACCCAGATCGAGCAAACAACCATTGTTCAGGCCTTCGAGATTCCACAAAAATTCTTTTAAACCGTTGGAGGAACGGACATCGCTTCCGCTCCGGCGATTGTGCGCGGCGGAAGCCTGCGCCACGGGCGAAGCTGCTGCACCTGAGCGCGTGGTCGCGCGAGGAATCAGAGGAGACGGTCGGTCCCCGGAGGAACGAGTCTTATTAAAAAATCCCATGGAAGAAACTCTGGTCTCTATTCATTTTGTGGTTGATTTATTCTTTCACGCTCGCCGGCACGGTGGCGACAGGTGCCTTGGCCGCGGGAGGGTTCACCGGACGCGTGGCGCGTAATTCATCTTTTTGCTGGAGGATTTCCACCTTGCCACGCAACACCGCGCCGTCCTCGATGGCGATGCGGCGCGTTTGCACATCGCCGATCGCCCGGCCCGAACTCCAGATCTGTACGCGCTCTCTTGCCTTCAGTGTACCAGTTACTTCGCCGCGAACAATAATTTCGCGCGCTTCAATCTCGGCATTCACGTGTCCATTTGGCCCCACCGTGACTGTGCCTTCGGTAATACTGATTTTCCCCTGCAATATGCCATCAACGAAGAGATCTTCTCGGCCGTGGACTTCACCCTTAATTTTGATTCCTTGACTGACGCACGCCGTAGCAGTGGCAGGAATACCTGGTACTGTTCCGGTCGGATGCCCCGATGGAGCGCCCGGGCCCGCAGGATCCGGGAAAGGTTGCGGCTTGTTGTCTTCAGGTTTTTTCCACACGTGCACGCCCCCATGTGTGCGCTCCGACGCCGTGGAGCTGGGTCCCCTCGGACAACCCGGAGGAAAATGCGCTAAAAACTGACGATAGTACAGCGGGCGCGGGCTGTAAAGAAGAAAGGACAGTAGCAGGCATAGTAGTCGGCGCCCCCGATTGCACTAGATGTAGCGTTCCCTTACCTACATTTCCTTTTGCGCGTGGCTCCGCGGTATGCCGCAACTGCCATGCGGCAACGATCATGCCCACCGTTTCTGTGAAGAACAGTTTCAGGCCTTTGCGCGAGCACCACCAATGAGCGGAATCGTAAGTTACGTCGCGTGCGCTCGCCATTTTAATCTGGATGGAGGCCGGAAAGACATGTTTGTAGATGTAACGCGCTCGCCGTGTGTGATAGTTCGAAGTAACCACGACCACTCGGCTCCACTTTTGCTTGGTAGCAAAAGGGAGTAGTGCCTGCGCCTCTTCGAGAGTATTGTCGCCATCCTGAGGGAAACGCAAAATGGCCTCTTTGGGAACTCCCCGATCAATCAGGTCGCGCTCGATCAGCTCGCCGACCCCGGAATAAGGACGTAACCGGCGGCCGCTGGCGACAACCCTCGGCGCAAAACCGGCGCGAAACAGTTCTGCGGCGCGAGTTGCGCGATCGCCGGTAAAATTATCATCGCTTAACACAATCAGGGCATCCGATTTCTCCAGCGTATCTTCGACCACCCAGTATTCGCCGCCTATTCGCAACAGCGGACCGCGCAGCAAGTAAATGACAAAACAAAACGCCGCAAAACAAATCAGGCCGAGAAGCTTAGCGATGATTCCGCCGCGCTCGGTGGCCTTCATAAATTGGGGTCCAGCTTGCGAAGCTGTTCAGCGGCCAGCTCTGGAAGAAGTGCGTTGAAATACACTTCCTTGATGCTGTAGGACTTGCTTACGGTTTGCACGATGGGAAGAATTTCGATGTGCCAGTGATAATCATCCGCCAAAGTCTGCCAATAATGCTCGAGTTGCCCTTTCGGGCTTCGTGTGTTGGGAGCAGTGTGCACCACCAGATGATAGGCAGCAGAAACTTTTTCGAGACGCCGCAGCGTGCGGCCCAGCAGCGTTGCCAGGTGTAGCCGATTCGAGCCCGACCGAGGTTGCTCGAATAAATGATTGTGCTTGCTCCGGAGCAACCACACTTCAAAGGGAACTCGCGACGCAAAAGGACACAGCGCCACATAGTCACCCTGCGTATCCACAATCCGCTGGCCGCTCTTGTCCTCCTGCCGAACAATGTCGCAAAAAACGCAGCGCTCTTTTTGCTCAAACCATTCCCGCGCGGCATGCAGTTCATATTTGATTCGCCGCGGCACAAACGTAGTCGCGGTCAACTGCGAGTGCGGATGCGTCCATTCCTCACCGGCTAACGGACCCTGGTTCTTGAATACCGCGATGTATTTGAAACGCGGGTCACGCTTCAGATCCGCGATCCGGCTGGCGTAAGCCAAGAGCACTCTCTCGATATGTTCATTGCTCAGCTGCGAGAGCCGCCGGTTATGCTCCGGCGTTTCGACAATCACTTCGTGCGCGCCGATGGGCCGCATCGTATCGTAAATTCCTTCGGCCTGGCGCCTTACTTCGCCTTCGATATGGTAGAGCGGATCAATGTGCGGGATCACGCGAACGCCCCACGGACCTTGCGGGGGGATCGCCAGAACCGCCGGTATTTGGGCCTCGTGCCCGGGACACAGCAGGCAGCCTTCCGGGGCAGAAGGCGCTTCATCACGATGGCCAACCACCACCCAGCTCTGTGTGATCGGATCTTTGCGGAGTTCCATTCGCGCGGTCAGCGTGTGTAGCGCGCGGGAGTCGGGCCTTCCTCGAGTCGATGGCGATCCCAGATGGCGCCCTCGCGAGAGTATTGGGCCATTTCAAAGTCCTGCGTCAGCTCCAGACAATCTGTCGGACACGCATCTTCGCAGAGGCCACAAAACATGCAGCGTGAGGTATCGTAGGTAAAATTGGTAAGCACTTTACGCCGCGTGGCGTCGTCTCGTTCCCACCCAACAACGATGAGATTTTCCGGGCATGCCAGGGCGCAGAGATTACAAGAGATGCACAACGTTTCGCCCGTTTCGGGATTCTTATTCAGCCGCGGAGCCCCTCGATAGCGTTCCGCCACCATGGGACGTTCCAGCGGATACTGCTCGGTATAAATGTACTTGGGATGCTGGTAACGAAAGGTTACCGCCATCCCTTTGAGAAAATCCCACTGAAACATTCGGCTGAGAAGTTCCTTCATACCGTAAGTTTGTGGCCGCGCATTGGAATTGTCAAGACACCTAGGGGGCACGCAGGAAGCCGTCCCGCCGCTCAGACACGGTGGCGTGCTGGGCGATGGCGCTTGACGATGGGTCTTGCTGAACACCGTTCCTGATCCTATGATCGGATACCCATGGAAGCCCCAACTGACACCGAATATATGCGCCTCGCCCTCGATGAAGCTCGCGCCGCTGCGCAAGCCGGCGAAGTGCCCGTTGGAGCGCTACTGGTTTGCAACGGGCAAGTTCTGGCACGCGCCGGCAACCGCACGATCCGGGATTGCGATCCCACCGCGCATGCCGAAATGGTAGTGCTTCGAGCAGCAGCACAAGTTCTGACAAATTACCGGCTGGTGGGTACGACACTGTTCGTCACAATTGAGCCCTGCAGCATGTGCGCAGGTGCCATGATTCAGGCGCGAATCGCTCGGCTAGTATACGGTTGCGACGAGCCCCGGGGAGGGGCGGTACACTCCTGTTTTAGCGTGCTGAATCGTGCTCAACTCAATCATCAGGTTGAAGTTACCGCAGGTCTGCTTGCCGACGAGTGCGCAGCCATGCTGCAATCCTTTTTTGCGACGCGAAGGTAGCTGAAACCTCTGCGGGGATGAGTTTCAAAACGAATTGTGATTAGCGGGATTGCATGGGGAAGCTTTTTCCTGTCGACGCAGTCCATCAATCGCTCCCACAAGATCCCGAGACAAGTTTGACTTGCAGACATATCCCTGCGCCCCAGCTTCTAAAACAGTTTCGAGCAGATTCGAGGATTCATGCTGGCTTAGCACTAGTATTCGCGCCTGAGGAACCGCATTTAGAATTCGTCGAGCCGCATCCAATCCATTGCAATGAGGCATGCTGATGTCCAGCAGAACGACATCTGGTGAAAGTTTTGTCGCTTGCTCGACGGCGTCGCGTCCGTCCTTTGCCTCACCACATATTTCCCAGTCGGAACGTGACCCTAGGAGCTTGCGGAGTCCGCGCCGGATTAATTCATGGTCATCCGCGATCAATATTCGCAGCATCCGCCGAATTTCAAACTCGTCGCGAGGAATCATCAAGACAACGTCGGAGAAGGTGACATACTCAGCACCATCTAGCGCATCCTACCACGTTTCAGCATGATGCCATAAAGCCTATGAGGATCGACAATGCACGCTCTCCTGTCCCAATACTTGGGAAAAGTTTTTCAGATCTCGATTCAAGGTGCAAAGAACTGTTCGTCTTCGAAACAGTGGACGGCGCCAACAATGATAATGAAATTCTAATCTCTGACCTTTTTTGTTCCCGGCCCGCCGAGTTTTGTCATTGGTCCGTGGCTCTCTGCGGATTGTAATCCCGCATTCCAAAGCGAAGTTCATCGAAACGACTCCAAGATAACGGGTTAGCCCCCACGGTAAACGCACCGCTATGCTACTGCCCTTTGGCCAGGCAGATGCACATCTAGAGTGTGGGCGTCTCCTTAAACTTCCCTTTCATTGTTTCGATATGAAACTCGTACGCAGCGATAAAGCTTGCGCCCTGTTCGATGTGTGATGTTTGCGAGGTAATGCACATGGCTCCTTTTTTCATCTTCATCGCCGCGGTGCTTTTCTTATTGGCAGCCAGCATCTCTCGGTGTTTCTTAGCCGCCATTTTGCGATGGGCGATCCCCAGCGCGGGCGTCAAAAAAGATTATTCTTATCAGCCTACGGTAAGCATTCTGCTGCCCTGCTACAACGAAGGGCAGACCGTTTACGAGACCATTGAGAGCATCAGCAAGAGCAACTACCCAAATAACAAGTTCGAAATAATCGCCCAGGATGACTGCTCGATAGATGATAGCTACAAGTGGATGCTCAAGGCTCAGCAGGACTTTACAAACATTCAGGTTCGCGTCGGCCGAAATTCAATCAACAGCGGAAAGGCCCGAACCGTTTGCAATGCTCTCCAGCACTCTCTTGCTGAGATCGTGATATCCATCGACTCCGATTGTATTTTCCATTCGGATTGCATTCAGGAACTGATTGCGTGCTTCGTGGAGCCAAAAATGGGCGCCGTCGGAGGCCGTGTCGGTGTTCGGAACGTGAATGCTAGCACCGCTACGATGGTCCAAACTTTTTATTATTACCTGGCGTTTCAACTGATCAAAACACCGGAAAGCATGACTCGCTCGGTAGGTTGTATTAGCGGCTGCATCTTTGCGATTCGCCGCGAGCTATTGTTGAAGCTTGAATCTCGCATTCGAAATCGAAACTGGTTTGGAATTCAAGTGAACGACGGAGAAGATAGGTTTCTGACCCATCAGGTTCTTCTGGAGGGCTATGGAACCTACATTAATACCGCGGCGCAATGCTGGACCAACGTTCCGGTCACATTGCTGCAGTTAATCAAGCAGCAAATTCGTTGGCGCCGGTCAGGCATCAGAGACTTCTTTTTAACCTTGAAGACCCTCCCGCAGCATGTCTGGAAGCTTCACCCGAATACTGTGTACACCTTGGTCGTACCGCCCTTAGCCAGTTTGCTGTCAGTGTGCACAGTTCTTATGGCTCCCTTTACCAATGCCGCCTTTTGGATTGCTCCGGTGATGTTCATCCTGTATGGGGCCGGGGCGGCGATATTTGATGTGGTGATCCGCAAGCATAACCCCGAGCAGCGTGTATTGAATCCTCTGCGTCTGGCGACGTTTGCGGTTTGGGGGCTCGGTAGCATTTTAATTACGGTGCTCGCGCTGTGCACGTTCGATTCTTCGGATTGGGGTACTCGCTCCAAAAAGGCACCTCAGCCGGAAGCCAAACTTGAACCACTACGCTTGCCGCTGGCACGACCAGAATTTGCCACATCGGGCGACTAGAGCCGGATCGGGCGATTTAGCAAGGATTGAAGGATGGGGCCGATGTTACAAAATGTTCTGAGGAAGACTATTTTATTCCTGTACCGCGTTTTCGCGATTTTTGTGCTCTACGCCGTTCTTTTTGGGGTTCTTGCCTATATTTGCGTGATGGGATTATACGCGGTCAATACTTCGTGGATCACTCCAATCGTTCTTTCGCCGTCTGACGATAAAAGCCTAAACCTGACGGAGTGGGTGCTGACGACTCAGATCACCGTTGATAATCTTGTTCTGGACGTGAAGCGGCAGAACGATAGCGCAGCAGAAATGAAGATCCACCGCGCAACTTTGCTAGGCTTGGAACCGCAGTTGGAAATCGCGATCGAGCGTGAGAGCCAGCACAATATGATGGCCGGCCGGCAGCTGACTACACTCGAGCAACAGAAGCTCGCCGATAATGCTCGGACACGGGCTTCACTCAACCAGGTCATCGAGCTCGAGGGGAATACCAAACGAGAGCTAGCCGCGGGTCTAATTACCAAGAAGGATGCTGCCGCTCAACTGCTTTCCGTGAATCAAGCTCAAAATGTATACACCGATAGCCGCATTAACGTTGTTCTCTTGAAAGACAATCTTTTGCAAAAAAACACAATCGACACCAGGGCACTGGATGTTTTGGACAAAAAGGCAGCGCTGAGGTCGCAGATTACCCAATTGGGTATCGCTATCGCCATGGCCGAGAAACAGAGTCAAACCGAGTCGGTTCAAATCGGACGATCGAAGAGTGCGATCATGACCATGACCCAAACCCCCTACTTCATCGTCAAGTCCCAAGGACGGACGGCTACATTTGCGTTCGTGCCTTATGACAACAAAGGCGAGATCGCAATTGGAGCCCGCGTCTACGACTGTTACTTAAAGGTGCTGGGGTGTCGCGACGTGGGTGCCATTAAACAAGTGTTCAGCTCTGAAGAACATTCCGCTCACCCCATGTTCAGAACGGATCTGCGCGGGTTCCTCGTTCAACTGAATTTAGAAAATCAAGAATCGGCCAAGTCTAAGACCTTGTTTGTGAGCAGACCTCTCCTGTTTTAGCGAAGGCCATCTTGAGGAAGCTGTTTGGGGGAAGTAATGTCTGGAAGGATAATGTTTCCGGCCTTGCTATGGGGGGCCTTGATGTTGCTGGTATCGAACCGCGCATTCAGCCAGTCTGATGAGCAGAATGCATACTGCGCGTATGTAACGCAGCAAGCTATGGCGCAGAGGAACTTATTGCGGGCTCCCGAGGCGGTAGCCGGCATCGCCCAGCCCAATACTGGCACGGCGCCTCAGCTCTATTGGGGAATATCAACCAGCTTTGCGAATTACAGCAGAGCCAAGTTGACCTTGGAAGCCGCCCGTAAGAACTGCAATTCATACCGTGCTACCACGGAAGCGGCCCTCCGCATTCAGTATGCCTTGGCAACGTTGGAACGGGAGGCTTTACGCCACCGGTTTGCACTGCTCCACCGCGCCATTGAGCAATTGGATCTCATCATCGCGCACAATCTGGAGATGCTGGAAGTGCAAAACCTTACCAGACCAATGCACTATTCGGTGCAGTCCATTCGCGCAAGGCTGGTCGCCGATAGGATGAGTGTCGAGATGAAGCTAGCTCTGCTGTATGTACCCGATACGGTAAGCGACGTCTCCTTAAAACAACTAGTCTCTGAAAAACAGAGTCGTGAAGCGGAAGTTCAAAAGAGCCTCGCCTTTTTGGATCGTCAAACGATTTGGGATGTCAGAGTCACGGCTGGCGGCCGGAAGCGGGTTTCTGCATTCTTCCGCGACTCGGTGGAACCATACGGAGAAATTGCTTTCAACTATAACTTGGGAAGCCGCGGCAATCATAATCACCTCGAAAAATCTGCGGCTGCTTTTGCCAGTTGGAAGAACGTGCAAGGTGGTGAAGTGACCCGCAACGCGCAGATCCTCGAGCAGCGGATCGTGCAAATCATCTCGGTGGAGCAAGGGGAACTCGGAACCCTGCGCGAGCAAGAGAAAGAAATCGATGCTAACTTGCAGCGGCTAGTTGGCGTTGATACCGCCTCTGCCCTTGGTTTTGGCAATCAATTGGGTGCCGACAAGCTGGTGCTGCTCGTCGAAATTAGGGATGTAACTTTCAGGCTTCAGAAGCTTCAGGATTATCTACAAAGTAATTTCTGAGAAAAGCGTTACCCAAAGACGACATCATGGAACGCTCTCTGCTCGGCGCGATCCTTGCCGGACACAAGAAGGCCAGCGAAGCACTGGACGCAATCAAGCCCGGCGACTTCTTCAACGACCAGCATCGGAAGATCGCCGGCACGATGCTCGAACTGTACGCGACTGGTGTCTATCCTGACTTACTTTCCGTGCATGACGAACTTACCAGGACAGGCGACGCAGAAAAGGCGGGAGGGATTAGCTACATTTCGAGCCTGACAGATGGCGTAGCAACTGGCGGGGATATTCTCTATATCGTTCGCGGGGATCCGCCGCTGAAGGTTTGATCGACTCCGCCATTGAGCGATTTTCCAGACTGGCGCGGGACATAGAGAACACCGAGGACGACGGAACTCCCTACTTCGATTCATCCATTCAGGCACTTTCCGTGGCGAAAGAAGGCGCACGGTTAAAAATCTATTGCGATATCCCCAAACTAGACCAGTGGACTGGGGGATTCCGCGAGGGTGAGTTGGTCGTTCTGACTGCCGAGACGGGTACGGGCAAATCTTTACTGGGGGCGCAGATTAGAGCGAGAGCTTGCAGGGATGGCTACCATGCCCTGTTTTGCTCTGCGGAAATGAGCGCATCGCACTTGGCCAGCCGCGAACTCGCAACAACATCGGGCATTAATCCGATCCGGATGCGCCGTGATGACCTACTCAGCAAGGAGGATTACGACGCGTTAACCGAAGCGGCGTCCCACCAGTGCAAGAAATGCAGAATCCTTGACGGCGAATTGGACTTGTCCCGAATCCGCCGAGCGGCCCGCAAGATGAAAGGCCGCGGCGGACTTGACTTATTGATTTTGGACTATGACGAATTAATCGAGGCTGAAGGAAAAACGGAGTTTGAGCAACAGAGAGTCATCGCACGAGCGGCGAAGTCTCTCGCCAAAGAACTGCATTGCGTTGTGATTCTGGTTTCACAGTTACGGAAGACTACGACAGGAGAAAACGCGGGCAAGTCAACTTTGCAACGCCTCTACGGGAATGCAGCAAAACAGAAATCTGCCAGCTACATCATCCTGGCCGACCGTCCCTACGTGCGGGAGCTTGAAGGCGACGAGAAAGAAGCGGAGCTGCAGCTACTCAAGAGCAGGGACGGAAAGACGGGGCGCATCAAGGCGATATTCAATATCAGGAGTCTCCGCTTTGAGGAAGACCGCGCTGCTACGGATGATTCTCTTTGGCATTGTCCATGGAGCCGGTTGAGCGAGAAGACACATGATTCTTGATGGGTTCGGAAAACCCCGACGGAGCGTGGGACGAAGCAACGCGGAGGCTGGAGCGGAAGGAGCGCAGCGGTAAAACCGTATGGGTGTAGTGGCAAAACTCGCGGAGGTTCCACACCGGGCGCAAGAAGCGCGGATGTACGAGCGGCATTATTCCCCCGCCGAACTCGGCGAGCTGTGGAACCTGAGCGCAGACACGGTGCGCCGGATGTTCGAGAACGAGCCGGGCGTGCTGGTATTCGAGAATCCGGTGCGGTCGTCGTCGCGCCGCTTCCGTACGCTGCGGATTCCTGAATCCGTCGCCGCGGGTGTACTCACGTTTCACCAACTGCGGGCTTGCAGTCGGGCGTAGAATCCGTCCATGACACTCACTCTCTACGGCAGACACAAGAGAACCTGCCCCAACTTCGGCAAAGCCCGAAGAGAGGCGCAGAAAAAGTGTAATTGCAAATTCTGGGTGGACGGCGTTCTCGGTGGCCGCGAAGTCAGGTTGTCTCTCGGCACGCGCGACTCGAAAAAGGCGAACGAGAAAGTTCACGAGTGGGAAGCCAAGGAAAGAGTTGTTGAGCGCGGCACCGCTGTTACTCTGGCTGATGCCTGGGCAAGTTTGCTTGTCGATCTTGACGCCCGCAAGCTATGCACCAAACAATTCGGAAGTACAAGTTGCTCGAACGTCAGCTGAAAGTCTACGGCGAAGAGCGCGGATTGAAGATGCTCGCGCAATTCGACCTGGACGTGCTGAGCAAATTCCGCGCGACGTGGAAAGACGGGCCGCGCACGGCGGGAAAGAAACTCGAACGGTTGCGCGCCTTTTTCCGCTTCGCGAATGACCGGCAATGGGTAGAGAGCAATCCGGCGATGAGAATCAAGCTCCCGAAGGTTTCGATTCGCCCGACGATGCCGCTCACGCACGAGGAGATGGTGAAGATTCTTACGGCCTGCGACGGCCTACAAATCACGACGCCTATCGAGGGGAAGCTAAACGCGCACAGCCTTAAGACTCTCGTGCTCCTGATGCGCTACACGGGAATGCGGGTGTCCGATGCGGTGGCGCTGACAACGGACCGGCTCGACGGCAAGCGGCTGTTTCTCTACACGCAAAAGACTGGCGTGCCGGTCTACACAGTTTTGCCGGATTCGGTCTTGAAGGCTCTCGAAGCAACTCCGCGAATTACGGACACGCGATATTTTTGGAGCGGGCAAGGAAAACGCGAAACCGTGATCTGTCACTGGCAGATGCGGCTCAAGAAAGTATTCGACCTGGCCGGAGTCTCGAAGGGCGAAGCCAACGCAATTTCGCATCGCTTCCGCGACACGTTCGCGGTGGAGCTGCTACTCGTGGGCGTGCCAATCGAGCGCGTCTCGATTCTCTTGGGCATCAGAGCGTGCGTGTCACCGAGCGGCATTACAACCCCTGGGTACGCTCGCGGCAAGAGCAGCTTGAGGCAGACGTTGCGAGCGCGTGGAAGCTCGATCCGGTTCTAAATCAGAAATTTGTCGGTACAAATCAGGTACACTTAGCGAAGGGACCCGTTAACTGAATGGAAGCAAACGCGAACATTTGGCGGAGAGGGTGGGAT
>Ga0209117_1000130_pt1 | contig 48325 bp, 46 predicted proteins | sample BlaSpr_A8_OM2_M2_FD_187978 | JGI IMG/M metagenome (GOLD analysis project Ga0209117, IMG submission 187978) | Forest soil microbial communities from Thunder Bay, Ontario, Canada - Black Spruce, Ontario site 2_A8_OM2_M2 (SPAdes) (version 2) | ecosystem: Environmental > Terrestrial > Soil > Boreal... | reverse complement strand
CGGAGTAGGCGTGTCGGTGGTGAACGCGCTAGCGGACCGATTGGAGTTGGAAATTTCGCGGGACGGCGCGGTGTGGGAACAAAGCTACGAAAAGGGCAAACCCACCACCAAGTTGAAGCAGACCGGAAAAACAAAAAAAACCGGAACGAAGATTACCTTTCATCCCGATGGCACGATTTTTGACAAAACGGTTTACAGCTTTGACACGCTGGCGCAGCGGCTGCGAGAACTGGCGTTTCTGAATAAAGGATTGAAGATCACGCTGACGGATGAACGCACGGAAAAATCGGCGGAGTTCAAGTTCAGCGGCGGAATCGGCGAATTTGTGAAGCATTTGAACCGCGGCAAAACGACGCTGCACGATTCACCGGTTTTTATCGAGGGAAAGCGCGGCAATGTGGAGATTGAGATTGCGCTGCAGTACAACGACACTTACGGCGAAAACGTTTTCGCTTTTGCGAATACCATCAACACCGTAGACGGCGGGACGCACCTTTCCGGATTTCGATCTTCGCTGACACGCACCATAAATAATTTTGCGTCCTCATCCGGCATGCTGAAGGAGCAGAAGGACGAAGTGACGATTAACGGAGACGATGTTCGCGAAGGTTTGGTGGCGGTGATCAGCGTGCGCCTGCCGCAGCCGCAATTTGAAGGACAAACCAAAGGCAAACTCAACAGCGACATCAAAGGCGATGTCGAACAACTCGTGAATGAAAAGCTTGGCGATTGGTTCGATAAACACTCCACGGTTGCGCGGCGAATTGTCGGGAAGTGCATCGAAGCGGCGCGGGCCAGAGAAGCGGCGCGCAAGGCGCGCGAATTGACGCGACGCAAATCCGCAATGGACTCCAGCGGCTTGCCGGGGAAACTGGCGGATTGCCAGGAACGGGATCCGGCGCGCTGCGAATTGTTCGTGGTTGAGGGAGAATCCGCCGGTGGCTCGGCAAAAATGGGGCGCGACCGGAAGTACCAGGCGATTTTGCCGCTGAAAGGAAAAATTCTTAACGTCGAAAAAGCGCGTTACGACAAGATGCTGGGGCATGAAGAAATTCGCGCGATTATCACCGCTCTGGGCACGGGAATCGGCAAGGATGATTTCGACGCCGGCAAGTTGCGCTATCACAAACTAATTCTGATGACCGACGCTGACGTTGATGGCAGCCACATCCGCACGCTGCTGCTTACATTTTTCTTCCGGCACATGAAGGAATTGATTGAACGCGGACACGTGTACATTGCGCAGCCGCCACTCTATCGGGTAAAACGCGGCAAGACCGAGAAATATATTCGCGACGAGCGGGATTTTGCGCGCGAGTTGATGAAACGAGCCACGGAAGATCACGTGGTGAAGCCGAAGGAAGGCGGGCCGTTGGAAGGCGCGAAGCTAACTTCGTTTTTGCTGAATGTGCAGGAATATGAAGCCGCGTCCGCGAAACTGGGACGCAGGCTGCGCGAACCCGGCCTTGTGGATTTACTTTCCGAAAGCGGCCTGGAAAAGAAAACAGACTTCGAAGATAAGAAGGCGCTGGAAAAACTTTTGAAAGCCGTGGAAAAAGCGAAGCTGAAATTGGAAGGGAAAATTGTTTTCGACGAAGGGCACAGCTTGTACGAAATTCAGTTCGGGCCGCCACATAGCCAGAAGATTAACTGGGCGGTCGCTTCCACGGCCGAATACAAACGATTGCGCGGGCTGGCAAAGCAGATTGAAGAATTCAACCATCCGCCATTCGTAGTGACGCGCAACGGCGACAAGATAACCAAAGAAAAAGTGACTGACGTTTTGAACTACGTGGTGGAAGACGCCAAAAAAGATTTCACCATCACGCGATTTAAAGGCCTGGGCGAAATGAACGCGGAGCAGCTTTGGGATACGACGATGAATGCGGAAACGCGCACGCTGCTCCAGGTGAAATTAGAGGATGCGGTTGCGGCTGAAGATATTTTCACCACGCTGATGGGTGAAAACGTGGAAGCGCGCCGGAAGTTCATTGAAGAAAACGCGCTGGAAGTCGTAAATCTGGATATTTAATTCGCAGATGATTTATCAACTGGGATGGGCAACGCTGCCGGGATTGCGGGGAATCAGTTGCAGTGAATTTCGCGCGAAGCCGGTGGAAACGCCGGATAGCTCGAGCGGCGTGGCGGTGGAAATTACGAGCGACGTCGATCGCGATCAATTTTTGCGGCAACTTGAAGAATATTTCGCGACGCGGCGATTTACGAACGCGGCGGATGCATTCGATACGGTGAAAGCGTACGCCCTGGAGTTGGCGGCGACGAAACAGAAGTAAAACTGAGGACACATGGCGGACGAGACAAACACATCGATAGTTCTACCAATTGATATTGAAGCGGAGATGCGCAAGTCGTACCTCGACTATGCGATGAGCGTGATCATCGCGCGCGCTCTACCGGACGTGCGAGATGGGTTGAAGCCGGTGCAGCGGCGCATTCTGGTGGCGATGAACGATCTGGGGCTGGCGTCCAATCGCGGCTACCGCAAGTGCGCAAAGATTTGCGGCGATACTTCGGGAAATTATCATCCACATGGCGAGGCGGTAATTTATCCGGCGATGGTGCGGCTCGCGCAGGACTTCAACATGCGCTATCCGCTGGTGGACGGACAAGGAAATTTCGGGTCGGTGGACGGCGATCCTCCGGCGGCGATGCGGTACACGGAAGCGCGGTTAGCAAAAATTTCCGAAGATATCCTCGCGGACCTGGAAAAAGAAACCGTCGATTTCATTCCAAATTTTGACCAAACGCGTGAAGAGCCGGTAGTGCTGCCGTCGCGCATTCCCAATCTTCTGGTGAACGGGGCGAGCGGGATCGCCGTGGGCATGGCGACAAATATTCCGCCGCACAACCTGCGCGAAATCGTGGACGCGGCAATTTTATTGATTGAAAAGCCAGACACGCCGCTGAAAGAAATCATGAAGCTGGTGCCCGGGCCGGATTTTCCGACAGGCGCTTACATCGCGGGCCGCGAAGGCATCGAAGCGGCGTATCGCACTGGTCGCGGCAGCTTTATCATGCGCGCGAAAGCGGCGATCGAAGAGATGGGCAAAGACCGCGAAAGCATCGTGATCACGGAAATACCCTATCAAGTGAACAAGGCGCGTTTGATCGAGAAAATCGCGGACCTGGTACAAAACAAAAAGCTGGAAGGAATTTCCGATGTTCGCGACGAATCCTCGCGCGAAGGCATGCGCATTGTCATTGAATTAAAGCGCGGCGAAGAATCGCAGCTGATTCTGAACAATCTTTTCAAGTTTACACAGATGCAGGAATCGTTTGGCATGATCCTGCTCTCTATCGTAGGCGGGCAGCCGCGCGAGTTGGGCTTGATCCCGATGATCAAGCTGTTCATCGAGCACCGCGTTGACGTAGTGCGGCGTCGCACGCTTTTCGAACTGAAGAGAGCCGAGCAGCGAGAACATATTTTAATTGGATACCGGATCGCGCTGGATCATCTGGACAACGTGATTCGAATTATTCGTGGATCCTCGAGCCGCGCGGACGCTAAGGAAAATCTGTTCAAGTATTTCAGCGAAGAAGACGTAACCATCACCGAGAATGGCGCGAACAAGAAATTAAAGGGCGTCAAGCTGGACGGCAGAAAATACCGTTCCGTGGGCGCTCCGGAAATTGAGGAAGCCGCGCGTGGCGCTGGGCTGGGTCTCAGCTACGCGCAGATTGACGCTATCCTCGAATTGCAATTGCACCGCCTGACACAGCTTTCCATTGATGAAATTCTGAAGGAGTTGAAGTCCATCAGCGAGCTGATTGCGGAATTGCGAGAAATTCTGTCCAGCGACAAAAAATTGAAACAGGTAATCACCGCGGAGTTGCGCGAAGTTCACAAGGCGTATGGCGACGACCGGCGCACGCAGATCGTGGACAAAGTTGACGAGATCAAACTCGAGGACCTGATCGCGGACACGGAAATGCTGATTACCGTGAGCCACGCCGGGTACATTAAACGCACCGCAGCGGATACCTATCGGCATCAATCACGCGGCGGCAAGGGCCGCATCGGCGCGAAAACCAAGGAAGAAGATTTTGTCGAGCATCTTTTTATCGCTTCGGCGCACAGCTACATTTTGCTGTTCACCTCCAAGGGGCGCGTGTACTGGTTAAAAGTTTATGAACTGCCGGAAGCGGCGGCAGCCACGCGCGGCAAGGCCATTTCGAACCTGGTGAAATTCCAGGAGGACGAAAAGCTTACGGCGCTGGTGGCGGCGCGCGATTTGGAAGCCGTGGATACGTTTGTGTTCATGGCCACCAAGAGCGGCACGGTGAAAAAATGCGCGTTGACGGAATTCTCCAACCCGCGTTCGACGGGGATTATCGCCATCAGTCTCGACGGCCAGGATGAATTAATTGGCGCCACGCTGACCGACGGAAAGAAAATGATTTTCCTGGCGAGCAAAGAAGGCCAGGCGATTCTATTCCGCGAAACGGAAGTGCGCGCGATGGGGCGCAACGCCGGCGGCGTGAACGGCATGGATTTGGACAAGGACGACCGCGTTGTGAGCATGGACGCGGTGCAACCCGATTTCGAAATAATCGCCAAGGAACACAAAACCACCACGCAAAATCTGGAAGATCTGGAAAACGAGCAGATCAAAGATTCGCTGACCACGCTGATGCTTACCGTTTCGGAAAAGGGATACGGCAAGCGGACGCCGCTGGCGGAATACCGCATTACCTCGCGCGGCGGAAAAGGCGTGGTGAACATGAAGACCACGGATCGCAACGGTTATGTGGTGGCGACGCTGCAAGTGAACGAAGATTCCGACGTGATGATCATCGCGCACAACGGAAAAGTGATTCGCGTGCACTCGAACGAAATTCGCGAAGCGGGGCGTTCCACGCAGGGGGTGCGGTTGTTGCGCCTGGAAGCGGACGATTCGGTCGCGGCCGCTGCGGTTTTGCAGGAAGAACAGGAAGAAGACAAGAAGTAGAGACCGCTTTATCAAACGAGAAGAAGGTGCGCAAGCGAATGAAATCGACCAGACGGGTCTTTATATTATTCATGTTGGCGGGCGTGCCGTTTTTATCGGCGGCACAAGTTCCTGAAACCAAATCTGCGGCACGGCAAAAATATTTTGCTTATCTTGGAACGTACACCAACAAAACCAATAGCAAGGGAATTTACGCGTATCGCTTTGACGCGGCGACAGGAAAATTAGCCGCCGGCTCGTTGGCGGCCGCGAGTACTGAGCCATCCTTCGTGGCTGTGCACCCTGACGGAAAATTCTTGTACGCCGTCAGTGAGACGGGTGACTTCGAAGGCAAGAAAAGCGGCGCGGTAAACGCTTACGCGATCGGTAGCCGTACCGGTAAGTTGACGTTGCTCAGCCAAATTGCTTCCGGCGGCGCTGATCCTTGCTATATCTCATTCGATAAAACCGGCAAATTTGTTTTAGTGGCGAATTACACCGGCGGCAGCATCGCGGTTTTCCCGATCCTCGCGGATGGCAAACTGGGCGAGCGCACTGCTTTTGTGCAGCACACTGGGGTGGGCGCAAACAAAGAGCGCCAGGAAGGGCCGCACGCGCATTGGATAGAAACTTCGCCTGACAATCGTTTTGTTTTCGCCGTGGATCTGGGCTTGGACGAAATTCTGGTGTACAAATTTGACGCGCAGAACGGGACACTCGCGCCAAATGATCCTCCGTACCTCAAGTTGCAAGCCGGCTCCGGCCCGCGGCATTTAGTGTTTGCGCCGAATGGCAAATTTGCGTACCTCACGAGCGAGCTAAGCAGCACGGTGACGGCTCTTTCGTATGACGCCGCGAACGGCGCCTTCACCCCATTGCAGAGCTTGTCGACTTTGCCCGCGGGCTATAGCGGCGCCAACGACACTGCGGAGATCGCCGTACATCCTTCGGGGAAATTTTTGTACGATTCCAACCGCGGCCACAACAGCATTGCAATTTTCGCGATCGACCCGGCAGATGGGAAACTGACCTCCCGCGGAACGGTTTCCACCGAGGGCAAGACGCCGCGCAACTTCGTGATCGACCCAACGGGAGCGTACTTGTTAGCGGAGAATCAGGAGTCCAATACCATTGTAGTTTTTAAAATTGACCAATCCACTGGCGGATTGACGGCAACCGGACAGAAGATTCCCGCGCCGGCCACGGTGTGTATTGCGTTTACACCCGCACAGTGACCGGATCGGCAAAACTATTTAGCAGCACTCGGGTTTGACAGTGCTGATTCTGAAAGGGAGTTTCTGTGAGCCGCGAAGATTTAGCCACCCTGCTTGGATCGCTGGTTCCTTTCGCACAGCAGCAACTTGCCGAGCATGGAACGTTCGCGCCATTTGCCGGAACGATGACGCCGGACGGCCAAGTGCGCGGCTACGGAACACGACCCGAGGCCGAGGGAATGCAGCCGTCGGAGGTGATGGATATGCTCATGGCCAATCTTCGCGAAGCTGCAAAAAATGGCGAATGCAGCGCGGGCGGGATTTGCTGCGATGTAAGCGTGGCGCGTGAAGCCGGCGGGGAGAAAGTAAGCGCTATTGCGGTTTCCCTGGAGGATGCGGAAGGCACCGCGATGGAATGCTTTATGCCGTATAGCAAAACCGCTTCCGGCGAATATGAGTATGAGGAAGTGTTCGGCGGGCTGGTGCCACCAAACATTTTTGAGAAGGCGGTCTAAAAGACCGTTCACAAATACCAGTTTTGCGCTACAATCCCCGCCCATGATGAAAGTGAAAAAGAGAAAATCCTCTTCGAGCCCCAGAAGAGCTACACGCAGAAGATCGGCAGCGAAGTCGAAACCCGGCAAGCTTCCCAAAGACGCAGAAGTTCTCGTGGTGGTCATGCGAGCAAAGCCCGGCCAGGAATTATTGCTGGAAGCAGAGCTCCGGGCTTTGGTGAATCCCACGCGAAAAGAAGAGGGTTGCTTGCGCTACGATCTGTATCGTTCCAGCGAGACGCCCGGAGCGTACATGTTTTACGAAATATGGGCCAGCCGCGAACATCATCGGCAACACACACAAACACCGCATTTTTTGCGTTGGAACGCTCGCAAAGACGCAGTCACTCTTGGGCGCGAAAAAGCTTTCTGGAAGCAGATCGCCTAACGTTAACCGAGGCGTCGAGTTAACTGAGCGGCGAATCGAGATAGTAGCCGGGCCGCGAGCGCACCTTCAGTCCCTTGCGGTCTACTTCCACTTTAATTTCGTGATAGCCCGGCTCGTTTGCGCCTGAAGGCGTGTAACTCAAAGTGTATTGCGCGTGCAGCTCGCCGCCAATTTCGTCGATAGCCTTTTCGATGGAGCGGTCCTTGAAGGTGGCGATGTGCGCGCCGCCGGTAGCGGTGGTCGCGACCTCCAACGCATGATCCTTAACCTGATTTTCGATGTTTTGCACCGCCCAAACCGCCAGTGCGAGCAGATCGATGTTGGCATCGCGCTGCGCCTCCGTGGTGGGAGTTTGCGGCGTTCCCGGCAACGGAGGGCGCCCAAACGTGCCCGGCGGAGTAACCGGCGCGGGACCGTGCTGATGAGGTTTTTCCTGAAACTCCGCGCGAGTTGTGGAAAGGCCAACGCTGTAAATCGTGACGTTGGCCAATTGCGCGCGGCGCAGCACCTCGCCTAATTTTGCGGAGCTTCCATAGTCAGTGGCCTCGGAAATAACCAGAAGCACGCGTCTGCGGCCGGTCGATTGCTCGCCAGTTTGTGGGCGGCCGCTGAGCATCTCAACGCCCAGCGCCATGGCATCGTAGAGTTTCGCGCCGGAAGTGCCTTCCGCCAACGCCGCCATGGTTTTTTCCACTTCATCGGCGTTAGTACGAAAATCCAGAAGCTTGTCGATGGAATCATTGAAGCCCACTATCGCGGCCTCGCCTTGCGGTCCCATCACAACTTGCGTCAGCAGTATTCCCGTTTTGCGAAGTTCGGGCAGCATCGGCGTGACGCGCGAACTTGTCTCCACCAGAATTACCAGCGACATCGGATCGCCGCCTAAATCAAAGTGCGTGACGGTCTGCACGGCTCCGTTATCGGTGACGCGGAAGTCCCTGGCCTCGAGGTGATGGACCATCTCTCCTTTTCCGTTGCGCACGGTTACCGGCGTATTTACCAGCGTGACTCGCGATTTAAGTCGAGGCGCCGCAGGAGGCTGCTGAATGGCGACGCCAGGCTGCGGAGCGATCGGCCCGATTGGCCCCTGGGCAAGAAGCGCCTCGGCATTGAAGAACAAAGCTGATAGCAGCATCCAAAGTTTGACGCCCTTCATATGTTCTCCGGCATTCCGAATCGAGTGGCATGACTGCAGTGAGGCTTCATGTGAAAGCTTCATGCGCTGGGGACTCGCTCCATCGCAATGTACTTCATTCGACGCACCCGCGGCGGGAGAAGTTGCCGCCAGTGCCGCGGCTCTCTACAATCTAAACTCACCCTTTCGGAGCGCACATGGCTGAACTGAAGAGACTGAAACCGCAGCACTCGGTGCCCCCGCCACACGAAGATCCTACATTCCTGGCCAGCACTCCGGCGCGTCCGGTGCGGATCCTTTCCGAGTATATCTATCCTTTGGTGCAATTGAAGAAGGAAGGGATCGGGGACACCATCGTAATGTTCGGTTCGGCGCGCATAGAATCACGAGAAGTAGCGGCTGCGCGAGTGAAACAACTCAAGAGCCAAAAAACCGCCAAAATGTCCAAAGAGCGCTTAACCAAACACCGCGGGGAAGTCCGAGGCGCCAAGAGTGCGCTTGAAATGTCGCGTTACTACGAAGAGGCGCGGCAGCTTTCGCACAAAATCACCACCTGGGCGCTTTCCCTGGGACCAAAGCCGCGCCGTTTCGTGATCTGTTCCGGCGGCGGGCCGGGAATTATGGAAGCGGCGAACCGCGGCGCTTACGAGGCCGGTGGGAAATCGATAGGGCTCTCCATCGAATTGCCGCACGAACAATTCGCGAACCCTTACATCAGCCCGGAATTAAGTTTTAACTTTCATTATTTCTTTATGCGCAAGTTGTGGTTCGCGCAGATCGCCAAGGCGCTCATCGTGTTTCCTGGCGGCTTCGGCACCATGGACGAATTATGGGAAATGATGACGCTGTCGCAGACCGGGAAACTGGATAAACACAACTTGATTTTGATTTATGGCCGCAAGTATTGGAATGAAGTGATGAACGTGAAGGCCATGGAGCGTTGGGGAATGATCAGCGCCGAGGAATACAACCGTTTGCAGTTCGCGGATACGGTGGACGATGCATTTGAGGTGATTCGCTCCGGCCTGGAGAAATACCATATGCAGGTGGATGATTTCCTGCGGGCCTATTGAATTTCGATGTTAGCCCTGGCGAAATAAAAACGGGAGCCCGTATGAGGACTCCCGTTTTTATTTTGGGGCTGGGCTTTAGCGTCAGGCGGCGGCGACCAACGTCTCGTCAGAAAAAATCGCCGCAAAACGCCGGGTTTCGTCCTGATCGTGCAGCAGCACCACCGGAACTACGCGCAGCGACTGTTTACACGTATGGCAGTGCGTGGCTTCCCCTTGTAAATCTTGCAGAAAGCCATCCGTAAAATGATATTCCGCACGTTCGCGGCGAGCGTTCTTCTGGTCTCGTGCGCCACAGTGAGGACAAACAAATTCAACGGTGTCCTGCTGCGGATCGCGGTCCAGAGCGGCCCAGCCCGTGCGGCGAATCCCAAGCGCTTCCAGATTTTGCCGATTCATCGGGTACCCTCCTTGATTGCACGGCGAAAAAACCGCGCGGATCCACGTCCATGAGCAATAAGATGCACCCAGGCTGCTGCGCGATACCTGGAACTTGAAGTTTCTTATTTTCTGCGCTTTATAACCTTTTCATACTATTCAAAGCCTGAAAACGGGAACTTGCGCCGTGTCCTGGTGTCAAACGATGTGAGGACGCGCGCACCCTCACATACCTGCGAGCGCGGCGCCGGCCTTCCGTGATTCATTTTGCGGAAGGTTGACGCCGCCAAAACTTATTCACAAATACTCGCGGAAATATTCAGTGGAGGGGTGTAATGCAACTTAAAAATGAAGCGCAACGACGCGCAGATTCGTCACAGAGTACTGCCCACGAAGCATTTGCGTCGCTCGACGGCTGCATGCTGAGCGGCGATCCAGAACAAAATAACCGTGAACGGCACATTCGCCGGTGGTCTCTGGGAATTTCTGTCTCTTTGCAAACTGTTTTAATCATTGCGATGGTGATGGCACCGCTGTTCGCAAAGACGGACCAAATCTCATACGTGGTGACGCCGTTTCCTCCGTATGCGGGCCAGCCAAAATCGCCGCAAAATCCGGCGCCGCGCCATGCCCAACCAGTGCGACCCGCTCACACCATTAGTTTCTTTCGGGGAATCCCGCCGACAATCGTGCCGCACACTTCGCCGAGCGATGATACTTCTAATGTTGATTCCGTGTTCGGCTCTAGTTCGCCCGGGCCGGGAAATGGTGGCGTCATTCCAATTGGTGATTCGCGTTCAGGGCCGAAACGGCCAGTTATAGAGCACGAAAAAGATCCAGTCAGGCGCGTGCACCGCGGGGTCGAGTCAGCGATTCTTACAAAACGAGTTGAGCCTCGCTACCCAGTGCTTGCCGTTCAGACTCATCGCACTGGCCGCGTGGAGTTGCATGCCATAATCTCCACCGATGGAACGATACAGTCGCTGGAAGTGATGGATGGGGACCCGCAATTCGTGCAATCCGCTCTCGACGCGGTCCGTCAATGGCGCTATCGGCCAACTATGCTGAACGGCGAGCCTGTCGAGGTAGACACAAGCATTACGGTCGTCTATTCGCTCGGCGACCAGCAGCGATGATAAAAGTGCGAAGGAGTCGGCACTACAAAATAGCTTCGCCCGAGTGAGATGCGATAGCCTCGCGCACGGTATCCCGGAGTTGCACCAACGAATGCCAGTTTGTAGCGTCGCTGCCCGAATCCGCGCCGGCACTTTGCGGATATACGGGAGGCGAAAGTGTGATGGTGACGCGGGTCGGTCGGGGCAGAATCGTGCCATCGCGCAAAAACTTTCTGGTGCCGGCGAGTGAAACCGGAATGATCGGTACACCAGTTTTGATCGCCGCATGGAACGCGCCAAGCTGAAAGGGACGTACGCCCTCTTCGCTGGTGAAAGTTCCCTCGGGAAAAACAAAGACCGAGTCCTTCTTGCGGAGGCAGGCTTCAATTTCCTCCACCTGGCGCAACCGCGCGCTCGCATCCAAACGATCAAAGGACAAGTGCCCCATTTTCCGCAAAAAAGTTCCGATGAACGGCATGCCATGAACTTCCATCTTGGCGACAAAGCGATATGGAACGCCAAGCCCCATCATCAGCGGCAAAACATCAAAAAAGCTGGTGTGGTTGCCGGCATAAATTTTTGCGCCGGGAATATCCATATATTCTTTACCGATGACGTCTACGCGGATTCCGCCTAGCGCGAAAAGTACTTTCAGGGCGGAGCAAGTGAAGCGGCCGGCAGCAGCTTGATCCTTGTAAAATCGCACCACGAACCACGTGGGCACAATCCATAGAAAAAAGACCAAACCGAAATAGACACCGTAGAGAATCTCCAGCCCTCTTATAATCGCGTTCCACGTCGCCGTAGCGGTGGTTTTTACCACTGTGCCCGCGCCCAGGCGAGCGATCTGCAGCCATGCCGGCGATTGCAACGCGCTAAGCGTTCCCGCAACATACATTTTCTTGGTTTCTTCGCGACGTAATTTTCCGCTCGAGGTTTTTGGGATGCTGCCGATAGGAAGCAACTCCACGCGATCCGGCGGCAACCCCAGCCCGGCTGAAATTAATTCGGTAATGTTGGCGGAAATCGCAGCGCGTGCGGCAGGATCGCGTTCGCGTGTTTCCGCCACCACCAGAAGTTTTTCCGTGCCACTGGATTCATCCGTAAGGCCGAAGGCTACGATGCACCCTTTGCGAATACCTTCCACGCGTGCAGCGAGATCTTCCACTTCATGCGGATAGAGGTTTCGGCCGCCCTTGATGATGATGTCTTTCACTCGGCCGGTTACGTATATCTCACCGTCGAAACAGTACGCGCGGTCGCCAGTATTTATCCACGCGAACTCACCAGCCTTTTTTGCCGGGCCAAGCGGCAGCAATTTCTCCGTAGCGGATTCATTGTGGTAATAGCCGCTGGTCGCCGAAGGCCCGCGAAACCACAGAAAACCTTCGGTGCGTTCACCTACTTCGTTGCCGGCGGCGTCGACAAGGCGCGTTTCATGCCCCGGAACGACTGCGCCGGAGGAAACAAATGCGATCGCATGCGCGTCATCCTGCGCGGACGCAACGGCGCGTCCGCTGGCCGTAAATGTTTCACGTTCGACGCGATCAATCTTCGGCGCGCGCAACGGCGGCGGGAGCGTAACCGCCAGCGAGGCTTCCGCCAGTCCATAGACCGGCATCTGCGCTTCCTTGCGAAAGCCGTATTTCGCGAATCGCGCGGCAAAACGTTCCAGCGTCTCCGGATTTACCGGCTCGGCGCCGTTCATCGCGATTCGCCAGGAGCTCAAGTCCAGCCCTTCAATATCTTTATCCGCAATTTTACGGACGCAGAGTTCGTACGCAAAATTCGGCGCGGCGGTAATCGTTCCGCGATGCTTGTGGATGGCTTTCAGCCAGCGTTCCGGACGAGTGAGAAAAGCAAGTGGCGACATCACTACGAGTGGCATGCCTTGATTCAGCAAGGTCAGCCACGCACCGATCAATCCCATGTCGTGATAGAGGGGCAGCCAGCTCACGCCAACGTCGCCGGGCTTCATTTGCGTAACTTCGGTAATGGCCCGCATGTTGGCCAGAAGATTGGCGTGCGTAAGCATGACCCCTTTGGGGTCGCCTGTGGAGCCCGACGTATATTGCAAAAGAGCGAGGTCACTTCCACGACGCATGCGGCTGCCGGTGACGAACGCAGGCAGCGCGCCAGGCGCGGGAGGAGGCGCCTTGTCAGCGACTTCCAGAAATTTTTCAACGTCAGCAACCAGCGCTAAAGAAGCGACGCGCGGCTTCAATAATTTTGCCACGGCCTCCGCGCGGCGAAACGTAAGCAGCAGGCACACGCCCGCGTTGTTGAGTATCGCGGATTGCCTCGCGGCATATTCTTCGATGCGATCGGCGCGAAATGGCGGATAAATCGGCACGGGAACCGCCCCGGCCAGCAAAATCCCGGCGTAGCAAACAAAAAAGGCGCGCGAAGTCGGCAACATTAAGGCCACACGTCCGCCTGCTGGAACGCCGCGTCGCGCTAGCTCTTCCGCGCAGCGTTGCCCCGCGGAATAGAGTTCGCCAAAAGTGAGAGTGGATTCGTGATCCGCGCCTTCGCGTTCTTCGGTGATCAGCAGGTGCGCGCGATCCGCGTCGTGAACGGCGCGGTAACGCAAGACATCCAATAGCGTCTCAGAGCGTAGCGTGCCGGTGCGCTGTGCGCGGTCCTGCAACTTTTGTGCGGACACGGAGTCGCGCAGCGAAGACTCTTCTTCGACCGTATATTCTGAAATACCAGGCGCGCTAAAAATAGCCTTGGACAAATCGTCAGGCGTGTTTACTTCAGCGGCTACTTGATCGGACAAACGCACTCCGAGCGCCGATTCCAGTCGCGCCAGCAATTCCACACGTTCGAGACTGCCCAGTCCTAGATCCTTGTCCAGATGCGAATTGCCATTCAGGCCAGGAATCGCGCCGTGGCTGCCAAGTTCCTCCAGCAATTCGCGCACGATTTGTAAAACGCGATCGCGAATCACCGCTTGGTCGAGTTGTGTTGTGGATGTTGCCACGAACTTGTTACCACGAACTTGTTGAACCTCTACGCGCTCTGTTTTACAGCGTAGCCTTTAGGCAAAAGTGTGGTCGAAAGGTCCACGCCAGAAAGATCCGCTCCGGTAAGATCCGTCTCCCGAAGAATTGTGGTTCCCATGTCGGCGCCGGTAAATTTGGCGCCCTGCACGTTGGCGAGCCGGAAATTTCCATTCCGCAGAATGGCGCGGCGAAAATCGGCATTGGAAAGATCGCATCGGAAAAATTCCACGCCGCTGGCTTGCGCTTCCTGAAGATTCGCTCCGGGAAGAATCGCTTCAGTCAAATCGGTATTGCGCAGGTCCGTTTTTTGCAGGTTCGCGCCGGAAAGGTCCGCGCCCGGAAGGCGTGCTTTACGCAGATTGCTTCCTTGCAGATTGGCGTTGCGAAGAATAACACCGCTGAGATTTACGCCCGATAAATCAGCGTTGGAGAGATCCGCATTTGTTAAATCCGCGCGTTCCCCGCCTTCGCGCATGCTGAAAAATCTTTCGTGAGCTTCAAGAATATCAACGAGAGTTTTTCCGTTGTGCTTTATGCTTTTTGTTTTGCGAAGCCCCATGAAAATATACACCGCCTTGGAATATACGGTTAGTTTACTGGAATTTTCGGTTAGCGGGTACCGCGGCGTTTTATCTATGCGCGATTTTGAACCAATTTGCGAGGTTATGCTAGTGTCGGAGAATATGACCCTGGAATGCGGCTCCTCGCGTTCAACAAATCTATGAAACTGCCTAGGCATATGCTGCTTGCGCCGATTCTCGTCTGCTGCGGCGCTGGATCCACGGCCACGCAGGTCTTTGCTGCACCGCAGGATGCGGATGAAATTGTGGCCAATCTTGCCGGCGGCCGCGTAATCATACACGTCGCCAACGAAAAAATTGTGCTCGCCGCCATCGACCAGCCACAAGAAATCAAATCCATCCCGCCGCGATTGATGGACCTCGACGCCACGCACGTTGCCATCCTGCTGGGAGCAATCGAATGGCAGATACCTTCACAACCGAAGGCGGTCAGGCTGGATCGCGATTTTGTGCGACTGACAAAAAAGGATCCGCGCTATCAAAGCGATCCAGGAGAAGCGGCGCCGGATCTCGAGCAGGTCGGCGTTTCCTTTTTAGAGAGGCTCCGTCCCCTGGTTTCGCAACTTCATCACAAAATTGATTTGCAGCCTGATGAACCAATCTTCGAAGCCGTGATTATCGGTTATGCGCCGGACAATTACGGCCCGGAGGTATGGGTGCTGGAGTACCACGTGGAACAATCGGACGCTGGGGCCAAGGAAGATTATTTGCAGACGCGATTGCTGCGGCCTCGATATACGCAGCTCTATCCGCCGGAAAAACATCAGCCTCGCACGCTGATTGAGGCTCGTTATCCAGCCGATATGAAGGATGTGCCCCTGCTCGGCTTGATTGAAAGCAACGATCCGAAAATTGCCAAGTTGCGCAATTCAGAACCGCGCTGGGGAAAAGTGGTGGAACTGATTAGTAAGGGACAAGCTCAGAAAGCGAATCCCACGGACGCCGCCGATTTTCTCCGCGCCGCGCTGCCATTGATCGCTGGCAATCAACGCTTTATTTTGGGAACCATCGAACAACAGCATGGCTTTGATTGGATCGTTCCGCCCGACGAACCACTTGAACCTAAACAAGCTGACGATAAGAATCGTCCGCCGGACGCCCCGACCTTGCGCCGTAAACCAAAAAGTTGATGATCCAGGAAATTCAGGAAAGAATTTGAATGCCGTCGCCGCGACGAATGACGCCGCCGCGTAAAACCTGGCACAGCATCCCGCGTTTGCCCACCATGGCTTCTTTTAAGCCCGGCCGAACCTTTTCTAACTCATCGCACGGGTCACAAACTAGCCGCACTTCCAGCTCTACCGCGCCAACGCGCAATTTTTGTCCTATTGGCAGCTCGTTTACCGCCAGCCCTTCGGTGGTGATGTTTTCTCGAATGATTCCCGGCTCGAGCTCCATACTCGCCAACGTTTCCTGATCGACAAGTAATACTTGGCGCTTTCCGCCCGGCCTGGCGTGTGCGCATCCCTCGAACCCTACATCGGTAACCACTTCGGCTTCTTGTAGCTCCTGCATGGGCATACGGCGCTTTGGCGCCCGAAACAAGTTTGCAACCTGAGCCAATTTTAATCCCCTGCCGCGCGAGTCTCTTGCGCCGGCAGCCCAATATCTTTTCGGTAGTGCATTCCTTCAAACTTGATCTTTTCAATTGCACGATAAATTCTGTTCAGAGCTTCGTGCAGCGTCGGCCCCGGCGCAGTCACGCCCAGCACACGCCCTCCATTCGTGACGATTTCGTCTGCGTGGAGGCGTGTGCCTGCGTGAAAAATGTTCACACCGCTATCTCTACTGACACCGATTAGGCCATCTATTCTGGTTCCACTTTTGAATTTTCCCGGATATCCGCCCGCTGTCAACACTACGCATGCACTTGCACCGGGTTTCCATTTCAATTGTGCAGGGTTTAATCTTCCATGAGCGGCATCTTGCAGCAATTTCCCTAAGTCAAAATCCATTCGCGCGACGATAGCCTGAGTTTCAGGGTCGCCCAGTCGACAATTGAACTCCAATACTTGTGGTCCGGCCGCTGTTAGCATTAACCCGAAATAGAGAAAGCCTCGATACAGGATCCCATCAGCGGCCAATCCTTCGAGCGTGGGCTCGACGATTTCAGAAATTATGGTTTCCCGCAGCTCGTCGGGCAAAAGATCATCGCTGGAATAGGCGCCCATCCCGCCGGTGTTCGGACCCTTGTTTCCATCGAACACCCTTTTATGGTCACGCGTCGGAACCATCGCCGCGTACTTCTTTCCATCCGTCAATATGATGAAAGACAGCTCATCGCCGACGAGCGCTTCTTCCAGTAAGATCCGTTTACCGCCTTCGCCGAGTTCCCCTTTTTCCAACACGCGTTCGATGAAGTCGAGCGCGGAAGCCTCTTCTGGCGCTACAAAAACGCCTTTTCCGGCGCATAATCCATCGGCTTTAATCACCAGCGGCCATGAGACGTTTTCCAGAGCGGCCTTCGCTTCGCTGAACGACGCAAAGGCGCCATACATTTTGGCAGTCGGAATTCCGTGGCGTAGTAAAAACTCCTTGGTGAAAATCTTGCTCCCTTCGAGTCGCGCCGCACTGCGCGACGGTCCCACGACTGCCCAGTTCCTCGCCGCGAACTCATCCGCGATCCCATTGACTAGCGGCAGCTCCGGCCCCACAACCGTAACATCAGGAGAAAGTTTTTCGGCCAGCGCAACCAATGCGGCCACGTCGCCGGCATCCACGGGAAAACATTCCGCTTCGCTCGCGATACCGCCGTTACCCGGCGCGCACCAGATTTTATTGACGGAAGGACTTTCCTTCAGTTTTGCGACCAAAGCATGCTCGCGGCCGCCTCCGCCTATCACCAAAACATTCATTCCTCAGGGCCTCTTCAATTTGCATTTTGAAGATAGATGGACCTGGGAAGCATGTCAACCACTGGAAATTCGCGGCGGATGTAAGCGGCGGTAGAACGAAAAATTCCTAAGCTTGGTGTAACGCGCGAATGGGAATTGCCACGCTTGCCGTATTATCCGACGACGCCAGCATGTGGCAATGGCCGTCGAAAATTCCTCCCGGATCAATGACCATGCAGGGAGCGTGCACTTCACCGGTTACCACCCCTTTGGCCTGAATTTCAACGCGCCCTTTGGCAAATATCACTCCGTCAAAACGCCCCGCGATTACCACGCGATTGCCTTCAATTTGTCCTTCGACTTTTGCATGCTCGCCGAGGATAACCGTCTGCTCCGAAATAATATTGCCCTTAACGTTTCCATCGATTCGAAACGTTCCGCTGACTTGCAGCGTGCCTTCAACGGTCACGCCCTGGTCGATAAAACCAGTCCATTCCTCGCTGGTGCTTTCGCCTGAAGAGCCGGGCCACTTCCACGCCATGAATTTCCCCCGAAAAGAACTTGCTCCACTGTAGCGCGAGGGCTGCGCAAGTCAACGGAATGAAATGCGGCAGTTGTCGTATGAGACGACGAATTCTTCAATCGCCAAAATTTTTACTTCAGCAAGCGATCGTAAATTCCCATCAGTTGCGCATCATCATAAAATTCCAGAACCAGCTGACCTGGCCGCATTCGCGTTTTTTGCCGTAGCAAAACCTTCGTTCCAAGGTGCCGTTGCAGCTCATCCAAGGCCGCCTTAATGTTGGCATCCACTGGCTTTTCTACTGGAGCTTTGTCGTTTCGCGAGCGTCGCGACGCCAGGCGTTCAATTTGTCGAACTGTCAGTCCACCGCGCGCCGCGCGTTGCGCGAAGCGCATTCGCAAACCTGGATCGGCTACCGCCAACAGCGCGCGACCGTGTCCAGCGGTCAATCGGCCTTCTTCAATCCAATCCAAAATCGTGGGCTCGAGCTTCAGCAACCGGACGGAATTTGCCACCGTGGTGCGGTCTTTGCCGGTCCGCTCCGCCACCGATTCCTGAGTCAATTGAAACTCTTCCATAAGACGTTCAAAAGCGCGCGCCGCTTCGATAGCGTTTAAATCTTCGCGCTGAATATTTTCCACCAGCGTCATTTCCAACGCCAGGTGGTCAGGAACATTTCGAATAATTGCGGAGACTTTGCTCAGCCCAGCCTTCTGCGCCGCTCGCCACCGCCGTTCGCCGGCAATCAATTGGTAGCGATTTCCGACCGCTCGAACTACTACTGGCTGGATGATGCCGCTGGATTTTATGGACCGCGCCAGTTCCTCCAGCGCCTCTTCGCGAAACCGTGTCCGCGGCTGATAAGGGCTTGGTTCGATGAGGTCAATATCCAGCTGTTGAGTACCCGAAAGCTCTTTTGCGGGAGCGACAGCGGCGGCACTCTGGCTGGACGATTCGACGGTCTGGCCGCCGACAACCGGCTGCTGTTGCTGCGGTTCAGCTTCCCGAATGAGCGCTCCGAGTCCCCGGCCTAACGCGTTTCTGGTCATTGGCGATTACCTCCTGTGCGAGTTGCGTATATCCTTCCGCGCCCCTGCTGTGAATGTCATAGAAAATAATAGGCTTACCGAAACTAGGCGCTTCCGCCAGCCTTACGTTGCGCGGAATAACGCTTTGAAAAACCTGTGTACCAAAGAAACTGCGAAGATCTGTCGCCACCTGCCGAGACAAAGTCGTACGTTCGTCGTACATGGTGAGTAGGATGCCTTCGATTTCAAGACTTGGATTCAAAGTCCGGCGAATGCGCATCAGCGTGTCGAGGAGCTCGGAGACGCCCTCCAACGCCAGGTATTCGCATTGTATCGGCACCAGGACGGCGTCGGCTGCAACCAGCCCGTTCAGGGTCAAGAGGTCCAGCGCCGGTGGGCAGTCGAGCACTATAAATTTGTAGCGATCCCGGACGGCGTTGAGAAAGGCTTGCAGTTTGTATTCGCGGTTTTCCGCCACCACTAGCTCGACGGCGGCTCCGGCAAGGTTTTTGTCCGCAGGCACAACGTCCAAGCCGTCGACCTGCGATTTCTGGACGATTCGTTCAAATGCTTCACTAAGGATTAAGGCGTGATAAAGCGTCCTGCGCGAGGGATCTTTGGGGAATCCGATAGCAGCCGAAGCGTTCGCCTGAGAATCGCAATCCACAAGTAGGGTGGGTTGTTCGGCAGCGGCGAGGCATGCTGCTAAATTCACGGCAGTTGTGGTCTTGCCGACCCCACCTTTTTGGTTAGCAACCGCAATAATTCGCGCCAAGAAACCCCCGACCCGAGCGAAACGGTAGCAAATGCCTTAAAAGGATGCAAGGTGTTTCACGTGGAATATTAGTGGGAGGTCGTCACCGCGGTGTTCCACGTGGAACATCGGGGCAGCAAACTATTATGTTCCACGTGGAACGTCAGTCTGTGAACCTTCAGACTTCGTCCCCATGAGAATCAACCTTCTAAGCGATTGCGGAACCGGCACCGGCTCTCGCCACTCCCAGCCCACGATAGCCCGGATTTCGTCCAAATCGCGCGCGCCGACCCATAAAACCACGTTTTTTACCGCCAACTTCTCCGCAGAGCTCCACGCCAGAAAAGCTTTGAATTCTCCAAACGCGCGAGAGCAGATGTAATCCAACGGTGCCAGCTCATCGGCCATTTTCTCGTAACGCCCCACATGCACCGTGACGTTTCTCAAATCGAGCTCGCGCACGACCTCCGCCAAAAAAGTGGCCTTTTTGATGTTGCTCTCAATCAGCAAAACACTCAGCTCTGGTCGCAGAATTCGAAGGGGAAGCCCTGGAAAACCGCCGCCCGAGCCAACGTCGGCGAGCCGACCCGATAAAAGAGGTACGGCAATGCCTCCGAACATCGATTCACAAAAATGGCGGTAAAGGATTTCGAGCGGATCACGGATCGCCGTTAAATTGACCTTATCGTTCCAGACCAGCAGTAACCTTATATATTGTTGAATCGAAACCACTTGCTTGTCATCTAGTTGAATGCCGAACTCGCCTAATGCCCGCTGGACAGTCGCTTCGGATGGAATTGCAGATGAGCTTGTGGTCATTTCATGTAAGTCTTTTGTTTACTTATTGTTACTAGTAGAGCGCAGCAAGTAACGGTAACCCGCAGCCCCTGCCACGAGGTCGACGCCAGCGTGCCATATCATAACTGGTACCAGACTATCGCACGCTGTCCTGGCCAAAGCAAACACCACGCCAACGAAAAGCGTGCTCACGAATCCCGCTCGCCCCTGGTAAACGTGCGCCAAGCCGAAAAAAATCGACGAAAGCAAAACCACTGCCCACAAAGCGAACCCAGCCCGCGCCAAAACCGCCATCACGAAACCCCGATAGAGGAATTCTTCGCAAATCCCAGCAGTGACCGCCAGGCTGCTGTACACAAGAAATTCGCGAGCGTTTCTTGGCAGAATGCGCTCGGCCACCTGCTGCACTCGTCCCCGCTCGGCGGGAGCCAGCCTTCCGATCCTTCGCAAATTTAACCAGTGGAGCGAACTCACTACCAAAAGACCCACGGCCGCCGCAACCCATACTCTTGGCCCCCGTGAAAGCAATCCAAGTTGCTCGGTGGAAACGCCTCGTGCCCACGCTCTCCATGCCACAATCAGAGTTGCAAACCACTGGAACGCGACGGTCCAGGCGTAAAGCGCAATCCTTTCGGCGGATTCCACTTGCGGCCTGGCAAAAAGCTTTTGCAATCGATAATAGCCGCGCCACGGAATCACCAGAACAAGCGCAATAAAGATGAGCCAGAAGTCCCAAGGCATTTGGGGATGAAATCACGTTCGAACCGGGGAAGCAACCGTTACGGAAAACTTTGTTAGTCACGCGAAATTGCGCAGCGGCATCCTTATAATGGAGCCTGTATCCTTAAGAATGAATTCCACTCGGGCGGTGCCTTTTGACGCAAACACTGAAATTGACGGCGATGGCCAAGGCGGCAGGTTGTGCGGCGAAGCTGAACCCCGCAACACTCGATGCCATCCTGCGTAAACTGCCGCGTCAGACCAATCCAAACGTGCTGGTAGGTTTCGACACCAACGATGACGCGGGCATTTACCGCTTGAATGAAAATCTCGCGTTAGTGCAGACCGTCGATTTCTTCACTCCGATCGTCGACGACCCATTTCTTTTCGGCGAAATCGCGGCCGCCAATTCGCTCAGCGATATTTATGCCATGGGTGGCGTGCCCATTTCGTCTCTTTCCATCGTGGGATTTCCGGAACACGGCGACCCGGAGATTCTGGAAAAAATAATTCGCGGCGGCCTGAAAAAAATGAACGAAGCAAAGTGCAGCGTTATCGGCGGCCACTCCATTCGCAATGAGGACATGGTGTTTGGGTATGCGGTTACCGGCACAATCGATCCCGGCAAGGTATGGAGGAATGTTGGCGCACTTCCAAATGATGTTTTACTTTTTACCAAGCCGCTTGGAACCGGAGTAATCACCACCGCGCTTAAAAAAGAGCGCGCCTCCGCTGACTCTGTTGCAGCGGTAACTGCGGCAATGACCATGCTGAATCGCTCCGCGGCGGAAGCGTTGCGCGAAGTGGAAATGCAATTTTCAGCTAGTCGGCCGGTGCACGCGGTTACGGACGTTACCGGATTTAGCTTGCTGGGTCACGCGCGGGAAATGGCGTTAGGCGATCCCGCAAATAAAATTGGCGAGGTTTCATTCGAACTCGAACACGCCGCGTTTAACTATTTTCCGGGCGCGGTGGAAGCCGCCCGCGAAGGCCATCTTTCCGCCGGCTTGAAGAATAACCGCGCTTTCATTGGCGATTGCGCGATTTTCGCCGATACCGTTCCGCAGGAATATCGCGACTTGCTGTTCGATCCGCAAACTTCTGGCGGGTTGTTGATCTCCATCGCTCCAGATACGGCGAATGCCGCGCTTGCGGAGCTGCAGCGCCACGGTGTTTCCGCGCGCCGCATTGGACGTGTTCTGCCAAAAACTTCTCACTTGCTCTCCGTTGTTTGAATCGCGCTTCATATAAAATCTTTCGATGGACACCATCACACACGGAATTGCCGGCGCACTGATCAGCAAAGCCGTTTGCGGCGGCGATGATTTATTTTCGACGCGCGCGATGACCAAACAACGCATCGTTACCTGGTCCTTGATGATTGGCGCGATTTTCCCCGACGCGGACACCATCCGCGACATGCTTTCGACAAATGAAATGTTAATGATCACCTGGCATCGCAGCATCACGCACTCGCTGGTATGTCTCCCGCTGTGGGCGCTGATGCTTGCGGCGCTCACGTGGTGGATCGCCAGGCGCTTTAAGTGGGAATCGCCTTCTTACGCCACGCTTGTTGGGATTTACGCGCTGGGCATTTTAAGCCATATTTTTCTCGATCTGGTAACCAGTTTCGGCACCATGATTTGGTCGCCGTTGCAGTGGTCGCGCCCCGCGTGGGACATTATTTTTATCATCGATTTTTCTCTGTCCACGCTTTTGCTACTCCCGCAAATGCTGGCTTGGGCTTATCAGGATCATGAGCGCCATAAAAAGCGCGTGCTGGTTCTTTGGCTGATCCTCCTTCCTATTCCGCTCTTGATTGCCGGGTTCGCGCGTAGCGTCGGCGCCCCGATTTCCCCAAGCTATGTGATGGGCGCTGAAGTGCTTCTCTCCGCTGCGTTTCTCGTTCCCGCGCTTTCCGGTTGGGGCGTACGGGTCCGCCACGTTTCGTGGAACCGCGCAGGATTACTTGCGACGACTTGCTACATTCTGGCGGCGTTCTATGCGCACCATGCCGCTCTCGAACGCGTGAAAAAATTTGCTGTGCTGGAAAATCTGGATACTACGTCCATCGGCGCGCTGCCGCTTCCGCCATCGCTTTGGCATTGGGACGGACTCCTGAATACCGCGCGTGGAGTTTATGAAATAAGAATGGACCTTAGCGATTCGACATCGTTGTTCTCGAACAGCGGCTCATCGCCCATCGCATACAGTTTTTATCCGGATGCGCTTCCCAATCGCTGGACTAGTGCTGCGCAGGCTCTGCCCGAGGTGCAGAAGGTTCTGTGGTTTGCCCGATTTCCCGTCACCCGCTTTCACAAAGAAGGCGAAACCGCAGTCGTGGAAATTTCGGATTTGCGTTTTCCCAAAATTCGCCCCGATCGTCCAGCGTCGTTCACTTACCGCGTAGAATTCGCCGAAGACGGCGCGGTGTTGTCCAAAGGGTGGGCAAAGCGATAATGGTTGGCGAAATTTAGCGCGAACAAAATCCGCGACTATGCGGCCGTTTTGTTATCCACGGGTAGGATCACCACTTGGCGCTGTTCACCGACTCCGGCGCTCTCGGTGCGCACCCCGGGCATGTCTTTCAGCGCCAGATGCACGATACGACGCTCACGCGAAGACATGGCATTCATGCGAAAAGGTTGCCGTGAGGATTGCACGCGCTCCGCAGCCATGCGAGCGGTCATACGCAATTCTTCAAAACGCAACGCGCGATAACCCCCGCAATCAATGTGAATGCGCTCGTGATACGCGGGCTCCAGCCGCAGCGCGCGAAACGCCAGATGCTCCAGGGCCTTCAAAACTTCCGCGCCGCGATCGAGAAGAATGTCGCGATCCTTGCCGTCCAGATCACCGTGCACTTCCGTGGCGCTGTCCAAATTCTTTCTGGCGGCTTCAGAATCATTTACTTGCGAAACGGTGACGCGAACTTCCAAACCCGAAGTCGCAATCATTTTTTCCAGGAATTGCCGCAAGGCTGTGGCGGTTGCTTCGCGGTCCAGCTTGCCATCGTGGACGAGTTCAGGGGCCATGATAATTTTTCGGCGCATTTTCTGCGCCCGGTCAATGCGGAATTACTTTTTGTTTCGCACCGGCTTCGCAACGGGCGTCACTGGATGAGCGCGATTTAAATACCACTGCTGCCCGATGCCTACCAAACTGCTGGTAAGAATGTATAATGCCAGCCCGCTGGAAAATGGGAAAACCACGAACATCACCGCAAACGAAATCGGCATGAGCTTCATCATTTGCTGCTGCTGCGGATCCGTGGAAGTCATCGGCGTCATTTTCGAGACGAGATACATGGTGACGCCCACCACGACCGGCAAAATGTAGTAGGGATCCTTCGCGGAAAGATCGGTGATCCACATCCACCGCGCATGACGCAGTTCAATCGCGTAACGCAACGCGGTGTTCAAACCAAACCAGATGGGCATCTGCAAAAACATTTGAAAGCAGCTTCCCAGCGGATTGATGCCTTCGCGGCTGTATACCGCCATTACTTCCTTGTTCATTTCCGCTTTGCGCGGATCGTTCATTTTGTATTTTTTGTAGCGATCCTGAATCGCTTTGACTTCCGGAGCAACGCGCTGCATTTTCAGCGTTGTTTTGTAGCTGGTGATGCGCAGCGGGAATAGCAGCATATTTATGACCAGCGTGAGCACCACGATGGTCCATCCCCAGTTCGGAATGTAAGTGTGCAGCCATTTAAGCAAATGAAATAGCGGATCGGCGATAAATTCCATCCAGCCGAATTGCACCAGCGCGTGCAGCGGCGGATTCATTTTTTTCAAATCGTCGTAATCTTTTGGACCAACGTAAACGCGCAGGATTTGCGGCTGCTGCGACCTGGACGCGGTGGCTACTTCCGGCACCGCCTCCGAGGTTTCTTTGCCGTCCGCTTGAACGGCGTGAAACACGCGCCAGTAGCGGGTTTGAAGCGTGCCCGTGGCGGAACCATTGGCCGGCAGAAATGCAGCGGTGAAGTACCGATCCGCAATGCCCGCGAAATCTATCCCGCCATGCCAGGTGGCTCCCCATTTTTCCGGACCGTCGAGTTTCTTGTAAGCGAAAGTCTCAAGTTTTCCATTTTCGCTGTAATACGTTGTAACCGTCTCGACGGGAACGGGATTCGTCACCGTCAAATCGCCGAAGCCGCCCCGCCAAGCCAGTCCTGCGGTTACCGGCGCGCCGTTGTACTTTACCGAAGTTTCCACGCGCACCACGTAGGTGTGATCAAAATAAAAATGCTTGGTTATTTCCAGGCGCCCGTCACTCCAGGAAAATTCCGCATCCGCTGGAGCGCTCAGCGTCATTTTCTCGGCGGATGACGATATTTGATAAAGCGCGCTGTTCGCTGCCGCTTCCATCTGCGGATCGTCGATCGTCAGCGAGAAAGGCCATCCTCCGGTTTGCTTGGATGTTTCCGGATGAACCACGTCAAGCACCCGCTGCGGCTTGGAATCATCCAAATACTTCTTGAGCTGCCAACTTTTCACCACCGCGCCGCGGTTCGAAATCTCCACGCGGTACAGATCGTTTTCGATCACAATGGTGCGTTCCTGTGAATCCGCTTTTTGTGCAATCGCGGAATTTGCAGCCGCGCTAGCCGTTAGCCCCGCTTGCGATGTTGCAGACGGTGTTGCTGAGTTTGGTTGATAGGCCGGGCCTGGAGTGGCCGGCGCAGTTTGTGCCGCAGGCGCTTGATTTGGCAGCGTAGCCGGCGGCTTCGGTCCGAAAAATTTTGCCCAAAGCAGAATCACGCCCATGGACAGAAGCGAAGCCACCAGAATTCTCATCTCCGGGGAAAATTTATCTTTAGGTCCGAGCGGCGCTATCTGTTGCGGACCGCTCATGAACGCGCCCCGGGCTCGCAACCGTGTATTTGCTCCTGCGAGCTCCCTGCCACAAACTTTGTAGAGTGCATATCTTCCCAAGTCTCCGGAATAGGGTCGTACCCGAATTTGCCTGACAACGGCTGGCAACGCAGCAAACGTTTCATCGCCAGCCAGCAACCACGCTTCACGCCGAATCGTTCAATGGCTTCATACGCGTAGCGCGAACATGTCGGCTCAAAGCGGCAACTTCCCGCAAACAGCAGCGAAAAATAAGATTTGTAAACGCGCAGCGCAAACAGCGCAGCTCTTACCGGCGCGGCCCGTTTTGCCGGAATCTGTCGCGCTGAAACGTGCGTCTGTTCCAAGGGTGCCGCAAATTTTTGTTGAGAAAATTTTTCCACGTCTAGTTCACGCTTTTCAGCAATCGCAAAAGCTCCGCGGTCAGCGACGCAAACTCCGCTTTTGCCACGCCGCTCTTCGGATGTATCACTATGTCCCATCCCGGCGGTATCTCCTGGCGGTGACAACGCACGATCTCCCGCATCCGGCGTCGTATGCGATTGCGCACTACCGCGCCCCCGGCCGCTTTCTTGATGCTGAAGCCGAATCGGCTTTGCGGCAGTTCGTTGGCGCGAAAGAAAACAGTGAAGTGAGAGGCCGAGCGGCGCTTGCCGCTGCGATAAACGGCGTCAAAGCATCCGCGTTGCACCAACCGGGCTTCGCGCGGAAAAGCCGCTGTTTCATTCGGGGGTGAGGCGATGACGTCCCTTCTTACGGCGCGCGGCCAGGACCTTGCGGCCGCCTTTGGTCTTCATGCGCACGCGGAATCCGTGCGTCTTCGCGCGGCGGCGTTTGCGCGGTTGGTATGTACGCTTTGGCAAAGCAATCCCCCTGTAGTGTGGCAAAACTTCTGCCCACAAGCCGTTTCATCGGCTCTATTTGAATTTCCTAGTGTAGTCGACCCCCGCGTGCACGGTCAAGAAAACGCGAGAGCGAGCTTACAGAGTGTGGAATTGAAGATGGTGATGTAGTACTATCCCGCCACACAAGCCTGTCCGTACAACACGAAAAATCATGGCGACCTTGTCCAATTCGGAGTTCAGTCAAGGCATTGTTGTAAAAACGAAGCCCAGCATTCTGCTCAATCAGTACTTCTATTTCTTCATGTCTCTGCTGATTGCCGTAGTTGTGGCGTACGGTTTCAGCTTTACCGTCGGGCCGAACCTGATCCATCCGGCATTGCCACGACCATTTCTGCTCTATGTTCATGCGACTGTATTCACGGGATGGCTGGTTTTCTTTATCTTGCAAACGTCTTTGATCAGAACGCGGAACGTCCTCGTGCATCGACGGCTCGGATGGTTCGGCGCCGCAATGGGTAGCGCAATGGTAGTGCTGGGCGTTTTCACGGCAATCATCATGGGACGGTTCAACGTATCTACGTTGCACCAGGGCCCCTCAGAGAGCTTTCTCCTGGTTCCGCTATTTGACATGGTGTGCTTTGGAACGACCCTCGCGCTGGCCATCTTGTGGCGGAAGAAGCCTGAGTATCATCGTCGCCTGATGCTGGTCGCGACTTGTTCTTTGACTGCGGCGTCGTTTGGCCGCTTGTTGCCTGTGGAGTATTTTTATGCCGGAGTTGACCTGCTGATCGTTCTTGGTGTCATACGCGACTTGATCGTGAATAGGCGTGTTCACCAGGTATATCTCTACGTGCTTCCTCTATTCATCGCTGGCCAGATTGTCGTCACCTATACCGTCGTCCACCAACTGCCTTTCTGGCAAAAGATAGCGCACGCAATAGTGGGCTGAGTCCCCTTGATTTTGCTTTGTCCCGGCTTTGAAACCAATCGCAAATACCCACTCATCGCCCGGTACCCACACCGTAAGAATCCAAAACATCTTGTAAAGTCACAACACCTTCCAGTTGATGCACGTTGGCGCGATTCACCACCGGCAATAAATCCAGATGGCTCGCGCCCATCCGATCCAGCGCTACGTTGAGCGACTGGTCCTGATGTACATGAGGAAAGTCCGGCCCACTCTCGAGTTCACTCAGCCGTTTGCTTGCATCGCCATCGGCGTCCGCCTGTCGCAGCCGCTGAAGGCTGACGACGCCGATCACTCCTCGCGTATCGCTGACGGGCCAGGCATGAAATTCGCTGGCGCGCGCCTTTTCCAAGGCTTCCTGAACCGTCAGCTCCGCACTCCACGCTTCGCTGGCATCCCGCATCGCTTGAGCCACCCTGCGCTGTCCTCCGCGCTGCGCTTCCGCCGTCGGCAAATGAATGCCGTCCTGGTGCGCCAGCACTTCGTAGATCGGCTGCTTCTGAAATCTTGCGGAGATGAAAAAGCTCACCAGGTTTGAAATCATCAGCGGCACAATCACCGCATAATCCCTGGTGATCTCAAAAATCATCACCACCGAAGTCATCGGCGCGCGGATGACCCCCGCGAACGCTGTGCCCATTCCTACCAACGCGTACGCTCCCGGCGAAGCGGCATATCCTGGCAAGAGGTGTTGCGCAGCTGTTCCGACAATTCCCCCCAGCATCGCTCCCAGAAATAAGCTGGGCCCAAAAATACCCCCGGCATTTCCGGAAGCGTAACTCGTCGCTACGGCAAAAAGTTTTAGCACCAGAAGCAAGCACATCAACTTCAGCGCCATTCCACCGTTCAATACCGCACCCACGTGTTTGTAGCCCACCCCCAAAACTTCCGGCACAAAATAACCCATCACTCCCACCACCAACCCGCCCGCCACCGGCTGCAGCCACTTCGTTCCGCGCGGAAACTTCAGAAAACGCGCCCTCATCCACAGCAGCAGTTTCGTAAACGCCACCGACACAAAGCCGCCGGCAACTCCGAGCACCGCGTACATCCCCAATTCTCCCGGATGAACAAGTTGATACTGCGGCACCTGAAAAAGCGGATCATTTCCCAGCAGCAATCGAAGAATTGCCCAAGACGTTGCTGACGCCAGCACTACCGAACCCAAAACCGGCGCATGTAAATCGCCCACGACCTCTTCCAAAGCGAACAACACCGCTGCCAAAGGTGTATTGAACGCGGCAGCAACCGCAGCTGCTGCTCCGACGGGGATCAGTGCTTTTACTTTCTCGGGCCGAAGACCAAGTTTCCGCCCCAGCACCGAAGCAATTCCGGCTCCTACTTGAACCGCCGGGCCTTCTCGTCCAAGCGGAATTCCGCACGCCAAAGTTGCTGAGGTACAGAAAAATTTTCCCAATACCGTGCTTAGCGAAATTCGGCCGCCTCTCGCAAATAAAGCTGCTTTCGTTTGGGGAACTCCGCTCCCACGCGCATCCGGGAAAAAACGGTAAAGCAAAAATCCCATCGCCAGCGAGCCTGCTACCGGTGCCAAAAGCCTTCGCCAAGCGGAGCCGCCAATGGGGTAAAGCCTGGCGCCGAATCGCTCCGTCAGAAGAATGAACGCAACAACGGTTAAGCCCACCAGCGCGCCAATCAGCAGCGTAAGCACCAGAAATACCTGTTCCTCGCGATCTCGCAACAGAACGCTCCACTGCCGCGCCGGCGCCTTCCACCAGCTCGCACCGAGAGATTGTTCGCCTTCCTTCATCGCTGCCAATTCCGAATGCGTGTGCATAATCTCACTGAGGACACATATCGGGCTTGAACAATTCAGCCTTAAAACGATTTCTCAAAGCCCAATAGCAGTCTCTGGTCTTTCCAATTTGTACGAGCTGCTTCAGTTGCTCGGACGTGTCGTCAATTTTCAAGAGCGTACCGCCTGGCTTGGTATTGAATGTCGATACCTTAGATGCAGCGGCAAGTGCCTGGTTAACGCGCAGAGTCGACCATGCAATTTTGCGCCAGCGTACGGCTCCTACGCATCAAAAACGCCAGCCGTAGCCGACCGTTAATTGAATGGCGTGCCGTTGCGCGCCACCGGGATAAAAAAGGGAGCCGCCACCCGGTAGTTTCAGTTTTACATCCGGATAATAAGGATGCGAATCGCCAGCATCGAAACGCAGCAACGACCGACCGGGCAAATAAAATTCGATCACACCGCCCAAATCCAGGGCAAAAGCGGTAACGTTTCCGTACTCGGGAACATAAATTTGTGGAGAGCCCGCCGCGGCGTGTAACCCTGACAGCGTGTGAGGAAAATTCTGAAAACCGGGCCGCAGTTTCGCGAATAATCCAAAGTGATCCCTGCGAATTCCACCTTTAACGCCCAAAAATCCCTGAAAAATTCGGCCGCCGTCCTGCGGGCCGGTAGATTTTGTGTCGCGCAAAAAATACGCAAGCGATGTGTCCGCGTAAAGAAAACGAAATATGCGGTAAGACGCAAAACCGCCCACGCCGGGCTCGCTGCGCACGCCGTCAACGAAAGTTTGCCGCTGCAAAATCATTACCGTGAATTGCGGCCCAAACTCCAACTTGCCCGAGACCGGCTTCTCAGGAATGTTTTCGCGCAAACGCCCTACACGGTACCCAACGCCAACGCTCATGCGCCAGGTATCGCCAATCCCTCCCGTATATGGAACCGTAACCGGTGTGCACTGCGCACAAGGTGTAACCGTTTGCAGCGTGTTTGCAAATCGCGTGGGATCTGCGCTGATTTCAAATCGCGTGATCAGTCGCGGCGTCGGGTAATACTCCACTCCACCACCCAGGTTCAGCGCAAATTGCGTTTGCCATTTTGCTTTGACGCCCGGCAAGATTCCCGGCGGCCCGCTGAATTGCGGAACATTTGTGAACACCAGTAAACTCGGCCGCACCACGCCGTAAACCGCGAAGTGGCGCGATTGCACCGCCTTTACTCGTACGCCCGTTAAAACGTGTACCACCTTTCCACCTTGCCGCTGGTAAATGGGATATGCTTCCGCGGGAAAGAAATCCACTTGCGTTTCAAACGCCAGCCGTCGATTGAAGTTGAAATCGTAGCGGCCACCCACTCCGAAAAAATAGCGCTTCGCCGTTGCGTCCAAAAACCGGATAGTAGTGAATTGCGCGCTGATCTCATTGCGTGTGAAAGCCGTTTGCGCGTGCGCCCCCGGCGCAAAAAGAGCCAGCACAAAAACCATCCTCAGCAACCTTGCTAGCAAGGAATGATTTGCAGTTAAGTTAGGGTATGCTTCCGCATACGGCATTGATGGAGGTTCTCCATTGAAAAATTATTCACGCGTACGAATCGTCTGCGCCTGCGTTGCACTATTTTTTGCCGCCACTGCGTTGCACGCCCAGCAATCATCTAAATCTAAAAAAACAGTGGAAGCCCGCCTAAAGGCCGTGGAGAAACCCAAACCCGCCGAACCGCTCGGCGATGCCATGAAAGCCATTTTTACCGCGCACCGCTTCGAACAGGCCGCAATCTCTCCTGATGGAAAACTCGTGTCCTGGGTAGAAACGCTCCTGGGCAAAGACGGCGCGCCCGACGGCAATACCGCTATCTATCTTGCCAGCGCGGACGGCAACTCCGCTCCAAAAAAAATTAGCGCAACCACTGGCGTCTCGGCGCACGCTGAAGCGAGCGTCGCCTGGTCACCCGACAGCAAGCGGCTTGCTTTTCTTTCTGACGCGGCTAAGTCCGGTCAGTTGCAGCTTTACATCATTAATATAAATGCCGGCGCCGCGAAAAAACTTACCAATGTAAAAGGTCTGCTGGCCACCCCGCAATGGTCGCCGGATAGCAAAACCATCGCCATTCTCTTTACGGAAAACGCTACAAGACTCGCGGGCCCGCTAGTCGCCGAAACTCCCGAAACCGGCGAAATCAAAGACGCCTTTTTCGAGCAGCGCCTCGCCGTCATCGATGTCGCCACCGGCAAATTGCGCCAAATCTCGCCCGCCGATACCTACATCTACGAATACGACTGGTCACCAGACGGATTGCACTTCGTGGTAACCGCTGCTCTTGGCAACGGCGACAACAATTGGTGGATCGCTGAACTTTCTACGCTGGACGCCGCCACCGGTTTGATGAAGTCCATCTACAAGCCTAAATTGCAAATCGCTCGCCCCGCGTGGTCGCCCGATGGCCAGGGCATCGCGTTCGTCGAAGGTCTCATGAGCGATGAAGACTCCGTCGGCGGCGATATCCACGTCATCCCCGCCGCCGGTGGATCACCTAAAAACGTTACGCCCGAAATGAAAGCTTCCGCTTCCTGGCTGGCATGGTCTTCCGAAGGAAATATTGTCTTCGGCGCTTTCGTTGAAGGAGACGCCGGCTTCTTTTCCGTTTCTCCCGCAGGCGGAAAACTTGAAGAATTATTTCGTGGCAGCGAAGATCTTACCGCCGGACTCTGGGGCACTGGTCTGTCTCTTTCGCGCGAAGCAAGAAATTCCGCGGTCGTGCGCAATTCTTTCAAGAACGCTCCGGAAGTCTGGGCCGGCGCCATCGGCAAATGGAAACAAATTACTCATCGCAACGACGCTCTCAAGCCCGCGTGGGGCGAAGCGAAAAATATCCGCTGGAAATCAGATGGCAACGAGGTGCAAGGCTGGCTCGTCTATCCCCGTGACTTCGATCCCGCAAAAAAATATCCGCTGATCGTCAGCGTACACGGTGGACCCAGCGCGGCGGAGCAGCCCGCGTGGCCCACGCCTTCTCATTACCAGATGGCGCTGCCCGCCGCGGGCTACTTTGTATTTTTCCCGAATCCCCGCGGCAGCTTCGGCCAAGGCGAGGCGTTCACGCGCGCCAATGTAAAAGATTTTGGCTACGGTGATTTTCGCGACGTCATGTCCGGCGTTGACGAAGTTCTTCGTCAAGCTCCCATCGATGCCAACCGGCTCGGCCTCACTGGCTGGAGCTACGGCGGCTACATGACCATGTGGGGCGTCACGCAAACGAATCGCTTCAAGGCTGCTGTCGCCGGAGCCGGTATCGCGAACTTGTTGAGCTATTACGGGGAAAACAAGATCGACCAGTGGATGGTTCCATTTTTCGGCAAGTCGGTCTACGACGATCCCGAAATTTACGCCAAAAGCTCTCCGATTACCTACATAAAAAAAGTAAAAACGCCCACGCTCATTCTCGTCGGCGACAGCGACGGCGAGTGCCCCACGCCGCAATCCTACGAGTTCTGGCACGCCCTGAAAACTCTGGGAGTAGAAACTCAGCTCGTGGTTTACGAACACGAAGGCCATCATTTCGTAAAGCCGGCCCACCAGCGCGATCGCATCCAACGTACCGCCGCCTGGTTTGACGCGCGCTTGCGCTAAATTCTTTTCCACCGCTGTCCTAACCATCGACGCGCAGCGCGCGTTTGACCGCATTCCCACGCCGCCCTAAACTATATTTGGAAGACAACACATTTTTTCTATGTTTGAAAACCTTACAGAGAAATTACAGCGCACCTTCAAAAATCTTCGTGGCCAGGGCAAGCTCACCGAAGAGCATCTCGACATCGCGCTCGCGGAAATTCGCGAAGCACTGCTCGAAGGCGACGTCAACGTCGGCGTAGCCGATGAGCTCCTCGCCAATATTCGCAAAAAATCCATTGGCGCTGAAGTCATGTTGCAGCTCGCGCCGGACCAGCAAGTGGTCAAAACCGTTCGCGACGAGCTCACTCTCATGCTTGGCAAACACGCCAAGCCTCTTTTCGCCTCGCGCCCGCCATCCGTATGGATGATGGTCGGCCTGCAAGGTTCCGGCAAAACTACCACGACCGGAAAACTTGCCAAGTGGCTCACCAAGCAGGGGCATCGCCCGCTCGTGGTTTCTACTGACGTCTATCGTCCCGCCGCTCGTGAGCAACTCGCGCAAGTCGCCAAAGCAGTTGGCACCCCGATCTGGCCCGGCACCGGAACCGACAAGCCGCTGGAAATTATTCGTGGCGCCATCAAGGAAGCCAAACTCTCCGCCAGTGACGTTATTCTCGTGGATACCGCCGGCCGCTTGCACATCGACGACACCCTCATGGAAGAATTGAGCGCTCTCAAGCGCGAACTCCAGCCCAGCGAGATTCTTTTCGTCGCCGACGCCATGATCGGCCAGGACGCCGTGCGCTCCGCCAGCGAATTTCACAAACGCCTCGGCATTACGGGAGTGGTGCTCACCAAGCTTGATGGTGACGCTCGTGGCGGTGCCGCGCTTTCCATCGGCAAAGTTACCGGCGCGCCCGTAAAATTCGTCGGCCTCGGTGAAAAGTACGACGCCCTCGAAGGCTTTTATCCCGACCGTATCGTTTCCCGCGTGCTCGGCATGGGCGACATCATGTCGCTCATCGAGCGCGCCGAGCAATCCGTCGACAAAAAAGCTGCCGCCGAACTCGAGCGCAAGCTTCGCAAGGAAGGTTTCTCGCTCGAAGATTTTCGCGATCAGCTCAAACAGTTGCGCAAAATGGGGCCGCTCGAACAACTCGTGGATATGCTCCCCAAAATGGGCCCGCTCGCCAATCTGCCGAAAGACGCCAAGGTTGACGAAGGCAAATTAAAACAGGTGGAAGCCATCATTAATTCCATGACCAATCAGGAGCGCCGCGATCACAACGTCATCGACGGCAAACGCCGCAAGCGCATCGCCGCCGGAAGCGGCACCACGGTGCAAGACGTCAATCAGGTCATCAAGCAATACATGCAAATGCGCCAAATGATGAAGCAATACGGCGCCATGGCCATGCGCGGCAAAATGAAAGGCCTTGGCAAACTCGGCGGTTTATCCTAAAGCATCGTAAGAAAGTACTCGGCTCGGTGTGTACATCTGCGACCACAGGTTTTTAGACCTTCGCTACCCTCAAAGCCGTTGATCTATTATAATAGGTATGGGTATTGGAGGTTCTATGAAACTCAAGCTTAGAGCGGTCGGCACTTCCACCGGTGTCGTCCTCCCGAAGGAATTTCTCCAGCGGCTCAGAGTCAAAAAAGACGATGTTCTTTTTGCCGTGGAAACCCCGGCAGGCTATCTTTTGACTCCCTTCGATCCGGAAGTCGAAGAACAAGTCAAGCTTGGCCGTGAGTTCATGAACGAGTATCGCGACGCCTTCCGGGAACTTGCGAAATGAAGGAGCCCCGCTGGATCAGCCGCCAGGCTCTTCTGTATTTGCATACAGAGTCTCTGGCTCAATTCGGCGGGCTCGACGGAATCCGGGATGAGAATTTATTGGAATCTGCGCTTGCTCGTCCCCGAAATCGTTTTCTTTACGAACCAGAGTCAGACATCGCTTCACTCGCTGCAGCCTATGGTTTTGGTCAAACCAGCAATCATGCGTTCCACGACGGCAACAAGCGCACTGGTTTTCAGGCCGTGGGACTTTTTCTTCTTATCAACGGATACAAGCTGGTTGCAACACCGGTTGAAGCTACTCAGGTCATGTTACGCGTGGCGGCGGGCCATCTATCCGAAGAGGAATTTGCAACGTGGATTCGCGACAATTGCGAAAAGCCTCTCTGACCTTCGCCGCGTCACCCATTCCGTTTTCCAATCGCGCCAAATCCGTCGCGTTCGCCGCAGCCAATATCATGATTATGCATGCCCCAAGCGACGCGTTGACGCATCGCGCCTGCTATCCTACGATTGCTGCTCTGCCCGCAGTGACGTAATGGCGGTTGAATTGGAGTATTTCTGCACAAACCCATGATTGGTCAAACTATTTCGCACTACCGCATCGTCAGCAAGATCGGTGGGGGCGGTATGGGTCTGGTTTACGAAGCCGAGGACATCACCCTCGGACGCCGTGTTGCTTTGAAATTTCTGCTTCCCGAACTTGCCCGTGAAGGGGATTGGCAAATAGCCATGCGGCAAAATGAAAGGGCTTGGCAAACTCGGCGGTTTATCCTAACCCGCCAGAATTAGTCGCACAGCATTCTTCCTGCTAAATCTAAAACCTCGTTAAACGTTTCGTTCTTAATTGCAAAAACCACCTTGTTCCGTTTTGGGTCATTTGATCATACTCGCAGTACGTGCGGTACTTTAGTACTGGATTAGTACTAATGTTCAATATTATATAGTCCATAAATACTGCCAAGTCCCATCCTGTCTCTTGTGGATTTCAAAATCATGCCGCCTGATTGCGGGCCAATTGAATCCCGGATAACCATGTCTCAAACTTATCGTGATCGGCGCAACAGTGTTAGATACGACCTCAAAATCCCGCTGGTATTTTGTTCCACAGATACCCCGATATCCAGCGGACATTCCGCGGAATCCGTCAACGTAAGCTCGGGCGGAATATACTTTATGACTCCCCACTCCGTGTCCGTTGGTCTGCCTGTTCAACTTCTTTTTCGTATGCCCAGGCGGGTCTCTGGAAAACTTCCCTCTGAAAGAGTGTACGGCGGCCGTATCACGCACGTTCAACAAGGGAATTTACCCGGTGGTGTCTTGGGAGTTGGAGTTCAGTTCTTCCATTGGGAAACCCAATCGGCTGCCTGAGAGATCGCTATGAAGCAAATGGAATCGTCATGGTGAAACTACAAGCATTTCAAACCGCCGCTCGCAATGTGGGATTCGTCGAGATAAACGAAACCGCTGAAGGCACTGTCCTCTGGCTCAGGAAAAGCACACCGGATGCGGCAAGGGAAATGCACCAGCGGATGTGTATCGACAGCCTCACCAATAGCGTCACTGTCTATTGGATGATTTCTCCGGGAAAAGTGAATTCAAAGACGTTTCGCGGCGTCCCGGCGTTGCAGGAATGGTTCGATGTCGAGCCGAAGGTGGTCAATCAAAGGTGAATTCTCGCCAAGTCTTTCAAACCGGAATTTTTGGCTGTCATCTTCAGTGTGCCCGGAAAGTAAATACTAGTATTTGGACTTGTTTCATAAAGAACAGTCAATCGATTACAAGCCATGTCTAATTAGGGAGTAGGTATACGTATGGTCACAACCACTGAACTTTCAAAAATTTTGCTGCTGGAAAGCGATACAGCTGCCGCCGGTCAGGTTCGCTCAGCACTGGGAGGCTCTGGCTCATTCGATGTGGAATGTATAAGCAAACTCTCCGATGGTTTGGCGCTTTTGAAGTCCGAACCATTCGCGGCTGTCCTCCTCAACCTTTCTCTCTCCGACAGCAACGGATTGGAAACTTTTGATAGAGTATTCGCCGCCGCTCCGGATATTCCGATTCTCATTGTCGGAGGCGGCCCGCGCGAAGATCTCTCAAAACAAGCCGTGGAGCGAGGCGCGCACGACTACCTGTTGCCGGATCACCTCGATAGCTACTCACTTCCGCGCGCGCTGCGTAACGCAATTCACCGCAAAGCCGTCGAGGACGACTTATACGTCGAAAAAGAACGCGCCGTGGTTACCCTCAATTCCATAGGCGATGCCGTTCTCTCCACCGATATTTCCGGCAACATTACCTATTTGAATCTCGTCGCTGAGGCCATGACCGGGTGGCCACGCCAGGAAGCCATTGGCAAGCCTTTAGCCGACGTGTTCCGCATTATTGACGGACCAACTCGCAAAACCGCGCGCGACCCCATGGAAATGGCTGTCGAGCAGAACCGCACCGTCGGGCTGACCGTCAATTGTGTCCTCATCCGCCGTGATGGATTCGAATCCGCCATCGAAGATTCCGCCGCTCCCATCCACGATCGTTCCGGCCGGGTAATCGGCGCGGTCATTGTTTTTCACGATGTGAGCGCCGCCCGAGCCATTTCACAGCGGATGTCCCACTCCGCCCAGCACGACGTCGTCACCAATTTGCCGAACCGTATGCTGCTCAACGACCGTATTACCCAAGCCATCTCGCTCGCCAGTCGTCAGCACCGTTGTATCGCCGTGCTTTTTTTGGATTTGGACCGCTTTAAATATATCAACGACTCTCTCGGACACGCCGTCGGTGACCAATTGCTGCAATCCGTCTCCAAGCGCATACTCGCCGGAGTCCGCGGGTCCGATACCGTCAGCCGCCAGGGGGGCGACGAGTTTGTAATTCTTCTATCGGAGATCACTCAGCCCGAGGATGCCGGCACCAGCGCCAAAAAAATACTCCAGTTGTTGGCCGCGTCTCATACCGTTGACGGTCACGATCTGCACATTGCTGGCAGCATAGGTATCAGCATTTATCCGCAAGACGGGGAAGATGCCGAAACTCTGATTAAAAACGCGGATACCGCGATGTACCACGCCAAGGAAAGCGGTCGCAACAATTTCCAATTCTTTAAATCTGGCATGAACCAAAAGGCCGTGGAACGGCAGTCCTTGGAAAGTTCCTTGCGCGGCGCGCTCGAGCGAAAAGAATTCTTGCTTCATTACCAGCCCAAGGTGGATCTTCGCACTCGTGAAATTACCGGGGTCGAAGCTCTCATCCGCTGGCAACACCCCTATCGCGGTCTCGTTCCCCCTTCCCAGTTTGTCCCTATCGCCGAAGACTCCGGCTTGATTATTCCCATTGGCCAGTGGGTTTTGCGTGAAGCCTGCCGCCAGGGACGCGCGTGGCTGGACGCTGGCTTATCGTTTAAACACCTCTCTATCAATGTCTCCGCCGTCGAATTTCGGCACAAAGATTTTGTGGAATGTGTTCGAACCATACTTGCGGAAACAGGCTTGGAAGCCCACTATCTCGACTTGGAACTCACCGAAGGCGTTCTTATGGAGGATGCGGAATCCACCATTTGTGTTCTTCGGGACCTTAAGACCCTGGGCGTAGGACTGGCCGTAGACGACTTCGGCACTGGCTACTCCAGCCTGAGCTATCTCCAGCAGTTCCCCATAGACGTGCTCAAAATCGATCAGTCCTTCATTAATCAGGTTTCCGGAGGCTCGAATAAGTTGGCAATTGTCAGCGCCATAATCGACATGGGCAAAAACCTTAAACAACGCGTGATTGCCGAAGGCATCGAAACGCAAGCGCAACTCGCATTTCTTCAGAATCTGCACTGCGCCGAAGGCCAGGGGTATCTTTTTAGTCCTGCCATCCCAGCGTCGCAATTTGCCGAATTATTGCAGTTTGGCTTGGCTGGCGCCGTTGTCCATTGACCGCCCGCTTGCCGCCTTCCCAGTCTTTTCTTGTTCTTCTCTGTTCAGCCCAGACTTTCGTTGCCGCATACCGCCTTAGCAGGCTACAATAACTGGTTCAGGAGGACTGACTTAGTGTTGACGATTCGCCTTGCAAGGATTGGCAAAAAGAAACAACCCTTTTACCGGGTGGTAGTCATTGAAAGAACCCGGCCCCGTGATGGCCGCGTTCGCGAGCTTGTTGGCACATACGATCCGCTCAAGAAGCCCGCGGAAATTAAGCTTAATGCCGATCGCATCAAATATTGGCTCGGAGTCGGCGCGCGTCCCAGCGACACCGTTCGCAGCTTCATCAAACTGCAAAAGATCGCTTAACAAAGTCGTCGCCGCGCGCCTCGGCGGCGAGCTCGAATGGTTGATTTCCCCGCGACGAAGCGCTCCTCAGGAGGGTTCCGATGAAAGAATTGGTGGAAGCCATCGCCACTGCTCTCGTTGACCACCCTGACGACGTGCGCGTAAATGTTGTTTCCGGCGCGCAAGTAACCGTCCTCGAACTCCATGTTCGCCCTGAAGACTTGGGAAAAATCATCGGCCGGCAAGGTCGCACCGCGAAGGCGATTCGTTCCCTGGTCGCAGCCGGCGGCATGAAAAGTCATAAGCGCTACACCCTGGAAATTATGGAAGGATAGCCCCTTCCTTCAAAAAATTCTCCCGCACATGACCAGTCCCGCCCCCCAATGGATTACCCTTGCACGCCTCCTTCGTCCCCGAGGGAATAAAGGTGAGCTTGCCGCATTGGTCCTCACCGATTTCCCCGAGCGGCTCACTAAACTGCGCGAAGTGCACCTCTCCGACGGAAAAGGCCAGCCGCGCCCCGCTGTCGTCAAGCGCTGCTGGCTCAGCCAAAACCATAAAGGCCAGGCCGTCTTTCATTTTGCCGGTTGCGATTCCATCAACGACGCGGAAAAATTCCGTGGACTCGATGTGCAGATTCCCTTCGATCAGCGCGTAAAACTTCCTGAAAATGTTTATTTCATTGAGGACCTCAAAGGTTGCAGCGTTTTCGAAGTTCCCGCGCAATCCTCCACTCTCGCTTCACCCGCATGCTCTGCAGACTCCGCCCCAAACCTGCTCGGCGTCATTCGCGACGTCGAAATTCCCGGCGAAGGCGTCTCCGGCACGCCCATGCTCGTCGTCGATTCTCCCTCCGGCGAACTTCTCATCCCACTCGCTGTCGATATTTGCACGCTCATCGACACCGCCGCGCGCCGCGTCGAGGTCATTCTTCCCGACGGCCTCCGCGATCTCAATCGCGATCCATCGCGCTAACTCTCTTGTCGTTTCCATTCAGTGCATAATATCTGCGGCACCGAAAAGACCATGCGCTTCGATCTAATCACCATCTTTCCCGAATTCTTCACCGGCCCGCTCGATCACGGCATCGTTCGCCGCGCCAAAGAAGCCGGCCTGGTGCAAATCCACATCCAGGATTTACGCGAATTCACCAAAGACAAGCACCGCACCGTTGATGACCGCCCCTTCGGCGGTGGCGAGGGCATGCTCCTCAAGCCCGAGCCATTATTTGAAGCCGTTGAATTTGTGCTGGAGCGCAGCATGGGCGATGCCTCGCAGCAAACTCCACTGGATATGAAAACCGCTATCGTTCTTCTCTCCGCCGCCGGAAAGCCTTTCACCCAGGAAACCGCCCGCCGCTTTGCCCAACTCGATCGCATCGTCTTCATCTGTGGCCGCTACGAAGGCGTGGACGAACGCGTCACCGAACATCTTGCTACCGACGAAATCTCCATCGGTGACTACATCTTGAGCGGCGGCGAACTCCCCGCGGCCATCGTGCTCGACGCCGTCACCCGTCTCCTCCCCGGCGCCCTCGGCAATGAAGCCTCCTCCCAAAACGAATCCTTCGCGGCCACAGACGCTCCGTCCACCGACGTTTTTACGGATCAAGGATCGCGGAATACGCGCCCCATTCTTCTCGATTTCCCCCACTACACGCGCCCCGCCGACTTCCGCGGCTGGAAAGTCCCCGAAGTTCTCATCGGCGGCAATCACGCCGAAGTCGCCAAATGGCGACAAGCCGCCGCCCTCGAAAAAACTCTCCGCAACCGCCCGGACCTCCTCGCGAATTCTGCGCATTGATTTTGACAGGTTGACATTAGGCGCCTGTTCTTTGTTTCCTCCACGCACAACCGCCTCAAGTAATGTACTGTGTCTTCACTGCGCAACCGGTCTAAATCCTGAACGACCCTTGGAGGCTGAACTCATGAAGCGTTGGCACATCTCTGCGATTACATTTTGTGCTGTACTCTGCTGCGCTTCTGCAATGCACGCGCAGGAGCCGCTGGCAACCGTGCCGATAGGGCGAAATGCCATGGCCATTGCCTTCAACGCAGCGACGAACAAGATCTACGTGGTGGGCGGGTTAGGAATTCTGACCGAGATTGATGGACGGACGTTTCAGAACACCACCATTCCGTTGCAGTCCACAACAGACGTGGCGAGCGCGCAAGTCGTTGTGAACCCAATCACCAACACGATTTACGTGACCAATGTGGTCAGCAACAATATCGCCGTGGTGGACGGAGTTACCCACGCGGTTTCGTTTGTGCCGACCGCGCTTCACCCTTATGCCCTGGCGATCAATCTGATGACCAACAAGTTGTACGTCGCGGATTTCGACGCGAACATGGCCACGATATTTGACGCGAATAAGAAGACCGTCAAAAACATCAAGGTGGGGACTCACCCCAGTGCGATGGCGGTAAACTGGGCGACGAACCGGATTTACGTCGCGAACTCGGGCAGCAACGACGTCTCTGTGATTAATGGAAGCAACGACACCGTGACCAATGTTCCCGTAGGGCTGTATCCGACGGCGCTGGCCATGGACGTGAATCGTAACAGGGTTTACGTGGCCAACACGCTAGGGAGCGACATCACGGAAATCACGGGACAGACCAACGCGACCGAGAGCATCCCGGTGGGTTTCCGCCCGTCGTACTTGGCCGTGAACAGTACCACGAACAAGATTTACGTGGCCTTTCAGATCCCCGGCAACATCGCAGTGGTTGACGGCGCGACAGAAACAACTACCTACGTTCCAGCGGGGCTATTCGAAAACGAGATTGTGATCGACGAATGGCGCAACAAGATTTACGTTGCGGATCCGACCGGAAACCAGCTGGTGGTTATCGACGGGGCAACCAACTCGACGACAACTTTTCCGGGAACCGGATCATATCTTTGGCGTATCGCGGTGAATCCGCTGACCAACGAAGTTTTTGCGGCGAACCTGATGAGCAAGAACGCAACGATTTATGCCGGAGTTCCAGGGAAGCTGCCCCTCCCGTTGCTGGAGTTCGTGCAGAAATAAGTTCGCCAGGACGAACCCAAGGATTGCCGGCCGGCCGGAATCCACTAGTCAAAATGTGACGTTTTGGCTATAATCAGTGTTTGCCTCCGATGTGCTGGCCCCGCCTGAGTGGGTCTGCAGGGAATAGGAACATGAATCTCGTCATCCGTAAATTGCACGAAGCGCAACTGCGCAAAGATCTTCCCGAATTCGGCCCGGGCGATACCGTCCGCGTGAATGTCCGCCTCCTCGAAGGCGAAGGCGAAAAAGTCAAAGAACGCCTGCAAGCCTATGAAGGCGTGGTAATTTCCAAGAAAGGCCGCGCTTCCGGCGCCACCTTTACCGTCCGCCGCGTCAGCTTCGGCGTCGGCATCGAACGCATTTTCCCGCTGCATTCGCCCTCGATCAGCTCCATCGACGTGGTTGGCAAGGGCAATGTTCGCCGCGCACGTCTCTACTATCTGCGCGATCTCAAGGGCAAGGCCGCCCGCATCAAGCGTGCCAGCCGCGAAGATGCCGCCGCTCCGCAAGCCGCCGAAGCCAAAGCTTCAGCTTAAATTTCTCTATAGCAATAGGTTTAACGGGACTCGCCAATCGCGCGCGTCCCGTTTTTCTTTTCCAACCCTAACTTTTCCCCCGCAATTTTCTTTTCCACCCTGCAATTTCCACAACTCTGCATGCTAGAATCCTGTCCAGCTCATGTACCGACTCTGCTCTTCCCGTTTCGAGCGAGCGGCGCGCAAGCTTGGCTGGACTCGCATCGCTGGCGTCGATGAAGCCGGCCGCGGCGCGTTGTTTGGCCCGGTTGTCGCCGCCGCCGTTATCCTCAATCCCAAGCGCCGCATCGTCGGCCTCGACGATTCCAAAAAACTTGCCCCCGAACGCCGCGCCGAATTAGCCCCACGCATTTGCGAACATGCGCTTTCCTGGGCGGTTGTCGAAGTCGACGCCCAGCGTATCGACGCCTGGAATATTTATCAGGCCAGCAGGCAAGCCATGACCGCCGCGGTCCAGCATCTTTCCATCTTGCCGGACTATTTGCTCATCGATGCGCTGCATCTCGATCTTTTCCTCGAGCAAAAATCTCTCATCAAGGGCGATTCCCGCTCCGTCAGCATCGCCGCGGCCTCGATCCTTGCCAAAACCCACCGCGACATGCGCATGGAGGAATGGGACGCGCGTTACCCCCTCTATGGCCTTGCCCGTCATAAGGGTTACGGCACCCCCGATCACCTCCTCGCGCTCCGTCAGCATGGCCCCACGCCCCTCCACCGCCATTCCTTTGCGCCCGTGCGCGAAGCCGGTTGCTGGGCTTCCGGCGCCGTGCAGACCTCTCTCCCCATCTTTTAGCCTTCGCCCCGTATTCTCCGGTTCGTTTCCCGTTTGCCGGGGGATAACTGCCTGCTCACAAGCGTTTCCGCGCTCGTTGACGCGCCTTTTCCTCGCCTGTTAGCGTAGCTAGATAGCGCCGCAGCTCGCTTCACTGCCGCGCCGAACCCGAGGAGACTGTCCGGGACGCCTTTTGTAAGGCAGTCCCCCGCCTGCGCATGGCCTATAACAAAAGCAAACTCGTCGAAGCCGCGCAAAAGCTGCTTAACCAGGGCAAAGTCCCTCAAGCGATTGCCGAATACCAGCAAATCCTGAAGTACGAGCCGCGCGACCCCGTCACCCTCATGACCGTCGGCGAACTCTACATTCGCCAGGGCGAAACCTTTCAAGCTATCGATTATTTCGAACGCCTTGCTCAACTCTTTGTCAGCGATGGATTTCTCACCAAAGCCATCGCCGTTTATAAACGCATCGCCAAGCTCGCTCCCGAAGAAATTCGCCCCCTCGAAAAACTGGCGGATCTCTATGTGCAGCAAGGGGTCATGAGCGAAGCCCGTCCGCTCTTTTTGCAACTCGCCGAAATTCATCTCAAAGGTAATCGTCAGGCCGAAGCCGTCACCTTGCTCAAAAAACTGCTGCTGGCCGAGCCTGACAACTTGCGCATCCAGGTCCGCCTCGCCGATTTGTATCAGGCCATGGGCCAACCCAAGGAAGCCATCGAGGCCTATGTGTCCGCGGCGCAGCGCGCCCTCGCTCGCGCCGATCAAGCCGAATGCGAAAAACTTTCTGATAAAGCCCTGAAACTTGATCCCGCCAACATGGATGCCATTATCGTCAAGGCTCGGGCGCAAACTTCTCAAGGCAATTTCGTCGCAGCCGCCAAACTTCTCGAAAAAGTTTCCGGCCTTGAAAAAGGCGGCGAGCCCGCTGAATTGCTTCTCGATCTTTACCTCAAAAATTCCAGCTGGAAGGAAGCTTCCGCGCTCTCGCTTCGCATCTACGATGCCGACGCCAAGAATTTTTCGGCTGTGGAAAAAACCGTTGGCGCTCTCTTGCAGGCCGGACAGGGAGAAATCGCCTTACCTATCGTCGAGCACATTCGCACCAACATGATCGACTCTGGGGAGCACGAAATAATGGGTCGCGTGCTGAATGAGCTTGCTGCAGGCTTGCCCGGCCGTATCGAACCACTGGAATGGCTCGTCGATATGTACGGTCGCACCAGTGATTCTTTCCGCCTCCCGGACGCCCTTGCAAGGTTGGGTGAAGCACTCGCCGAAGATGGCCAGTTTGATCGCGCCAAACAGGTGCTTGAGCAACTGGTCGAGCGTGAACCGGAAAGCGATTCCGCCAAGCGCAAGTTAAACGACGTGCTTCGCCAAATGGGTCTTGCCGCTCCTGAAGTCCAGGCCGGCCGTCCCGAGCCCGATCTGCCAACCGAGTTGGTCATGCCTCCTGCCGCGAAACTTCGCCCGGATCTCGCGCCGGAAGCTTCAGAAGAGGTGGCCAAACCCGCTGGAGCAATCGCGGAATCTCCGATTGACGACGACACTCAGAAATTTATCAATCAGTCCTTAACCGACGTCGATCTCTTCGCCAGTTACGGCCTCACGCAAAAAGCCATCAGCCTTCTCGAAGCCATTCTGCGCCGCGCTCCTCGTCACACCCCTACGCTCGAGAAGCTGCTCGACTTTGTTCTGGGTGCTGGCGATGACAAAAGAACCGCCGAACTTGCCGCGCTGCTCGAAGAGATTCACGGCGAGCACGGCGATTCTCGAGGCGCGGAACGATTTGGCGAGTTGCGCCGTCGCTTCCAGCGCGCTGCTGGCCTCACCGACGAGGAAATAGCCGCCTTCGTTGCAACCGTTCCCAGCGACCTTGTCCCATCGACCGCGGTTCCTCACGCCGAAGACGTTCGCGCCGCGAAGGAGCCCACCGCCGGCGGCTTAAAGCTCGAAGTTCCCGAAGTAAAGGCTGAAGTTAAGCCTGTTGCACACTCGAGTTTCACTGCTCCCGACGTGTCTTCAGAGTTGCCGGAATTCGATCTAGGTGAAACTGCTGCGGAAAAATCTCATGCTTCGCTACCCGCGCAAGAACATGTTCCTGCTTCTTCCGCTGACCATGCGGAGTTCGATATTTCTTCCGGGACGTTTGCGGCACCCGAGGAGCCGGTCGCTGAAGTCGCCGACACTTCCACTGCTCCCGTCGAATTGGCGATCCCTCAAGTGCAAGTTCCTTCAGCCGCTTCGCAACCCCCCGCCTCGCAAGCCCCTGCCTCGAAAGCCAATGTCGAGATGGAGGAGCACATCCTCGATGTTCCCATGGAAGATCCACACGTCGAGCCTGCCCATGTCGAGCCTTCCCCTGCCCCAGTCGGGAAAGCCGCGGAATCTGAATTCGAAGTGGATCAGGACTTCGACCTCATACTTGAGCCTGAACCTCTGGTTCCAGCGCATGAACAGCGCCCCCCGGAAATCCCTGTTGTGCCCTTGCACCACGCCGCTGCTTCAAAAACACCGTCAGAAGTGCCATCCGCATCAAAAGTCTTCGCCTCCGACCAATTCCTTTCGGATCTCGCCAAGGAAATTGATGAGCTCGGCCTCGACCAGTTGACGGTAAACAGTTCCCACCATAGCGAGCCGGAAATTGCGAACGTTCCCGCAGCCAAAAAAGCGGAAGCCTCCGGCCCGGATGGGCCGCTCCAGGAAGTCTTCGATCAATTTCGCGCCGAGCTCGGGGAAATGGGCGCTGAAGATGAAGATCTTGAGACCCACTACAATCTCGGCATCGCGTTCCGTGAAATGGGACTTCTCGAAGAAGCCATCAGCGAATTCCAAAAAGTGGCCAAAGCCAGCGACAAAGGAAAAGCTTTCCGTTACGCCATGCAATGCTGCACCCTGCTTGGCTTAGCCTTCATGGAAAAAGGTCAGGCTTCCATTGCCGCCATCTGGTATGAACGCGCGCTCCTCACTCCCGGGATCGATTCAGAAAGTTTGCTCGCCTTGCGGTATGATTTGGGTATGGCTCAGGAAGCGGCTGGAGAGATGGACGCGGCGCGCAGGAGTTTTTCTCAGGTCTACGCGGTCAATATCGATTATCGCGATGTGGCCGAACGTATCGCGGCTTTGCAGAAACCCAGCCGGTGATTAAATTCCCCGTGCCCAGAAATTTGGATTCCGCGCATCCATGAACCGTATCTTTCGCGTGCTGCTGGCTGTCATCTGTTTCGAGATGGGCGCTATGCTCCTCTATCTTCCTTGGACCGGTTTCTGGGAACAAAATTACTTTCTCTTCCACCATCCGGTTCTCATGCCTTTCTTCCTGCACCCTTCGTTTCGCGGCCTGATTAGTGGCATCGGTTTGTTGGACGTTTTCCTGGCTTTTAGCTTGATCGCTTCGCGCAACCCCGCCAGCCGTGTCCCCCCACGCCAATAGATCGCCCTTGCCCACGAAACTACCTTTGCGCAATAAACCGCCATTGCTTTGCTACGTGACCGATCGCTCCCTTCTGGGTCCTCGGCAAAATAGCCGCGCAATATTATTGGAAAAAATCGCCCAGCTTTCCGCCGCCGGAATCGATTGGATACAAATCCGCGAAAAGGATCTTTCCGGCAAGGATTGTGCTTCGCTGGTGGAAGAAGCCCTGGTTGGGAAAGCGCCGGTTGGGGAAGCTATACCAAGCGCGGGTGCCCCGCCCTTGGTGTATAAGGGTGGGGTCTTTCGCCGCGCCTCGGCTTCCGCTAATCCCGCAAAAATAATCGTGAACGATCGCCTGGACGTCGCGCTCGCCACCGGAGCCGCCGGCATTCACCTCGGCGAAGAAAGTCTATCCTTGCCCGCCGTAAATAAATTGGTTAAAGCCCGATTCCCCGCGGAGAGCCAATTCCTGATCGGCGCATCCTGCCACTCCGTCTCCGCCGCTCGCCTCGCCGAACAACAAGGCGCCCACTACATTTTTTTCGGCCCGGTCTTTGCCACCCCGTCAAAACTTTCTTTCGGCCCACCTCAAGGCCTCGCCGCCCTCGAAGAAGTCTCGCGCGCCCTCGCCATCCCCGTGCTAGCCATCGGCGGCATCTCTCTTGAAAACATTTCTTCCTGCATCTCCGCCGGTGCCTCAGGTATCGCCGCCATCCGCCTCTTCCAAAACGCACCCGACCCCGCCGCCCTCATTGCCTCTCTCCGCCACCTTTTCGTGATTAATAATTAATTCCTCGAGGGCTCACTACGCGACTGACGACCACGCTGGACATGGGAATTTAGGATCAAACGGAACCATTTTGTCGACGCGAGAACGGAGGCTCCGGGGCCAACCTGTTAATCACGGTTGCGATCCAAATTTTGCCGTGCGCAAAATTCGCGGGCACATTCTGTTTTTCAGCCGCCGCCGCATCCGCGCCGGCGAAGGACTGGCTCTCGACTACCGCTTCCGCCCCAATCCTATCAATCCGGTCACCTGCCACTGCGGCTCGAGTAAATGCCGTGGCACCTTCAATAGAAGGCGTCCGTCCGCACTTAAATGCAAAAACCGACCCGTTCCATTCTGGGTCATTTTGATTACACTCGCAGTACCTATAGTACTTTAGTACTTAATTAGTACTGATGGTCTACTTAGTACTAATGTGCAATATTATATATTTTATATATCGTTTCAAGTCCATCATTCGAGACTCGTCTTGGTATGTGAGTGCCACGGCGTTGGGAGCGAGAATGATTCCTCAAAGGGCGAAGGAAAGTGCGAAGGAAAGTGCGAAGGAAAGTGCGAAGGCTGATCCGTTGGTCCGGATTGTAGCAATTGACGACGACTTGGAATTTCGAGACTTCCTCACTGATGCGCTAAGTGAAGAGGGC
>Ga0209117_1000129_pt1 | contig 48585 bp, 41 predicted proteins | sample BlaSpr_A8_OM2_M2_FD_187978 | JGI IMG/M metagenome (GOLD analysis project Ga0209117, IMG submission 187978) | Forest soil microbial communities from Thunder Bay, Ontario, Canada - Black Spruce, Ontario site 2_A8_OM2_M2 (SPAdes) (version 2) | ecosystem: Environmental > Terrestrial > Soil > Boreal... | reverse complement strand
CAGCGCCGCCACTTCCGGACACGTCATACCATGAGCCACCAGCAGCACGCCGTGAAGCCGGTGGTCATAGCGTGATTCCTCGGTTCGTCGAATCTCATCTTGTAATCCCAGAATGATGGTTGCGGAGTCCGCAATCGTAAGTGGTTTCATTCCACTAGAAGAACATACATCGATCTAATGCGCAATTACTTACGACGTTTCGTTTTAGCTCCGTCCCTTCGTCACGGCACTCGATCGCGGTTTTTCTTTCGTGGCTGGAATCGCTGGCGTAGCCGCTCCAGGCTTCGGACGCAATGCCGACAGAAACTGTTCTACCGGCAAGGTATTCAACACGTCTGCTTTTTCGAGCCAGCCACGCCGTGCCATCTGCACGCCATATCGCATCCACTCCAAATGTTGCGTGCGGTGCGAGTCGGTCGAAATAACAATCTTAACGCCGCGCTCTTTGGCCATTCGTAAATGGGTATCGTTTAAATCTAGCCGATCGGGATAGGCATTGCATTCGAACGCGACCTGATATTTCGCCGCTGCATCGAGAACCTTTTCCATGTCGTAATCGTAAGGATCGCGACGCAGCAGAATCCGGCCGGTAGGATGAGCAATAATTTGCGTGTACGGATTTTCAATTGCCGCCAGCAGGCGGCCGGTCATTTCCGCGCGACCCACGCTCATAAACGAGTGCACCGACGCAACCACGACATCAATCTGAGCGAGCAACTCGTTTTCGTAATCCATGCGGCCGTCTTTCAGGATATCCACTTCGGCGCCGGCCAGCACGCGAATACCCAGGCCTCGCGCGTTTGCGTCACGCATATTCTTCAAGTGCTGTAACAAACGTTTCTCGTCAAGACCATTCGTGATCGTTAACGACTTGCTGTGGTCGGTAATCGCGATGTATTGATGCCCCATCGCGCGCGCTGCTCCGGCCATCTCCTCGATTGTATTTTTACCGTCGCTTGCCGTCGTATGCATCTGCAGGTCTCCGCGAATATCTTCCCGGCAGACAAGTTTGGGCAGCCGATACTCGGCAGCAGCTTCGATTTCGCCGCAATTTTCGCGCAGCTCCGGCGGAATGAAGGCCAGCTTCAGCTTGGCATAAATCTCCTCTTCAGTTTTGCCGGCAACGCGACGCTCTCCTTTCACAGTCGCCAGCGCGTATTCGTTGAGCGTGTACCCCATCTTGAGCGCGCGGCCGCGCAGCGCCACATTGTGTTCCTTGGCGCCTGTGAAATAAATGAGCGCGGCGCCAAAGCACTCTTTGTCGAGCATGCGCACATCCACCTGCATATCGTTCCCCAGCGTGAAGCTGACTTTGTTTTCCCCGCGCGCTAGCGTCCGGTCGATCGACGGATATTTCAAGATATGCTCGGCCAGGGATTCGACGGCCTTTGGCGAAGTGCAGCCATCGGCAAGCGTCACCAGCAGATCGAGATCACCGGCAGTCTCTTTGCTGCGCCGCAGCGATCCGGCTATGACTACCGATTCGACCGCTTTGCCGGCCGTTTTTATATACGCCACCAGAGTTTGCGCGGCAGCCTCGGCGTTATGCAATAGATAACGCCCCGACGATTTCTTGAAAATCTCGACCGCCTTCAAAATATTCTGTTCGGTTTTTTCGCCAAAGCCGGGAACGTCGCGCAGTTTTCCCTCACGCGCCAGCTTTTCCACGTCTTCCACCGTCGCCGCTTGAAACATTGACCACAGCAGCGCAGCTTTTTTCGGTCCGAGTGACTGCAGCTTCAGCAAATCCAGCAGGGTAGGCGGAAATTTCTTCAACAACTTCTGCCGTAGGCCATAGTCGCCTGTCTTCAAAATCTCGCCGATGTGCTCAGCCATCCGGTCGCCGATTCCGGGAAGCTCAGTCAGTTTTTCAGGATCTTTAGCGAGTTCGTCGACACGTTCGGTCAGACTGTAAATTAACTCCGCTGCCTTTTCGTAGCTGCGGTACCGGCCGACGATCGCGCCGTCAATTTCCAGAAGCTGCGCGGTCTCGCGCAAAATACGAGCGATATCCCGATTTTCCATATCGCAGAATTATACGGCGGAAGTTCCTCGCGGCACAGCCCCACGCCGAAGGGTTTGTCTTGTAGGCCAAGGCAGTGCGCGTGGAAAGGGAAGTGCTGTCAGTTGCGGGTTTTCATCGCTTGCTAACCAACGCTTGAGTCATTTGAACGAACAGTAGGCACGGGTTTTTCCATTTGCAACAACCTGGATCGCGTCTCCCGTTGAATGGCGGCTTCATCATCGTGCAAGCATTGAGGTGAGCCACGAAGAGGTCAGCCGTTTGCGAGTTCGCTGGCCCCGTTTCCTTGGATTGAAACGTCAGTTGCTCTTTGAAATACTGGCTGCCGGAGGCCCCTTTTGCTCTTCCATGATCTCACATTCAACCGCATCATCGCCCGGCAATGCGCGATAGCGACAAGCTGTCAATGTCCGTGAGCCGACAGCCGGTTCTCATTTGACCTTTCACTAAACGCGCGTCGAAATAATGTAGTGATTTGGTTGACGGCGGACTGACCGCTAATCACCTGCGTACGAAACGCATGTAGAAGAGAATCCCGGCAATGGACTTGGCGTCGCGAAGTTTTCCTGAGCGCATCATGACTTCAATGTCGCGCACAGAGAACGACTTATTCACAATTTTCTCATCCGCTTCGGGTCGCGCCGCGCCGGCCTTCAAGTCACGCGCGGCATACACCAGCATGCGCTCGCTGACAAATCCCGGCGTAGGAAAAACATCCATCATCTTCGTGAATCGCTGCGCCGTGTAGCCGGTCTCTTCAACGAGTTCCCGGCGCGCAGCAGCAAGAGGTTTTTCGCCGGGATCGATCCTCCCAGCCACCAGTTCCCAAAGAAATTGGCCCGCGGCATGCCGATATTGACGAATCAAAAGTATCTTCCCGTTCGACAAAACCGGGAGAACCACCACCGAGCCGCTATGCACCACAAGATCGCGCGTCGCCACGACTCCGCCTGGCTCGGCCACGCGATCGCGCCGCACCAAGAATACTGGGCCGCGATACACCACTTTGCTCTCGAAAAGCTGCGCCTTCGTTGTTGGCCGTTTCTGCGATTTCATTTTTAAGTCCGCTTCCCGTCAAAGCGAACGAGAAGAGCCGGACATCTTATCAAGATACGTACGCAGTTGCAGATGATTCAGCGAAGCATTATCGGATCGCCGGTCTTGTGCTCCTCAATCTGAAAGCGCAAGAATGTGTGAATCGCTTCGAGTGCCGCTCTATCGGACGCGGCGATCAAAACGCGGCCGCCGCGGGGCGTCGCTTCATAAGAATAATGGATGTTGGCCCGCAGATGTGTCATCTGCGTTACACCTGCAGGCACAGCGTCGTGCACAAACATGGAAATGTTGAAGTCTTCTTTCGAAAAGGCTTGTGCGATATGCGTCAAGTGCTGGCGGATCGCATCGCGGCTGGCTGTATCCGCTGGATCATTTGCCTCAACCTGCATCGCGCCGCCATCAGGCCTGAGAATGAAATGGTGTGTCGTATCGGTTTGCGAAAAGCCCATACCTTTTTCGCCGCGTTCGTCCATCGACGTCTGGCCATCCGGCGCCGCCTCGGCGGAAATCGCCTTTTCGGTCCGCGTTTGCACGTGCGCCTCATGCTTTCCAACGTCGCTCCGCACCAGGAATGCCGCGCCGCGATACCCACTTTGCTCGCGAAAAGTCGCGCCTTCTTCGGTTGTCATTTTGTCGATTTCTATTTCCCCTCTCGCTGCGGAGGGGAGCGGACAGTTTATCTTAGGATTCGCACGCAGTTGCAGATGATTCAGCGAAGCATTCATCGCGATGGTCATTGGGCGAAGGAATTGTCCGAAATAATAGAGTCGGCGATGCCACGTCGCTCTTCTGCCAGCCACTGCCGTTCACTGACACCAATTGCGCTCTCAACCAGTAGCAAATTGCGCCGCGAATTGAATTCCTGGCTACGGATTGCCTATACTCCAAGTGAGCCCACGCTATGAGCATAAGCACACTAATCGTTGATGATGAAAAGCCGGCGCGCGATGAGCTAGCCTTTCTCCTTAAAGGATTTCCAGAAATAAACTTGATCGCGCAGGGCAGGAACGGTCTTGAAGCTGTCGCGTTGATCAAAGAGCACTCACCGGACTTGGTTTTCCTCGATGTGCAAATGCCCGGCTTGAATGGTCTCGGTGTTGTCAAGAAGCTGGTTGACCGCAAGCTCAAAGTGCCGCACATCATTTTTGCCACTGCCTTCGACAATTATGCTGTACACGCTTTTGACGTGAATGCTGTGGACTACGTTCTGAAACCGTTCGACAAGACTCGCATCGCGAAGGCTATCCAGCGCGCGAAAAAAATGCTTGAGGCGCATTCGTCGCCCGCCGAACGGCTTGAGTCACTTGTGAACCAGCTCGGCACGGTCAAAGCCGCGCAGCCGGTAAAAATTCTCGTGAAGTCGCAGCAGCGATTACTGCTTGTGGACGCCGATGATGTGATCTACGCCGCGATTAACGACGGAACAATTACGGTCGTGGCTCGTGAAGCGGAGGGCTCGTCGAACTATCGCACCATTGAAGAATTGCAATCGGTGCTCGATTCTGATTTGTTTTGGCGGGCGCATCGCTCCTATTTAGTGAATATCGATCACATCAAAGAAGTCGTTCCTTGGTTTAAGTCCACCTATCAGCTCAAAATGAATGACAAGAAACAAAGCGAGATCCCGGTAAGCCGCGCCCAAACCAAACGTCTCCGTGAACTCTTCAAACTGTAGCGCTGAGAAAACAGGTCATCATGGCAAATCAGAAGGGCAGGAGTTTTACTTTACTTCGGCCTTGTCGCCGCATGGAGTCCGTATCGCGCTGGACAGCCAATTCTTGGGATGCCGGCCTCGGCGTTGTTCCGTTCGGCATGAGTGACTTTGCTTTCGCCCTCGCAAGACGGCGCACGGGCTAGTTGGGATTGCCTTCCTGCTGTGCTAGCATCGCTCGTACATCTTTCTCAATGGATTTTTCTCTCAGCGACGACCAGAAGCTGATTCGCGATACCGTGCGCCAGTTCATGGAAGCTGAATTGCGCCCGGTCGTCCGTCAGTACGAACACGAAGAACATTTTCCCGCCGATGAAATTCGCCGCCTGGGCGAGCTGGGCTGCTGTGGAATGCTGATCCCGGAGGAGTGGGGCGGCGCTGGCGTGGATACAATTTCTTACGTGTTGATGCTCGAGGAGGTCGCGCGCGTGGATGCCGCCACAGCCGTTGCGTTGAGCGTCACCAATTCAGTGGCTGGCATGCCGCTTTGGAACCACGGAAATGATTCGCAGAAGCGGCGTTATTTGCGACGCTTGGCAAGCGGCGAAATTCTGGGGGGGTTCTGCCTCACCGAGCCGCAGGCCGGGTCGGATGCCGCGGCGATCCAGACCCGCGCGACTCTTCACGGAAATGTGTATCACTTGAATGGAACAAAAACTTGGGTCACGAATGGTGGCGTCGCGGGCGTGTATTTGGTTTTCGCGAAGACTGACCCTGCAGCCGGCGCACGCGGCGTGACTGCATTTTTGGTTGAACCGACTTTTCCTGGGTTTCGCGTAGGGCGCTATGAAGATAAAATGGGAATTCGAACCTCACGCACGGCTGAATTGGTGTTCAACGACTGCGAAGTGCCGGCGGAAAATCGGGTTGGTGAAGAAGGACGAGGATTGAAGATTGCGCTCGAAGCGCTGGACGGCGGCCGTGTCGGAATTGCCGCGCAAGCGCTGGGTATCGCCCAGGGCGCCATGGAGGAGGCGGTCGGCTACGCCAAGCAACGGCGCGCATTCGGAAAGGCCATCGGCGAGTTTCAGGCAATTCAATGGATGATTGCGGACATGCAAACGGAAATCGAAGCGGCGCGCGGACTCGTGTACTACGCTGCCTGGCTGCGCGAAGAGGGCAGCGCGCGCGCCGGCGTGCATGCCTCGCGGGCCAAACTCTACGCCAGTGAGATGGTGAACCGCGTTGTGTACAAAGCCGTCCAGGTGCACGGCAGCGTCGGGTACTCGCGCGAAATGAATGTCGAGCGGATGTACCGTGATGCCCGCGTGATTTCGATTTACGAGGGCACGAGCGAAATTCAGCGCCTGGTGATTGCGCGCGATCTGCTCGGGCTCGCCGGAGACCCACGTCGCGAAAAACAATCCACCGAAGCGTTTGCCGCGAAACCCGCCGCCACGACAGGCGCCGCCGCTCGAGAACCGTCGAGCTTCGCTGCTGGGCCGTTAAAAGGAGGCCGTTAGAGTGCCACTGCCGGAAGACCCGCGCGCTACTGCCGCAGCGTCCGTGCCAGCTTCGCGTAAAAAAAGAGTATTGAGCGGGATGCGTCCCACCGGGCGGCTGCACATTGGCCATTACTTCGGCGCGTTAAGGAATTGGGTCAAGCTGCAAAATGACCCTCAATACGAATGTTTCTTCTTCATCGCCGATTGGCACGCACTGACTTCTGATTACGCGGACACCTCCGGCACCGCGCAGAACGCAATCGAAATTACAACGGACTATCTCGCCTCGGGCCTCGACCCCCAAAAGTCTACGATTTTTCTGCAGTCGCTCGTTCCCGAACACGCCGAGCTTTATTTGCTTCTTTCGATGGTGACACCGCTCAGCTGGCTCGAGCGCGTTCCCACGTACAAAGAAGCGCTCGAAAATGTGAAGGGCAAAGATCTCCGCACCTACGGATTCCTCGGTTATCCCGTGCTGCAAACCAGCGACATAGTAATGTACGGCGAGCCCAGCCAGGAACTACTGGTGCCTGTCGGCGAAGATCAGAAATCCCACGTCGAGCTGAGCCGCGAAATCGTCCGGCGCTTCAACGTATTTTATGGCTTTGAGACCAAGGATGAGTTGTTCCAGTCGCACAATGAAGCGGCACTGCGCAGGATTGTGGCACGGGTTTCAAGCCTTTCGGACGATGCACACGAGGAATTCGCGCCAGTATTTCGCCAGTCATTCAAAAACTTTTCGGATGAAATTGGTTTTGTGAACTTCCAGAAAAAGATGGGGGACGATGCGCGTTTTTTCTCTTACGCCGAACGGTTGCGGGAGCCGGAGGTAATGCTGACGGAGACGCCGAGGATACCGGGGACCGATGGGCGTAAGATGTCGAAGAGTTATAATAATTTTATTTTACTCAGCGAGAGTGATGACTCGATCGATGCGAAGACGAAAGCGATGGTGACCGATCCAGCGCGTAAGCGGCGGACCGATCCGGGCAATCCGGACGTTTGCCCGGTGTATGACTGGCATAAACTGTTTTCGCCGCCGGATATTTTGACGTGGTCGGCACAGGGCTGCCGCACTGCCGCGATTGGCTGTATCGAGTGCAAGAAGGCGATGTCCGACAATTTGATTCGGTGGATCGCGCCGATCCGGGAACGGCGGCGGGACTATGAAAAGAATCCGGGAAGGGTTCTCGAGCTTCTGGACGAGGGTTCGAAGCGCGCGCAAAATGTTTCGCGCGAAACAATGTCGCGTGTGCGCGAAGCGGTTTTTGGATGGCAGAAAAAGCGCACTGAAGTTGCAGGGCCTGCGAGTGAGTCCTCAACGCCAAGGGCTGAGGGCCTCAAAGGCCCGGGGGCCAGGCCGCGGGTGAGGACATAAAGGGGGCGTGGGTATGGCAACACCTTACAAGATTCACATCGCGATGTATGAAGGGCCGCTCGATCTGTTGCTGGACCTTATCCGAAAGCAGGAAATCGATATTCACGACATCCCCATATCTAAAATCACTGCGCAGTATTTGGATTACTTGCATCACCTGGAATCGCTGGACATCGACATTTCAGCTGACTTTATTTACATGGCCGCGACACTGATCCACGTCAAATCCAAGATGTTGCTTCCAGCTGACCCGCTGGCGGGCCCCGCACAGCAGGAGGATCCGCGCGCGGAGTTGGTGCATCGCTTGGTGGAGCACGAGAAGTTTAAAAATGCGGCGCAATTGCTTTACCAGAAGCAGCAGATCGAAGAGAACGTTTGGTCGAAGCCGGACCGTTCGCTTTACGAAGGGGAAAACACGGAGGGGGAGCTGATCGTTTCGCTGGTCGACCTGGTGAAGGTGTTCCAGGAAGTTCTGGAGCGCCGCAAAGAAGTAGCCAAGATTGATCTGCAGCACGACCAGTTCACCGTGGCGCAAATGATGGACCAGTTGCGGAAGCAACTCATCACCAGCGACGAGGGCCTCAGGCTGGTGGAATTTTTTGAGTCGTGTCCTTCACGCAACGCGATGATCGTAGCATTTCTAGCGGTGCTGGAAATGGTGCGGATGCAGGCGGTGTTGCTGGTGCAGGATCAACTATTTGGGGAAATTATGCTTAGAAAACATAAGATGTTTGATGCCGTCTTCGCCAGTAACTCGCCTGGCAACTCGGGCGAGGAATTGCCCGGCGGCGAGGCGATGAACAAGATTGACGAGCAATACCAATGACCATGGCACCGCAGGAATTAAGGGCGGCCCTCGAAGCAACGATTTACGCCGCAGACGAACCGGCGACGCTTGAACAGCTTGCGGGGGCGCTCGGCGAAGAAAAGATGATTGTCCGCGCGGCGCTCGATGAGCTTGTGGCCAGCTACGCGGCGGAAGAGCGCGGCGTAGAAATTCGCGCCGTTGCGGGCGGCTATAAGATGTACACCAAGCCGCAGCATCATGAAGTCGTGCGGAGATTCATCAAGAGCCTAAGACCGCCCGTCCGGTTGACCATGCCGGCGCTCGAGACGCTTGCGGTGATCGCGTACAAGCAGCCGGCCACGCTTCCGGAAATTCAGGAGATTCGCGGGGTGAATTGTTCCGGAGTGGTGAAGACGCTGCTCGAAAAGCGATTGATCAGCACGGCGGGACGCAAGGATGTGATTGGCAGGCCGATCTTGTACAGAACCTCGAAGGATTTTTTGATGCGGTTTGGATTGAGCGGTATTGATGAATTACCGAGCTTGAAGGAGTTCGAGCAACTGGCGCGCGAGGCGCTGGGGACAGATGAGGGGATTGCGCCGATCGAGCCCTCGAGCCAAGTGTCGACTGAAACGGGCGGGGCGGAAACGCCTGCTGTGGAAGCCCGCGCTGCGAGTGATAGCGATAATCCTGCGAAGGGCGTGCCTTCGGAACGTTCCGACGAGCCCGAAGAAAAAGGTTCGGCCGCGGCTGCTGGGGACGGAGTAAAGGATTAATTGCAGCGCGCGATCGGGGGTATTCCATCGACTCCGCGACGCGACAGGCGATGCGCGCACGAAAAGCAAAGGCATCGCCTCGCTCCGCTGCGAATGATTGGTGGCGGAGCGTGGAGTGTATCCGTGGTATGCACGGATGGTTCTCGGTGGGCCGGGGCGAAGTGAACCGGTAGCCTGGGTGAGAGTGCTGCAGGCGCCTTGTTCGAGATAGTCCGAATTTTGAATTGTGGACACTCACTATGCTGGAACGATTGCAGAAGATTATTGCCCGGGCCGGAATCGCCTCGCGGCGGCACGCTGAGCAGCTCATTGTCAGCGGGCAGGTGCGGGTGAATGACCGCGTAGTCAGCGAGTTGGGAAGCAAAGCTGATCTGGCGCAGGATCGGGTTGAAGTGGCGGGGCAGCGCGTTGCGGCCGTCGAGGAAAAGGTTTATTTGCTGCTGCACAAACCTGCTGGCGTTGTTTCCACAATGGCCGATCCCGAAGGACGCAAGACGCTGCGCAACTTTTTGCGCGGGCTGCCAGAGCGTGTTTATCCGGTTGGCCGGCTGGATTATGCGGCCGCAGGCCTGGTGCTGCTGACCAACGACGGGGAGCTAGCTAACCGAATGCTGAAGGCTGCGGGAACTTTACCGCAAACGTATTGGGTTAAGGTGAAGGGACGGCTCGAGAATGAATTGATAGCGCGGATTGAGAAAGAAACCGGCGCGCGTTTGAAGCCACTCAAGCAGCCGTATGCTTCGCGGGGGCACGGCGCGAACTTCTGGTACGAGGGTGTGTGGAGCGATTCGCGCCGCGATACGCTTCGAAGATGGCTTTGGGCGGCTGGACATCGGGTGGAAAAAATCAAGCGTATGGGGCTGGCAAATCTCAACATGGAGACGCTGCAAGAAGGGCATTACCGGCGGATTGAACCGCGGGAGCTGGTGGAATTGATTCGCTCGGTCGAACGATCGGCGGAAGAGTTCAAGGCTGGCCGGCCATCACGACGAAGAACAGGGCCTGCCGTACCAAGGAAGGGGTTGCGTGCGGGGATGCCCGATTCGTCTCGGAGACTCGGCCGAGGCAGAACGCCAGTACGCGGCACTGGAGCTGCAAAGGGAAAGAAGCGAATTTGAGCCAAAGAAAGACCTTCAGAAACGAAATCGTGGTGAGCGACAGGAAAACTTACTGAGCCACAGTACATTCATTTGGTGTCGCAGTTACCTGCAACCTGGCGTCGTAGAGAGTCTTTTACTATGCGGAAACCAATCCATCAGCTCGTTCCGAGGTACATCCACGAACTCCCCGCCTATATCCCGGGCAAACCAATTGAAGAAGTGGAACGCGAACTGAAGATTCAAGCCGTGAAGCTCGCCTCAAATGAGAATCCACTGGGTCCATCGCCGATGGCGGTAGAAGCTGTGAAGCGGGCCATACTCGATTCGAATCGATATCCCGATGGTGGATCATTTTTGCTTCACGAGAAACTTGCGAAGCGGTTCGGCGTTCAACCGGAAAACATTGTCATCGGATTTGGATCGAGCGAGCTGATTGATTTGGCGGCGCGAGCTCTGTTGCGGGCCGGGCTAGAGGGGATTTCGTCGGAGGGTACGTTTCCGCTGTTTCGGATTTTTATCGCAGCGACGGGCGCGCGCCTAACGGAAATTCCTCTTCGGGATTACGGGCTTGATCTCCAAGCGATTGCGGGCGCGGTCACTCCGGAAACGCGCGTGATTTATCTCGCGAATCCCAATAATCCCACGGGCACGCTGTTCACGGCTGATGCACTGGAAGTGTTTCTCAGCAAGATGCCGGACCACGTGTTGGTGGTGTTGGATGAGGCGTATTACGATTACGTCGAGCGCACCGATTATTCACGATCGATCGACCAGGTACGCGAAGCACATAATCTTCTGGTGCTGCGAACGTTTTCGAAGGTGTATGGACTTGCGGGAATAAGACTCGGATATGGAATCGCGGCTGCGGGACTGGTGACCGAACTCAACAAGCTGCGAACTCCGTTCAACACTTCGAATTTGGCGCAAGCTGCGGCGATGGCTGCGCTCGATGATCACGAACATGTTCGTAGGTCGATCGAGGCGAACCGCGCAGGGCTCAAGCAGTTGAACGAGGGACTGGCGCAACTCGATTTGCGCGCGATTCCTTCCCATGGCAACTTCGTATTGGTCGAGCTGGGCACCGATGCGCAGGCGATAGCCGATCAGTTGCTAAGGCGAGGCGTAATTGTGAGGGCCATGCGGTGGATGGGATTCCCAAACGCGATACGGGTCAGTGTAGGAACATCGGCCGAAAATGAGTGGTTTCTGCGGGCCGTGTCCGAACTGGGCACGAGCGTTAGTCGCTCAAGGTCGCGGCCATGAGCATTCTCATTCCGGAGGGGGCACGCTTTTCTGCCGATCCGATTGGCGAAATTCTTAAGACTACACGGACCATCGCCGTCGTTGGTCTTTCTTCGAAGCGCGGGCGAGCGAGCTTTGGAGTCGCGCAGTATCTGCAGGCAGCGGGATATCGCATCATTCCGGTGAATCCACATGAAAGCGAAGTTCTGGGCCAAAAGGCATACGCCACGCTTGAAGAAGTACCTGACAAAGTTGAAATGGTTGATATTTTCCGGCGATCGGAGAACGTTGCGCCGGTGGTGGAGAGCGCAATTAGAATGGGGACCAAGACGGTATGGATGCAAGAGGGCGTGATCGATCTCCAAGCGGCGGAGCGAGCACGTCAGGCTGGATTGAATGTCATTGTGGATCTGTGCATCGCGAAAGAACTTCACAAGCGGAACCGGTAGTGGGCTGAGTACTCCGAGAGGATTCCAAACCGTGCAACCGAAACAGGTAAACCGAACAGGGATTGCTCGACTGCGCGACACGACATACGCTGCGCTCGGAATGACCCACGTTTTTCTGGCATCGCAAGCAAAGGGGAACAATTTATGAAACGAATGCTCGTTCTTGTGGCCGGGCTGCTGACGATTATTGGAGTTGCGGCAGCGACGGAAAAGACCGATTGGAACGCTTTGGGCAAACGCTGGTGGGCGCACATCCAATTCCTGGCCGACGATAAACTGGAGGGTCGCAACACCGGAAGCCCGGGGTACGAGAAAGCGGCAGCGTATGTCGCCGACCAATTTGAAAAGGCCGGGTTGCGGGAGGCGGGGACATCGGGGTATTTCCAGCCGATAGACTTCGATGTGCGGCAAATTGACGAGGCCCACTCGGGCCTGGCGCTGGTACGCGACGGCAAATCTGAACCAGTCACCCTTGGCACAGAGGCGACGATCGGGATGCGCGCTGACCCTGCAGAAACCGTTGACGCGGCCGCGGTGTTTGTTGGGTACGGACTCAGCATTCCGGAAAAAAAGTATGACGACCTCGCAGGTTTAGATTTGCATGGGAAGATTGCTGTCTTTTTGTCTGGCGGACCAGAAGCGATACCGGGGCCGCTCAAATCGCACCACCAGGCTGCCGGCGAGCGGTGGAAGGCATTGCAAAAGGCGGGAGCGATTGGCTCCGCGACGATTCCGAATCCCAAGTCCATGGATTTACCGTGGGAGCGATCGTCGGCTGCGCGGCTGCAGCCTGCCATGGATCTGGCGGACACGGTGTTACAAGAACTGCGCGGGCAGCAAATTTCGCTGACGATAAATCCAGCACACGCAAACAAATTGTTGGCAGGAAGCGGCCACACGATAGAAGAGATTCTGGCTGCCTCCGACAACGACAAACCGCTGCCGCGATTTCCTCTGGCCGCAAAGATTCGCGCACGAATCGCGGTCAAGAGATCACGAGTTACGTCGAAGAATGTGATCGGGCTGCTGCCGGGAAATGACATCCTGCTGAGAACTCAATACGTGGTGCTGAGCGCACATCTGGACCATATTGGCGTTGGGGCTCCGATTCGCGGCGACAAAATTTACAACGGGGCGATGGACGATGCGTCAGGGATTGCCTCGCTGATCGAGATCGCGAAAGGATTTGGCGAGTCTGGGGCCAAGCCAAAACGATCGATTCTGTTTCTGGCGGTGACGGCGGAAGAGAAGGGTCTGCTGGGATCGAAATATTTTGCGGCCAATCCTACGGTGCATGGAAACGCCATCGTCGCGGACATCAATATGGATATGTTTCTGCCGCTCTTTGCTCTGAAGTATCTCGAGGTCCAGGGCCTGGATGAATCCACGCTGGGCGACGACATACGGATGATGGCTCAGGAGGCGGGCGTTGAGGTACAAGCGGATAAAGAGCCCAACGTAAATCGGTTCATCCGAAGCGACCAGTACAACTTTATTCGAAAGGGTGTGCCGTCCTTGGCTTTCAAGTTCGGTTACGTGCCAGGATCGCCGCAAGAGAAGCTATTCAAAAACTGGGTGCGTCTGAATTACCACGCGCCATCGGATGATTTGAGTCAGCCGGTAGACATAGCCGCGGCGGCGCAATTCGACCGGATTGTGCAGCGGCTTGCTGAGCATGTGGCAAACTCGCCGGAAAGACCGCGATGGAAGGATGACAGTTTTTTCAAGAGGTTTGCGCAGGAAGGCAAGTAAAGCGCCGAGAGATTCACCCGATTAGCTAAGCGGGAAGATTTGCAGGTTGCGTCTTCCGGTTTGAATTACTGCGAGAGATTTTCCGTTAGGGGAGATTGCGAAGTCACGAAAAGCGATGCCATGCAATGCCGGGGTGAGTGGGACTTCGCGAACGGGAACGGTATAGGCATCGGCCAGACCTGGCTTTGGTAGAGATGCTGGCGCAGCTAGTTCCGGTACAGTAAACCAAACCAGATCTCCAGATTTATGTTCGAGGGAACGCTTGAGAACAATGCGCTCGTCGGATGTCCACTGATAAACGCCAAAGCCGACACGGACGCGTGCGACATTGCGCGGGGCCCGAAGGTCGATAATCTCCAGCACTTCGTGATCGCGATAATAGGCTACCTTGGAGCCGGATGGAGAAATCGAGAGCCTGCCGCCGAAGGAGCCGATGATCCCGATATCTTGAACGGTTTGCTTCAGCAAATCGATTTGGACAAGACGCGATTCCGCGTTCGCTGTAGGAGCACGCTCGACCGCGATTGCGGCGCTTTCTTTAGGTTGCCACGCAACATCGGAAAAGGTGCGTCCGGGGAAAAGAGCGTGGCCGGCGCCAGCCATGGTCCGCGTCGCGTTGAGCGCAAAAAGCTGCTTGGGTTTTAGGGCCTCGGTCAGATAAACGACGGTTGTATTATCCGATAGCCACGCAGCTTGGATAGCATCGGGAATAATACTATCAGCGCCGAAAAGTTTAATCTCGCGGCCCGTGTCGTCCAGCGCGAGCGTGGCGACGCCCTCTTTTGTGTTCCCATCCTGATCGACGACCTGCGAGGTGAGCAACTCGGCCGCCAAGCGCGAGGAGTCGGGCGACCAGCGCAGCGCGCTAATGAGGTAGCTAAAGGGGGCCTGAGGTTCTCCTCGAACTAACTTTTCACCGTTGAGGATTCTTTTGCGCTTGCCGTCGGTAGAGAGAATCCAGAGGTCATCACGCTCGATGTCAAAATGGCGTTGGGAGAACACATGGCGTACTGCATAAGCGATGCGGCCATTGGGCGCGTAGGCTAATGCGACGCATTCCTCGTCCACGGTGATTATCGGGGTGTCCTGCGCGGACGCTACCGGAGTCGTGAAGACGCCATACAAGCTGGTCAAACTAGACAAACCAAGAAGTAGACAAAGGACCAGACGATTAGCGGATTCGAAGTGCGGATGGGTCATGGCTCGGAATGGTGCTTCGCGGCAACGGAGCGGATTCTGCGAATTTCTTCGAGGCGCTGACGCAATCGCTGCTCGAAACCCTGGTCGGTGGGATGGTAGTAGGTGCGACTAGCGAGCGTCGGAGGCAGGCAAGTCATGTTGGCTACTTTTTCCTCTAAGTCGTGAGCGTACTGGTAGCCTTCGCCGTAGCCTATATGTGCCATCAGGCCGGTCACGGCGTTGCGTAAATGCAAGGGGACGGGCTCGGTCACAGTGGCCTGCAAGTCTTTTTGAACATCACTGTAGGCGGTGTACAGCGCATTTGATTTTGGCGCTAGCGCCAGATAGAGAGCGCCCTGAGCCAAGGCGAGATTTCCCTCGGGCATGCCGACGAATTCGACGGCCTCCTTGGCAGCGACCGTTATAGCCAGGGCTCCGGGCTCGGCTAGACCGATGTCCTCGCTGGCCATGCGCACGAGACGCCGAGCGATATATAGAGGATCCTCACCAGATTCAAGCATGCGCGCCAGCCAATAGAGCGCTGCATCCGGGTCGGAGTTGCGAACGGATTTGTGAAGCGCGGAAATTAAATTGTAATGCTCCTCGCCAGCTTTGTCGTAACGCAAAAGCTTGCGCTGCAAGACTTCTTCGACCAGTTGCAGGGTGACGATGCGGCGGCCGCCGGCGTCGCGACGCGCGCCGTGAACCGCGGCTTCGAGCGTGTTGTAGGCCGCGCGGGCGTCGCCATCAGCGTAGGTAGCGATGCGATCGATGACTTCACTGGAAACTTCGATATTTTCGGTGCCGAGTCCGCGCACGGGATCCTCGACGGCACGCCGGAGGAGCGCAGACAATTGGTCGGTTGAAAGAGGTTCGAGCAGATAAACTTTGGTGCGTGAAAGAAGCGGTGCAATGACTTCGAAAGAAGGATTTTCAGTTGTGGCGCCAATCAGAACGATTGTGCCGGCTTCGACATGAGGAAGGAAAGCGTCCTGCTGGGCCTTGTTGAAGCGATGAACCTCGTCTACAAAAATAATGGTGCGGCGCCCGGCGCGGTGGCTGCGCTGGGCGTCGGACATCACCTGCTTGATTTCCTTGATTCCAGCGAGCACCGCGCTGAAGGGCAGAAATTCGGAGCGGGTCATTTTTGCGATGATGCGCGCGAGTGTGGTTTTGCCGCAGCCGGGAGGGCCCCACAAAATCATGGAGCTAAGCTCATCACGCTCGATTTGGGTGCGCAAAGGTTTTCCGGAACCGAGGAGTTTTTCTTGGCCGATGAATTCATCGAGTGTGCGCGGACGCATTCGTTCGGCCAAGGGTTGAGCTGCCCTGGATGTGCCGCTAGCAGAAGCTTCGGGCTCAAGGGGCTGAAAAAGACTCATGGCCTACTCCGCTGGCGCGCAGCTTCATAGAGGAGTACCGCAGCGGCCACGGCGGCATTGAGGGACTCAACAGTCTTGATCAAGGGAATGCGCAGCAGGGCATTGGCAGAGAGTTCGATTTCTTCGGGCAGTCCGGCACCTTCATTGCCAATAAGCAGCGCGATCGAATCGGACCAATCCGCTTCCCAAGGCAAAAGGGTTGGCGGCGCGCTGCGCATCGCGGTTGCGGCTGCTGCTGCGTAAACCTTTACGCGTGCCAGGCGAAGCTGGGTGAGCAAAATGGAAATGCCCACACCATGCAGGATCGGCAGGCGCAACGAAGAACCTGCAGAGGAACGCAATGCCTTTGGCGAATACGGATTCGCACATCCAAGTCTTCCGAACGCGCATGTGGCAGCCGCAGTTGCGCCGAAGGCCTCGGCCGATCGTAAAATGGTGCCGACGTTGCCGGGATCTTGCACGCCGACGAGCGTAACAATTAGAGGAGCACCGGAAGAGGGGGTGCGCAAAAGATCGTCGAATGATACAGTGCGCGGTTTCACCAATGCGGCAACGCCCTGTGGGGATTCGGTATCGGCAACGCCGTCGAACAAGCGATTCGTGGTACGAAGAATACGAGTCGAACCCGCGGAGATGCCTGTTAAATAGGGTCGCAACCGCTCAAGATGTTTTTCCCCCGCGGCGCTGACGAGCAGAGCTTCTACCGGCAGGGCCGAGCGCAACGCATCTTCGACCAGGCGCGCACCCTCGACCCCAACGTAATCGTCGGTCGTTCCCCCACCGCGCAAGGCCATCCGGAATTTCTTGAGCCAATGATTCTCGCGGCCGGTAACGAGGTCGGCGGCAGCAGCATCGCGTGATTGACCAAATGGACGCACTGCGGGCATCACCAGCAGACTAGCAAACGAGCAAGCAGTGGTAAAGGGAGCCGCCTTGCGTGGGTCGCCGGTGCTGTGGTAGGTTGCGCCATAATCGTGATCCGAAATCGGGACTCGATTGTTCTTCTCAAATGCTCGCTCGATATACAAAGGTGTTCATACTTGCCGGCTGAAAGGCTCAAGATTTCAGCGGAAGCTCCGCAGCCCGAGGCGCTGCGTTACGCTGCCGAGTTTATTGCGCGCGGTGAGGTGGTGGGTATTCCCACCGATACGTTTTACGGACTGGCAGCCGACCCATTTAATCTTGCCGCAGTTGAACAAATCTATAGGATCAAGGGGCGACCGGAAACTCGCGCGCTGCCCATCTTAGTTAATTCTATCGCTCAAGCCGTGGCGCTCTCGCGGGACCTTCCCGATCATTTTTTGACCCTAGCAAAAAAGTTTTGGCCCGGCGCCCTGACCCTGCTGGTCGATGCCTCGCACCTACTGCCGTTGAAAGTCACCGGGAACACGGGTCGAGTGGCATTGCGATGGCCAAAGTCAGCGATTGCTTGCAAGTTAATCGAACAGACAGAAACGCCAATTACCGGCACAAGCGCCAATGTTTCCGGTTTCCCGTCATGCTCGAATGCGGAGCAACTAATGAAACAACTTGGCCAACGGCTTCCTCTGGTGCTTGATTCGGGTGAAACGGGTGCCGCGCTGGCCTCCACGATTGTGGACCTGCAGGAGAGCGGATGGAAAGTTCTACGCGAAGGGACCGTAAGCGCCGCAGAGATCAAATCCGCGCTTCTCTCCTAGCGCCACCCAATCTTTGCCAGGAAGTCATAATCATTCGACGGGGAGAGGTCGACGGGACCGAGTTCGCGCCGATGAACTGAAATATTGTCGGTGAACCACAGCGGCAGATAAGGAAGGTCTTCAGCGATAATCTTTTGGACTTCGCTACAAAGCCTGATCCGGTTTGCGCGGTTAGTTTCTACGCGCATCGCGTCAAGCAGCACGTCGAGCCTGGAATTGCGATAGTGACCGCGGTTGGCACCGTTGGGCGGAATTTTCCTAGAATGAAACACGTACTCAAAAATGTCCGGGTCATTATTGGCCCCGACCCAGCGCAAATAACAGAGCTGAAAATCTCCGCGAGATGCGTCCGAAAGAAGCGTCGCGAATTCAAGGGGACGCAGCTCCAGTTCGATGCCCACGCGCCGCCACTGGTCCTGCAGTGCAGCTGCTGTCAAGCGAGACAATTCCTCGGTAGAGGTTTTCAACGTTAGCTTAAAGCGAGAATGTCCCTTGCCCGTGCGAACATACCCGGCGCGGTCCAGTAAAGTTTCGGCCAGCGCGGGATTGTAATCGTATTGCGGCAGGTCTCGCTCGTAGGCCCAATGATTGGGGGGAAGCAGCCCGTTGGCCAACTGGGCCTGTCCGCGCCATAAATACCTAATAATCGTCTCGCGATCCGTGGCATAGGCCAGTGCCTGTCGAATCTCACGACGCGAGAGCAGTGGGTCTTCAAGATTGATTCCAATATAGCCAAAAATGGTTCCCGGCTGCTCGGTGACGTCTAAGTGCGGCTCTCGTGCCAGCACCGGCACCATGTCGGGCGAAAGCGAAGTGAGTTCGATATCGGCTGTACCCTTGCGTAACTCGAGGGCGCGAACAGTTGCCTCCGGCACAATGCGAAACTTCACACGAGTGAGTAACGGGGCTCCACGGAAATAATCAACGTTGCGCTCGAGGATGACATAATCGTCCTGGCGGGAGCCCACGAATCGGAAGGGGCCGGTGCCCACGGGAGCGCCTGCGAAATCTGCTGGGGAGCCGCGCGGAACGATGCCCACTCCCGGACGCGAGAGATTCCAGAGGAATGAGGCATACGGCTCCTTCAAATGAAAAATAACCGTAAAGTCGTCGGGCGCCTCGATCGAGGCAACCATGCGGAATCCGCCACGCTTGGGGGTTTTTAGCGGACCAGCCAGCATGGTATCGAACGTGTATTTTACGTCGCCGGACGTTAACGGCCGTCGGTTGTGAAAGTACACACCGTGCCGCAGGTGGAAGATATAGGTAAGCGGGTCAGGGAATTCCCAACTTTCGGCGAGGTCGCCACGAGGATTCATTTGCGCATCGCGTTCGACCAATGCGCTAAAGATCAGGCCACTGATCCGCTGCGACTGTGCGTCAGTGCCGATGCGCGGGTCAAGATTGGTGGGCATTGTCTCGATAAGAAAAGTCACCGCTTCAGGATTGAACCGAGCGGGATGCGAACAGCCGAACGAAGAGCCGAGAGCTATGGCGAGGAGCCAAAACAATCGCGGAAGGGCAGCCGAAATACACGCAGAAACAGGCTCGACGATGCCAACGGCCCTATTCTTTTGGAGGTGCATAGCACATTTTCCCCAAAATCGCAGGACTTCGCGCACCTGTGGCGGTTGGCAGATTTGAGGTGCGATGGTGAAACGTCTCGTACCCCAGGATTGCAAAGGCCAAAGCTTCCTTGGCATCTTCAGGTACACCTAGGCGCGAGGATGCAATGACGTCAACATCGGGAAGCGCCGCGGCCAATTGAGCCATGATGAGGGGGTTGTGGACTCCGCCGCCAGAAACGATCAATTGGCGAATGTGCGCATTGGGAAGCACCCAACGGTGCAGCGCGTCAATCACGGAAAACGAAGTAAACATTGTTGCGGTGCGCACCAGGTCCTCGGGATTCGCACGTTCTGCGCGTCCCCGTTTGATAAGGTAATCCACAAAAACGTGACCATACTGCTCGCGGCCTGCTGTTTTGGGCGGCGCCTTCCGTAGATAAGGATCGTGCATCAGCTCATTGATGAGTCCCGGGAGGCAACGCCCGCTTTGCGCGATACGAGCATTGCGGTCGAAACTCTGATGGCCTCGTGTGAAACGCTTTACGAGCGCATCTATCACCATATTCGCCGGGCCGGTATCGAAGGCGATGACTTCGTGCGCCTTGGCAGCACGAGGTATCACCGTCACGTTCCCGATGCCGCCTAAATTCAAGGCAACGCGCCCGATCTTTTCGTCACGATACAACACGTAGTCCACAAACGGGACCAATGGCGCTCCCTGGCCGCCCACAGCCATGTCAGCCGGTCGGAAATCGCCAACCGTGGTAATTCCGGTACGCGCCGCAATAACCGCTGGCTCGCCAATTTGCAGCGTGGACGCTACGCGAGCTCCGCAATACGTAGTGGGCGCACCCTGATGGTAAATGGTTTGGCCGTGTGAACCGATGAGCGTAATTCTCTCAGGAGAGATGCGAAATTGGCGACAAGCATTGAGACACGCAGCCGCGAACAGTTCGCCGAGGCGAAAATTCAATTGGCTTATTTCGCCGGACGTCACAGCCTCGCCTTCAGCAACGCGCAATACTTGGGTGCGCACTTTGCCAGGAAAGGGCAGGGCGATGAAGTTGATGAGCTTCGCATTAATTCTCGGTGGCCCGCCCGAGATCTTCACTAAGGCCACGTCAATCCCGTCGGCTGAGGTACCCGACATTAACCCCAGGACCAGCGTGGATGGGGCGCTCATGAAATTTGTTTTTTAAGCTGTGCAAGCAAATTGAGAGCTTCTAGCGGTTTCAGGTTGTCGAGATCGGTCCGACGGAGTTCTTCGAGTACCGCTCTATCTATAGGCGTGAAGAGCGCCTGCTGTGCGCGGTTCGATTCTGCAGACGTTGAAGCACCGGGGGTAAGTTTTTCGCTGAGCTGGTGCTCGCTCTGCTCATGACGCTGCAGAACTTCTCTCGCTCGCTGGACGACACTTCTCGGCAAGCCGGCGAGGCGCGCGACTTCAATACCATAACTTTTATCAGCACTGCCCGGTTCGACCCGACGCAAGAAAACGATGTCACTGGGAGTTTCGGTAACCGAGACATGTACGTTTTTAACTCCTGGCAACAATTCGGCAAGCTCGGTCAGTTCATGGTAATGCGTTGCGAACAAGGTGCGCGCCCGGGTATGTTGCTGGAGATGCTCTACGACTGCCCACGCGATGGAGAGCCCATCAAATGTTGACGTGCCGCGACCTACTTCATCGAGCAACACGAGACTTGACGGCGTAGCGGAATTGAGAATCGCAGCAACCTCGCTCATTTCCACCAGGAAAGTGGACCGGCCGCGAGCCAGATTATCCGAAGCTCCAATGCGCGTGAAAATACGATCGGTAAGGGGCAACTTGGCGCTGCGTGCCGGAACGAACGAACCCATCTGCGCCATCAGCGCAATGAGCGCAGCTTGACGCAGATAAGTCGACTTCCCACCCATGTTTGGCCCGGTGATTATGAGGATCTGCTGTTGAACAGTGTCCAGGTAAAGATCGTTGGGGACAAAACGCTCTCCGCGTTGCGCCAGGATTCGTTCGACGACTGGATGGCGCCCAGCGACGATGAGCAATTCACCGGTAGTGCTGAACTCGGGGCGAACGTAATCGCGCTCGGCGGCAAGCCGGGCAAAATTTACCAGCACGTCAAGCTGGGCGACTGCCGCGGCCGTGGTGCGTAATCGGTGGGCTTCGGCTGCGACACGGGCGCGCAGTTCCAGGAATAGTCGCCTCTCATTCTCAAGGATGCGCTCATCGGCAGCCAAAATCTTGCGCTCATACTCCTTCAGCTCGGGCGCGGTGAATCGTTCGGCGTTGACGAGGGTTTGCTTGCGCTCGAAATCCGGCGGCACGAGATGGAGATTAGGCTTTGAGATTTCGATGTAGTAGCCAAAAATTTGGTTGAACCTGATTTTGAGAGATGCGATCCCGGTGCGCTTGCGTTCGCGATCTTCCATCGCGGCAATGATCTGTTTGCTATGCTGGCTGAGCTCGCGCAGCTCGTCGAGCTCAGCATTGTAGCCCGGGCGGATGACGCCAGGGTCGGTCATTTGCGCGGGGCACTCTTCGGAAAGGGCGTGGTCGATGCGCTCGCGCACATCAGCCAGTTCGTCGAGCTGCGCGTGTAACTCGGCTACGCGCCCGCGAGCGCTCGAACTTGGTTGACTAACAAAGCGGCGCAACACGGGAATACACGCAAGTGATTGCTTGAGCGCGATGAGCTCGCGAGGACCTGCCACACCGAGCGTGATACGGCTCGTGAGGCGCTCGAGATCGAGAATGCCCTGCAACTCTTTCCAAATCTCCTCGCGAACAACCGTGTACGCATTGATTTGCGTCACGGCATCCAGGCGCGACTCGATTTCCTCTAGGCAGATCTCCGGCCGCAACATCCACGCTCGCAGCAAGCGCGCGCCCATGCTCGTGCACGTTTCGTCAAGCGCAGCGAACAAAGTGGGCGGCTTTCCGCGAGCATTTTCCTCGGTGTACAGCGCGGACACTAGTTCGAGATTGCGCACCGAAACCGTATCGAGGACCAGAGCGTTATGCTGCTCGTAATAGCGCAGGCGATTGATGTGATGAAGGGCTAGGCTGGAGGCACCGGTTTCACATTTCCCCGAAGTTTCGCGCAAATAATGAATCAGCGCGCCTGCCGCGACGGTAGCCTGAGCGTGGGGAGTTAAGCCAAATCCCTCAAGATCCACAACGCCAAACTGCTCGCGTAAAACACGCTCGGCGTAATCCTGTCGAAAGACCCACTCTTCAAGGCGCGATTCAAGACCACCTGCGCCTTCGAGCTCTTCGACGGTACCCCTGCCAAAAAGGCTTTCTTGACGGGGAAGCAAAGTCTCGCGGGGGGTGAGAAGGTGAAGCTCATCGCGCGCGGCTTGTTCCGCGCCCGCGCCCAAGAATTCAGTGGCTTGGAATTCTCCGGTGGAAATATCCACGTAGGCCAAGCCGATGCGAGTTCCGTCGCTATTGCGAGCAAGTGCTGCGAGGAAATTGTTCTCTTTGGCCTCAAGAACGTGAACATCTGTTGCCGTGCCCGGAGTAATTACGCGCACGACTTCGCGGCGGACCAGTTTTTTGCCTGGGCCGGGCTGTTCCATCTGGTCGCAAACTGCAATTTTGTGCCCGGCGCGAATCAGACGAGCGATGTAATTGTCCGCGGCATGATAGGGAACACCGCACATTGGTATGGGTTCGCCGCGCTCGCGGTTGCGCGCGGTCAGAGTAATCTGCAATTCGCGCGAGGCTACAATAGCGTCCTCGTAAAACAATTCATAGAAATCCCCCAGACGAAACAGCAGCAGCGCCAAAGGGTAGCGCGTTTTGATGGCGTGATATTGCTGCATCAACGGCGTGGTGGGTTCGGTCATTTCAAGTGCGGTCAGGGTGACCACTGTTTTTCAACTCAGTTGCCGTCCCCGGTTACCAGCCTCAGTTGCCACAGCAGGAAGGCATAGTCGAAAGCGATTTCACGCAAATGGTCGTAGCGACCCGAGAATCCGCCATGTCCGGCCGACATGTTGATTTTCAAAAGGAGAATGTTCGAATCGGTTTTCAGGGTGCGCAATTTTGCCACATATTTCGCAGGCTCCCAATACATAACCTGGCTATCGTTTAGGGAAGTCTTGACCAACATCGCCGGATAACCTTTCTTTTCGAGATTCGTGTAAGGACAATACGTTTTCATGTAAGTGTATTCCGTTTTGATGCTGGGATTGCCCCATTCCTCATATTCCGCGACGGTCAGGGGAAGCGAAGCGTCAGACATGGTGTTAAGCACGTCGACGAAAGGTACGTGGCTGACAATGGCCTTGCATAAATCGGGCCGAGCATTGGCAACCGCGCCCATCAGCAGTCCTCCCGCACTGCCTCCCTCGATGACCAGCTTGCTGCTGGAAGTATAGTTATGTGCAATCAAGAACTCCGCCACCACGATGAAATCCGTGAAGGTGTGTTTTTTGTTGAGCATCCGACCGCCGTCATGCCAGGCCTTGCCCATTTCTCCGCCACCGCGTATATGCGCCAGAGCATAAATAAAGCCCCGATCCAGAAGGCTAATGCGACTCGAGCTGAATGACGCGCCAATCGAGAAGCCGTAAGAGCCGTATCCGTAAAGCAGCAGCGGCGCCGGACCGTTGCGCCGGAGATTCTTTTTGTAGACAAGCGATACCGGGATGCGGGTGCCGTCGGCAGCCGGAACGTTTATGCGCTCAGAGTGATATTGGGACCACTCGTAGCCGCCAAGCACGGGTGTCTGTTTGAGCAGTGCGCGCTCGCGCGTGTTCATGTCGTAGTCAAATAGGGAGAGGGGGGTGGCCAGCGATTGGTAGCCGAACCGAAACTTGGTTGAGTCAAATTGGTGATTTTGGCTTGAAGAAACAGAATATGCGGGCTCGCTAAAATCGATCCGATGCGATTCGCCGAGAGTTGAACCGCGCAGCGCAATCACGCGAATGTGCGGCAGTGCGTCTTCTCGCTCCGTCAAGATGAGATGTTGCGCGAATGTCTCAACCCCGGTCAGCATAACCGATGAGCGATGGGGAATCACTTCCTGCCACTTTTCGCGACGCGGATCCACGACAGGGGCGGTCACCAGCCGATAATTGCGACCGGCGGAATTGGTACGGATGAAAAACAGCTCGCCATGATGATCCGCAAAATATTCGTGCTCGGTTTCGCGTGGCGCAATCAGTTTCCATTCACCGGAAGGGTATCCACTGGGAAGGAACCGTACCTCCGATGCTGTATAACTGGAAGACGTAAGAAACAAGAAGGCGCGGCTCCGTGAACGCTCAACATGGATGCGGAAGCGTTCATCTTTTTCTTCGTACAGAAATGTATCGGGGGATGTTGCAGCTAGCGTATGCCGATACAGGCGATAAGAGCGCTTCGCGGAGTCTTCTACGGTGTACAAGAGCGTCCGATTGTCCGCAGCCCACGCGACTGAAGACACTTTTTCCACGCGATCAGGCAAGGTTTCTCCCGTCCGCAGATCTCTTACGTGCAGGGTATACTCGCGGAACCCGGTGTTATCGGTGGTGTAGGCGAGCATAGTTCCGTCGTCGCTGACCTTGAATGCGCCTAGCGCGATGTATTTTCCGTTTTCAGCCATTTCATTCAAGTTGAGGAGAATCTGTTCCGGGAGGTCCCGTGACTCGGGCACGTCTTTCTTGCGGCAATGAATGGGATATTGCTTTGCTTCTTCTGTGCGCAGGTAATAGATGTAACCGTTTTCCCGGTAGGGGACCGTCAAGTCGGTTTGCTGGACTCGGGCTAGCATCTCCTGATAGAGAACATCCTGCAGTTTATCAGTCGATTTCATTACAACGTTGGTATAGGCATTTTCGGCTTCGAGATATTCGACGACCTCGGGATTACCCTTGTCGCGCAGCCAGTAGTAATCGTCTTCGCGGCGATCGCCGTGCAGGATGCTTATGTTGGTTTCTTTCCTCGCCACGGGAGGCTGCACGAATGCAGGTTTTTCCTCAGTCAGCAGACTTTTATCGACCATACTGGCATTACCAGCTGGAGCGGCTGAATCGAAGCCCGCTCCATCTACCGGCCCTCTTCTCCTCAGGCGTTTTGAAGCTGACGACGCAGTGTTCTTTTGTGCTGAGATATACTAACGAAACTTGGCGTTGCAGACCAGACCAAGTTCGATATGGAGTTTCAAGAAATATGCCCATCCATCAAGAAGTCGAAGTCAAATGCCGCGTTACAGATCTTGCTGCGTTTCGCCGGAGGCTCAAGAAGCTGCAAGCGCGGGCCATCCTGCCCGCATCATCTTTCGCAATCAAAAGAGCCCGAACAGCAAGAAGTTTCCGGATTCATGAAATGAATTTTCTTTTCGACACTCCGGATGGCGGGCTGGCCAAGCACGGCCAACTATTGCGGATTCGCGTAGAGAGCCAAACCAATGGCGGAACCAAGCGCGGGACCGCGAGGACACCTCGGACCGACCGCCCTGCCGAGATACTTCGCAGAATGTTTACATACAAAGGCCCGTCGTTTGGCCCTAATTCCGCAACCAAAGAAATGCAGACGCCGATTTCTGGCAATGCGATCAGGAACTTGGTGCCTGCCGGGCGTCACAAAGTACGTGAAGAAATCGAAGTTGAGATCGCGAACCAGGCGGAACTGAAGCACATCCTCGAAGCCCTTGGCATGCGTTCATGGTTCCGGTACGAGAAATTCCGTACGAGGTTTCGTTTCCCCGCTTCGACGCGCTGGGCCAAAGACTTGCTTATCGAGCTCGATGAGACCCCCATCGGCCTATTCGTCGAGCTGGAAGGCTCGCCGGACTCCATCAGACGCGCGGCGGAGCTTCTCGGCTATACCCCCAGAGACTATATTACCCAGAGTTATCTCGCCCTGCACCTCGATCAATGCAGGGTTCGTAAGCTGGCTCCTTGCGATATGTTATTTCCCGCCGCAAAATAAATGCAATTCCCATAAGTCTTTCCTTGACAAAGAGTGTGCGTGCCTTTAACTACTACTCTTGACGCGGATTCAGGAAATCTGCCGCGGGTTACCTTGAAAGAACGCAAGCCTGACCCCAAGCCGGACCCCAGGCTGAGGTAAACCAAAGATTCTGCTGCGATTACCGGCAGCCTCGTCCCACGGCAGCCGGGTATTTTTTTGATACAAGTCACCCTTTTAAGTAAGGGCCGGCTCCATTTCAAGCGCGTGAAGTGAAAGAAAGGGAAACCATGTTGCACGCTACCGAAGTCATGGGCGCTGAAACGTATGATGTCGACGGAAATTTCCTCGGGCGTGTGTCCGAGCTGTTTATCGAACCGGCTGAGCAAGCCAACCGGATCTCTCGCCTACTGCTCGCTCGTGGCAAGTTTCAGCCTCTGGTGGTGCGGCACGAGCAGGTAGCGCAGGTCGCGCCGGGTAAGGTGCAGCTAAATTGCGGCGAGAAAGCTCTCGAGACCTACGCGCCCAATGAAGCGTGGCTCGCTCTGCGCAAAGATTTGCTCGACCAGCAAATTATTGACACCAGCGGCCGCAAGGTGGTGCGAGTCAATGATATTGATCTGGTCGAGCAGCGCACCAACGGTAATGTCGAGCTCCGTGTGGTGCAGGCCGATGTCGGTTTGACAGGTGCTGCACGGCGCTTGCTTCAGGGACTGGTGTCTCCTGAGGGGATCCGCCGCTTGCAACAGAAGCTGCCTGCCAAGCTCATCCCCTGGGAATTTGTAAACTTGGTGGAATCGGACCCGTTGCGCCGTATCAAGCTGCGCCTCACCCACGACAAGCTGGAGCATTTGCATCCAGCCGATCTTGCCGACATTATGGAACAGCTCTCAGCATCCGAGCGGCATGCGATCATTGCTTCGGTTGACGAAGAGACTGCCGCCGCGGCACTTGCCGAGCTTGATGCCCGCCTCACGACCCAGATCGTCGAGAAATTAGATCCCGAAAAGGCCGCCAACATCTTGGAAGAAATGGCTCCGGACGCTGCCGCCGACGTCCTTGCGGAATTGACCCCGGAAACCTCAAAAGAATTGCTCAATGAAATGACGAAACAAGAGGGCCAGGAAGTTCGGGAACTTCTGCAATTCGACGAGAACACGGCGGGCGGCATGATGAACCCTGATTTCATCTTCGTGGGAGAGATAGCCACCCGCGATGAGGTTATAGATTGGATTCGTTCGAAGGACCTGAATCTTGACCAGCTGGATGCAGTCGTGTTGATAAACGACGCTGCAGAATTTAGCGGGATTGTTCCGGTGAGCCGCTTGCTTCTGGGGCTGCCGGATCAGCCGGTCGGGGAAATGAAATTAGAACCGTTACTCTCCGTCGAGCCCAGTGCCGATGACCAAGAGGTTTTCGAGATTTTCGACAAATATAATTTGCGAGCCCTCACCGTCGTCAACCATGAGAAGCGTCCGATCGGCGCGATCACAGTTGACGACGTGGTCTCACGCCTGGTGAAACAACTGTAGTTACGAAGACTTTAAAACGTGGAAAGAAGAATTCACCCTTGAGCTGGAAGGTTATCGCCGATCGTTGGAGCGGGTTACAACAGCATGCCGGCTCAGCGCGTACGCGCAGTCTTCGCAGGCGCGTGGCAATGCTCTTTGCCGTACTCGGGCCGGGCCTGATCACCTCTAACGTGGATAACGATGCGGGCGGGATCTCGGTTTATTCGCAGGCTGGCGCACAATACGGGTACAAGCTGCTGTGGGCTTTGATACCCATGACGATTGCGCTGTACGTCACTGAAGAGATGTGCGCGCGCATGGCGGTAGCGACCGGCAAAGGCCTTTCCGATCTGATTCGCGAGGAGTTTGGGTTCCGACCAACGTTTTTTATGATGGTTGCCGGTTTCCTCGTAGATTTGGGCAACGTGGTCGCCGAGTTTGCGGGTGTGGCCGCGGCGATGGAGATCTTTGGAGTCACTAAATACATCGCCGTACCAGTCGCCGCCGGGCTGGTATGGCTTCTCGTTGTCCGCGGCACGTATGCCCAAGTCGAGAGGATCTTTCTGATAGCTTGCAGTTTCTATCTGACCTACATCTTCTCAGCGATTCTGGCGAAGCCCGACTGGCTCCTCGCCGCCAAGTACACGGTTATTCCCGACATTCATTTTGATTCGGGATATCTTTTGACGCTTACCGCGCTGGTGGGCACGACCATCGCGCCGTGGCAGTTCTTTTATCTACAGGCAGGCTTCGTCGAAAAGCGAATCGGACCACGCCAATACAAGCAGGCTCGCGCTGACGTCCTGATCGGCAGCATCAGTTGCATGGTGATCGTATTCTTCATCATCGTGTGCACGGCGGCTACGCTGTACGTTTCCGGCAACCGGAACATTTCGAGTGCTGCGGATGCCGCCAAGGCACTGGCCCCATTGGCAGGCGTTTGGGCCAGCAAGTTATTTGCCTTTGGCTTGTTGAACGCGTCACTGTTCGCGGCCTCAATCCTTCCGCTATCCACGGCACACGTCATTTGCGAGGGGCTCGGATTTGAGGCCGGTATCAACCGGAAGTTCAGCGAGGCGCCGATCTTCTATTGGCTGTACACCGCCCTGATCGGAATCGGAGCGTTTTTCATCCTGATTCCGGGTGCCCCGCTTTTCAAAATTTTGATTCTGTCCCAGGTGGCCAATGGCGTTTGGCTGCCCATCGTACTGATTTTCATGCTCCTGCTCATTAACCGCCGCGACTTGATGGGAACTCAAGTGAACAGCCCTGTCTTTAACTGGGTCGCATGGATTACTGCTGCTGCCATGATCGTGCTCACCCTAATCTTAGTTTACACGGCACTGTTTCAGCCGGGCGGGGTGCCTGGGACGTAATCGTTGGCTAAACCGCTAAACCACGGCCTCGTTGCACCTGTGCTTGACGCTGTGTTAACTTTGCGGGGTAAAGATGGTCATCTTAGCCACCGCGTGCTGCAGGTTGAACCTCGCAGGACTCTCACCGTGAAGGTCGCCAGCAAGATCATCGATTTGCTGCCCTCGATGCAGCGTGACGAACAACAGCTGCTCAAGCATCTCGACCTGAAGCGGCTTCCGCAGCATATCGCGATCATCATGGACGGCAATGGGCGCTGGGCGCAACGCCGCCACCTTCCTCGCGTAGCTGGGCACCGAGCTGGGGTCACCTCCGCTCGCACGATTATTGAAACGTGCGCGCGACTGAATATTTCGGCGCTGACCCTGTACGCCTTTTCACTCGAAAATTGGCGCCGTCCGAAGGCTGAGATTGATTTTTTGATGCGCTTGTTGCGCGAGTACCTCCGCAAAGAGCTACCGATCATCCATAAGAATAATATTCGCATGATGACCATCGGACGACCGGAACAACTCCCCGCTGGCGTGCAAAACGACGTCGAGGAGGCCATGCGCGTTACCGCAGGCAACACTGGTATGCGGCTCGCCGTGGCACTCAATTACGGTGGCCGAGCGGAGATCGTAGACGCCTTCAACGCTATCCTGAAGTCGTTACGCAGCAATGGCTCCGATGGTGCCGAAGTCAAGGTGATTGACGAAGCCGCGATTTCGCAGAATCTCTATACCGCAGGACTGCCTGATCCAGACCTTTTGATTCGTACCAGCGGCGAAATGCGTGTCAGCAATTTCCTTCTTTGGCAGATCGCCTACGCCGAGATTTATGTAACTGAGACGCTCTGGCCCGACTTTACCCGTGCCAGGCTGCTGGAAGCCCTGATTGATTTCCAGAAGCGAGAACGTCGCTATGGTGGGCTGAACGGAGCGGAAATCGCAGTGCGTGTGGCTCGCCGATAGGTTACCGGTGCCCCCCACTTTTCTTTATCCCAAGAACCTAGCGACGTTGATTGCGGGTCTCGCGTTCACTCCAGGTTGCTCGCACCTCTACGAATTCCCAAGGTTACTTGCATGACCTGGAAACGCGTGGCAACAGCTGCAGTTCTGATCCCTCTTGTGGTGGCGCTGGTGCTTTGGGCGCCCAAAAATCTACTAGCCGCCAGTCTCGCCGTAGTGATCATTCTCGCCCTCTTTGAATTCTTCGCAATCGGTGAACAAATTGGCCACCGCGGCTATCGCCTCTGGACCTGTACCTGTTCGGTCATCCTAATATTCGCGCTGGCGAACGCGGTAAGCCCGCGTGCGGAAGACTTTGTATCACGCAAAGGAGCAGCTTCGCATTTATTGCTTCAGCATCCGCTCATTACACCTTTGTTCCTCTTTATCTTGGGGCTCATGGTCCTTACTCTTGGAACCCGGCGGCCGTTGGTCGAACACCTGCCCAGTCTCGGGATTAGCTCCTCCGGCTTCTTGCTTATTGCGCTGCCGATGAGCTTGGCAATCGATCTGCAACCGAAACTACTTCTTTTCACACTAGTTTTGATCTGGGCCGGAGACACGGCAGCCTATTTTGTGGGCCGTTCGTTAGGGCGCTGGAAAATGGCCCCTAAGCTCAGCCCCAACAAAACGTGGGAGGGTGCCCTCGCCAGCATGATGACATCTCTTCTGGTGGGCTGGATCTTCACACGCTGGACCGGACTCGAACTTCACCGCATGCTGGTGGCTGCGGCTCTCGGGAATTCGGCTGGGCAAATGGGTGACCTGCTAGAGTCCGCGTATAAGCGGAGCGCGGGTGTGAAGGACTCCGGTGGCCTGTTACCCGGCCATGGCGGGATGCTCGACCGCATTGACGCTCTTATTTTCGCCGTGCCCGTAGTCTGGTACTATTTAAAGTTAGCCTTATAGACCGCTGTTTGACCCTCGGCTTTGTTTGGCGGGCAGTACATTTCCCGCGGCAGTCTCGTGGCTTTAAAAGGTAACCTTGGCTCTTGAAACGTTTGGCTATTCTCGGTTCCACAGGCTCGATTGGCCGGCAATGCCTCAGCGTAATTGAGTCTTTGCCGGCGCGGTTCTGCGTCGAAGCACTGGCGGCCGGGGAAAACATCGAATTGCTGGCAACGCAGATCGCGCGTCACCGCCCGCAGCTCGTTTCTGTGGCGAACTCCCATTTGATGGATCGGCTTGCAGACTGTCTTCGCGAGCAGGGGTTGGCCCCCCTTCCGGAGATCCATTGGGGCAGGGAGGGAATGCTCGCAGTGGCCACGCATTCAGACGTCGAACTGTTGGTCTCGGCGTCTGTTGGCATAGTTGGTTTGGAAGCTACGTACTTTGCAATCAAGCAGGGCAAGCAGGTGGCGCTCTCTAACAAAGAGGTTATGGTTGCCGCCGGCGAACTATTCATGACCGCCGCGCAGGCGGCCGGCGTCGAGCTGCTGCCCGTTGATAGTGAACACAACGCGATTCATCAGTGTTTGCGGGCAGGGGAGCATGCCGAGGTCAAGCGTTTGGTGCTTACTGCTTCGGGCGGTCCCTTTCGGAAAACACCCCTCCAGGAGCTAAAAAGCGTAACACCAGAGCAGGCATTGGCTCATCCCCGGTGGCGGATGGGTCCTCGTATTACCGTGGATTCCGCAACCTTGATGAATAAGGGTTTCGAGGTCATCGAGGCGCGCTGGCTTTTTAGCGTCAAGCCCGCGCAGATTGACGTCATCATACATCCGCAATCGACGATTCACTCCATGGTGGAATATGTGGATGGCTCGATTCTCGCACAGCTTGCTCCAACGGATATGCGCATGCCCATTCAGTATGCGCTAACCTATCCTGAGCGCGTGGCTTCGACGGAGTGCCAGCTCGACTGGACCGCGCTCCGACGTTTGGACTTCGAGAGAGTTTCGACGCGCCGTTTCCCGTGCCTGCGTTTAGCACGCGAAGCGCTGCGCAAGGGGGGCGCGCTACCTTGCGCCTTGAACGCGGCTGATGAGATTGCTGTGGCAGCTTTTCTCGAGCGGCGCCTATCCTTCACTGGCATCTATGAGGTGATTGAGCGCGTCCTGGAGCGCCTACCACGCATCAAACTTCTTGGAATACATGACGTGCTCGATGCTGATCTCGAGGCCCGGCAAATCGCGGTCGAAGAAGTACAACGTTTGCATTTGAATATGGCTGCGGCGTCCTAGCGCGCAGCAACGGAAAGGGTAGAAGGGCCATGGGCAGCGTTTTAAGTCTTTTCATCGGTATCGTTCTGGTATTAGGGACCATGATCTTGGTCCACGAGTACGGCCATTTTCTGGCTGCGAGGCTTTGCGGTGTGCGCGTTGAGGTCTTCTCGATCGGCTTTGGCCCCCGCCTTTTCGGCTGGCGTCGTGGTGACACAGACTATCGCTTGAGCGCGCTCCCGCTCGGCGGCTACGTCCGCATGGCGGGACAAGATCTTTCTGAAAATCGCACCGGAGCACCAGACGAATTGTTGAGCAAGACTCGTTGGCAGCGTGCGTTGATTGCGCTCGCCGGACCAGTCGTGAACCTCATCATGCCGTTTCTGCTTCTGGGCGGATTTTTCATTGCCATTGGTGTGCCGTATGAGTCCTTTGAAGACCGTCCCGTCGAGGTTATAGCCCTGGCGAAGAATTCTCCTCTGGCCACGGCTGGTCTTCAAATCGGCGACCGCCTAGTTGAAATAAACGGGATTCAAAACCCTTCATGGGAAAAGGCGCTGAACGCCGCGGCCCAGGCCGGCCCTGCTTCGGAGTTACACGTTGTCGTCGAGAAAGATGGCAAGCGCCGTACCCTCACCCTTCCGCCTGCCAAACCTACGCAATCAGATTGGCCGTTTGGCTATGTGCCTATACCGCCGGTGGTGGATCAAGCGGTGCCGGGCTTGCCGGCTCAGCGCGCCGGAATGCGGTCGGGGGATCGCGTTATCAGCGTAAATGGCCAGCAGATCGCCACGTGGTTGGAATTTGTTGACGCCATTAAACATTCGAACGGCCAGCCCATTCTCGTCAAAGTTCGTCGCGGCGTTTCTGACCTGAACCTAACCATTGAGCCACAGCAAAACATGAATGATCGCGGCGAACCGGTGTATCAAATCGGTGTCCAGGTTCAAGAAGATACTACCTATCGCCGTGAAGGTACGCTTAAGTCCCTGGAACTGGCTGGTCGTGCTACCGCGAACGGTGCGCGGCAGGTGGTCGGAGTCGTCGGCAAACTCTTTTCCGGCAAAGTGTCGGTGCGCCAGTTGCAAAGTGTCGTTGGAATCTCGCGGCAAGCAGGTCTGGCTGTAAAGAAGGGGCCCTATGAGGTGATCCAGTTGATGGCCCTGATCAGCCTCAATCTGGGGATCCTGAATCTTCTTCCGATTCCAATTCTCGACGGCGGCCACATTTTGCTCCTGGCGATTGAGGGCGTAATGCGCCGTGATCTCAGTACGGCCTTCAAAGAGCGTTTCGTCCAAGTCGGCTTTGTGTTTCTCTTAGTCATCTTCGCGATCGTCATGTACAATGACGTCTTGCGTATTCTTCCGAGCCATTAGCTGTGTTTGGTTCGGCCGCAGTGAACCGAATGGCTGCGACTCCCGCACATCGTGTATCGACCGGCGAGCGTATAAATTCTCCCTCGAAGCCTGGCCGGCTCCAAAAAGCCCTGGAAGACCGTCGCGTCCGACTGACGCGCCAGCGGCGCGCCATTGTTCAGGTAATGGATAGCGCCGAGCAACACCTTGATGCCGGCGCCATTCTTGATCGCGCGCAAAAGATTGATGCTCGCGTTCATCGCGTTACTGTGTATCGCACGATTGATCTCCTCAAACGCTACGGTTTGATTGACGAGCTTGACCTGCTCCACCTTCGCGGCGATCAACACTATTATGAGAGTCATGGCCCGCGCGATCACATTCACGTGGCCTGCCTCGGCTGTGGCAAGGTGCGCGAAGTCGAGAGTCGTCTCTTCGAGCAGCTAAAAGCGCAAATTGAGCACGATTGCAATCTTCAGATCACCATTGCGCGCACCGAAATTGGCGGCTACTGCGAAAACTGCCGCAAATAGCGTTCTTACGAAATTTGTTGGGACTTTTTTAGCTAGTGCCGGTGGACTGCCGACTGCGATGATCTGGCCTCATACGTGCCACCCTTGCGCAGGCGCTCCCAGAAGCGGGTGGCACGGTCCATGTCTTTCACAATCTGCGCCCGCAATTCTCCTGCTCCATCAAATTTTTTCTCTTCTCGCAAGCGCCGGCAGAAGCCGATCTCCATGGGACCACTGGTCACCCGGTCCAAAAAATTAAATAGGTGGCTCTCAATGACCAGCGCAGACCCGTTGAATGTTGGACGCACACCTACGTTTGTTACCGAGCGATAGGCTCTCCCTTGTACCTGCGTCTCGGTAATGTATACGCCCCTGGCGGGCAGCAACTCTTGGTCGGCTTCCAAGTTTAGCGTAGGGAAGACCAGCTTACTCCCCGTGCCTGTCCCCGGGCGAATCTGCCCAGTTAGCACAAAGGGTTTACCTAGCAAGCGCGCTGCGCTGCTGACGCGACCCATTCCCACGAGCCGCCGAATCACCGTGCTCGAAATAGTCTCGCCGCGAAACGCTACTGTCGGCATAATCATGGTCTCAAATCCGCAAAGACGGCCCAAGGCTGCCAGCATTGCGACATCACCAGCATGCTTATGTCCGAACCTGAAGTTGTCGCTCACGAGGATCGCGCCCATCTGAAGCTGTTCTGCCAAAATTCCGCGCACGAATTCCTCTGGGGGGATTCGCGAAAATGCCAAGTCAAATTTCAGGATGACTGCCGCATCTAGTCCCAGCTCGCGAAACCCAGCGATTCTTTGCTCCAATGTTGAAATTCTGGGCGGGGCCATGTCCGGCCGCAGGACTTTGAGTGGCGGAGGCTCGAATGTCACCACGGTAGCAATAGCGTCCAACGTGCATGCCTGTTCTACAACCTCGCGCAAGATTTTTTGGTGGCCCATATGGATGCCATCAAAGTTGCCAACGGTGACGACACTGCGGCGCCCGCCAACGCCAAAGCGGCTCGCAAATTCGGCCGGGGCTCTAAACACTTCAAGCGGCATCAGACGCGCACCTCAAAACTCAGGCCATCGTAAGCCAGCTGCACATTCGGGTATCCGGCCTTTCGAATCCTCTCGTTGGTTTCTTCATGTGCTAGGTCATGCGCAATATGCGTGAACCACGCGCGTCGCGGCCGCAGCTCGGTTACTAATGCAAGAGCTTGCCCAACGGTCTGATGCATCGGATGAGGATCGTCGCGCAACGCATCCAAAATCAGATCGTCAAGATCAGTCAGCAAATGCTTCGACGCAAGTGGCAGTTCGCTAAAATCGGTGAGATAAGCCGCACCACCAAAGCGGAACCCCAGCACCGCCATGCTGCCATGCTTGGCCGGTACCGCGACCACTTTCAGGTTCAGAATACAGAAGCTGTCCTGCACCGGATGCAATGTGACTTCTGGAATGGTGCTCAGGGTCGGCATGCCATCGAACACATACGCAAACGTGCGTCGCAAAATCCTGAATGTTTCCTCGGAAGCGTAAACCGGGATTGGCTTCTTCTGCCGCAAATTGAAAGGGCGAATGTCATCAAAGCCCAGGATGTGGTCAGCATGCCCATGCGTCAGAAGCACTGCATCGAGTCGCTGGAGTCCCACGCGAAGAGCCTGCTGGCGGAAATCCGGTGTGGTGTCAATCACGGCATGCACATCGCCCCGCGAAAGCAAAACCGAGGGCCGCGTTCGATTATCATGGGGGTCCTTGGACTGGCACACACGGCAGCGGCATCCCAGGCTGGGCACTCCCATCGACGTGCCCGACCCGAGCACAGTCAGACGAAGTGGTTCGCGCAGATGAACATTTTCGAAAAGTTTGGAAGGATTCGATTCGTGGTTTGCCCGAGCGGAGATCTGCGGTGGAAGAACGTCGGCCATCTTGTTCCAGGACACGTCAACTGCGCGCTTTGGCCTTTTCTTTGAGCGCTTGCGCCGTCGCTTTAGTAATTTCGAGATAGCTCATTTTCAGCTTACCGGACAAGTCCACTAGCATCGAGTCTTCGTCCGGAGTCAAGTTACCCTTTGTTTTTTCATGAAGCGCGTCGAGCATGTCAATTAACTCGCGCGCTGCTTCGGGATCTACAATTGGCTGGCCGGTGCGCGGGTCAGCGTACCCACCAAGGACCATAGCTGCATTGCTCGCCATCATGCGAATGAGATTTTCGAATGCCGCAGAGCGCTCGGGAAGCTCAGCATTGTTCGCGGCTGTTGGGGCTTGGCCCGCGGCGGTTTTGCGCGGCGCTTCAGATTTAGCCGCAGGCGCCGTTGGCGTTGCTTCATGCCGCTCATGCTGCAGGGCTTCTTCGCGAATTTCGCCTTCGGCAGTAAATGGACGCCGGTCGATGACCTTGAATGATTCTTCTTTTCTGTGATCCTTCTGGTCGGTCAAGGTTTCCTCGGTAAATCTCTATGCAGTAGTGTAACACTGGAACCCTTGTTTGGGGAGGCGGGGGCGGCGGTTAAGCTCTTGTCAATTCTGGCTGCGTGCCTTACAGTGTTCGTTCATTCGTAGCACGCAATTTTCTTGGTCTTCCCCGCAACGTGAAGGCAAACAAATCCCGTACAAAAGCGGTATCACGCGCGAACAGTCGCGGCCGCAGCCAGGGGTTCTCTGCGTCGGCGGCCGGGCAACAAAAAGCCTTGCCCCGCCGGTTGCTGTCCCGTGCTTTACCGGGCCAATTATTCGATGGGCTTGTAAAACTCCAGGCACGCTTGCTCGGCCCGAGGGGCTGCCCCTGGGACCGCGAGCAGACCCACACCTCTCTCCGCACGTACTTGCTCGAAGAAACCTACGAAGTTCTCGAGGCCCTTGAATCGGGCGATGACAAAAAATTTGCCGCTGAGCTCGGCGACTTGCTCCTGCAAATCGTCTTCCATGCCGAACTTGCTCGGAAGGCCGGGCGCTTTGACATAGCCGAGGTCATCCAAGCGATACACTCGAAGATGGTTCGCCGTCACCCTCACGTCTTCGGAAAGACTAAAGCACGCAACGCAACAGAAGTTCTCAAGAATTGGGAACAAATCAAGGCACAGGAGCGCCGCGAGGAAGAAGGGTCGTCGCAGAAAGCAAACGCCTCTCCGTCCCTTCTCGATGGTGTGTCCAAGAATCTTCCGGCGCTTCTTGAGGCCTACCAGATGACTCGGAAGGCCGCACGCATCGGATTTGACTGGGACAATCTCGATGGAATTTTTGCAAAGCTCGCCGAAGAATCGCGCGAATTAAAAGACTCACTGGCCGCTTCTGATGCGGTGAAGATCGAGGATGAAGTAGGAGACCTTTTGTTTGTCGCCGTTAATGCGGCGCGTTTTCTGAAGCTCGATCCGGAGATCGCCTTGAAGAAAGCGAACCGCAAATTTGCCGCGCGATTCCGCGCTATGGAACGCCAAGCCGCGAATTCGGGCCGCAGTCTTGCCGCAGTGCCACGCCCAGAATTGGAAGCCTTGTGGGATGCCGCCAAAGTTGAATTGCAGGAAACCCTAAGACAAACTCCTGGCAAGCCGCGCAATTTATCAGCAGAATTTTCTGGCCAACAACGGCATCACAAAGTTGAGCGCGAAAAGTGAACCCCGGCGTCACTGTTCGCCATTGCCGGGGAATTGCGGAACTGACCGCCTGCGTCGACGCGCAGCGCCGCGTTTGGGGTGAGGTGGACCTCGAAGTCATTCCGGCAACTTGCTTTATCGTGGCCGAGCACAGCGGCGGTCAGGTTCTCGGCGCGTTCGATGGTTCGAAGATGGTTGGCTTTACCTTGGCCACGCCCGCTATGCGCGACGGGCAGACGTATCTTCACTCGCAGATGACCGCGGTATTAGAGAATTATCGCGATCAAAATATCGGACGCCGCCTGAAATTATTCCAGCGTGAAGACGCCCTTGCACGTGGCATTCGGTTAATCGAATGGACGTTTGATCCGCTGGAAACACGCAACGCGCATTTCAATTTGGATCGTCTGGGGGCGATTGCGCGAAAGCTAGTCCGCAACATGTATGGAATCACGTCAAGCCCGCTGCATCGCGGACTGCCGACCGATCGCTTGGTGGCCGAATGGCATCTCGATTCACCGCGGGTCGCGGATTTGGTGGCGGGTCGCGCGCCCTCGCTCCCTGGTGCTACCGCGGAAGTTGTGCTGCTGCAAAATATCGATGCGTTGAAAGCAAATTGCCACGACGAGATTTCCCGTATCCAGGCACATTTGTCCTCGAAGTTGGAAGAATGTTTCAAACGCGGCTACGCCGCGACCGCTACCAGCAGCGCGCCAGAAGGATTCCAGTATGTCCTTCAGCCGTGGATTCAGAATTAAGTATGCTCATAGAATGCGCCGCTATTGAAGTGCCCCCACGGGCAAACCGCAGGCGGACTGGCTATTGAGCCGCGTCGGCCGAATCGAAAGACATCCACCACGCGCTGTCATTCTCAGCTCAGTCGGAGTCATTGTCGCACTGTGGTCTCTGAATTTCATTGCCGCGAAGATCGGACTCCGCAACCTTTCTGCTCTAACGATGGCCAGCTTCCGTGTGGTTCTCGCTGGGCTTATTATGGTGCCCCTGTACTTGGCATGCCGCCGATTTCAGGCTTTCGCACCGGCGCCGGGCCGCCGCGTCGTTCGTTTTACGTATCGCGATATATGGACTTTTACTTATCTTGGATTCTTCGGTGTGGCCATCAACCAAGTTTGCTTTACTGCCGGACTGCGGTACACGTCGGTCGGCCACTCGGCAATTATTGTCGCCATGGGACCGATATTTGTCTTACTTCTTTCCGGCGCTATCGGTCTTGAACGCCTGACAGTTCAAAAAATAATTGGGATGGGCATCGCCTTTGCAGGCGTACTGTGTATCGCCACAGAGCGCGCCTCCGGGACCTCGTCTTCTAAAATCCTGGGCGACGCCATCACGCTCAGCGGCTCGCTCGGTTTCGCTCTTTACGCGGTGCTGGCAAAACGGGTTGCCGCAGACTACGACACGCTGACCATGAACGCGTTCACGCATTTTACCGGCATGATTCTCGTTTTACCTTTGGCCTGCTTTGAGGCATGGCGAATCGGCGCTGCTGCGAATTGGAGTACGATTGGTTGGCAGAGCTGGGCAGCCACGGCGTACATGGCCGTTTTTGGCTCGGCGATTGCGTACCTGCTGTACTTCTGGCTCTTGCGCTACATGCTCGCATCGCGCTTGAGCGCCTTTAGTTATTTATTGCCTGTCGTTGGCACAATTCTCGGAATCTGGCTGCTCGGTGAGAAAGCTACCTGGAATCAAGTCCTCGGCGGGGGATTGGTCCTGGCGGGTATCTACTGGGTTGAATCTGGACGCAAACCCGAACCCGTGCGAACGCCCGCCCGGTAACGCGTTTCTGAGAACGCGACCGTACAGCGGGTGCGAGAATGCCGGGCGCGGCCGGCGCTTCTGCCAAGCACCCCAGGTACCGGCCTCACCTTGAATGCTTTGGCGCACGAATCCGCGAGAGATTCCTTCACTTCGTTGACCGTATTCAATCGCCGTGCTAGCTTGCCTTCGCAACCAAACCTCAACCCAGAAAGGTATGAAGAGCGATGCATCCCCAAGCTGCTTCATCGAATGCCCACCCGCCCGCCAAACTTGGTGGACCTGCATCGCGCATCGCCGTAATTCCCGGTGACGGCATCGGCCGTGAAGTGATTCCCGAAGCCTGCAAAGTCTTGTGCGCCGCAGCGGCTAACCGGCAGATTGAGATGGTCCATTTCGATTGGGGCGCCGATAAATTCCTGAAGGAAAATGTCACGCTGCCATCCGGCGCCGATCAAATGTTACGCGACGAGTTCGACGCTATTCTGCTCGGTGCACTCGGCGACCCCCGCGTTCCCTCCAACAAACATGCTGCTGAGATTCTTCTGGGGCTGCGATTCAAGCTCGATCTGTACGTCAACGCGCGCCCGGTCGAGCTCCTAGACGGCCGCTTCACGCCGCTGCGCGATCGCACCGAGCGCGATATCCGCTTCATCGTCTTTCGCGAAAATACCGAGGGTCTCTACGTGGGCATGGGAGGAATCTTCAAGAAAGGCACGCCCGACGAAGTCGCGTTGCAGGAGGACGTCAACACGCGCAAGGGCGTCGAGCGGATTATTCGTTATGCTTTTGAGCACGCTCAGCGCCACGGCTTGAAGCGTCTTTGCATGAGCGACAAATCCAACGCCTTGACCTTCGGCCACGACCTCTGGCAGCGCGTTTTTGCGGAACTCCGCCGCGAATATCCGCAGATCGATTCACGGCATCTTTACATTGATACGCTTGCGATGGAGCTGATCCGAGATCCGCGTCAGTTTGACGTGATCGTCACCTGCAATCTTTTCGGGGACATCATCAGCGATCTCGGCGCTCAACTTGCCGGCGGACTGGGGCTGGCACCATCAGGAAATATCAATCCCCAGAGTACGTCGCTGTTCGAGCCGGTTCATGGCTCGGCCCCAAACATCGCAGGGAAGGGCATTGCGAACCCCATCGGCTCTGTTCTCGCGGCCGCGATGATGCTGAATCATTTCGGCTGGACCCCGGAATCTGCAGCTGTCGAGGCTGCGGTCCGCGCAGCCCTCCGCGAAAATCAAGTAACTCCGGACCTCGGGGGCCGACTCAGCACACGCGCGGCGGGCGACTGGCTCGCCAACTCGGTCACTAAACAGCGTCTGAGTGGCACGACAACGTAGCTATCGCCTTTTGCTTCCGTGAACCAGAAACATTCCTAGCAAGAACCCTCCAATGTGCGCAAACCAAGCTACGCCGCCGGAGCTAAGTCTTCCCAGCGAATCGAGCCCCCCCAGGAATTGCAGAACAAACCACGATCCGAGCACGATGATCGCCGGCACTGGAATCAGGAAAATGAAAATCAGCGTTAGCACTCGCGCGCGCGGATACAGCACCAGATAAGCGCCCATCACTCCCGAGACTGCCCCGCTGGCCCCCAGCGCCGGCAACGTTGAATTCAAATTGATCAGTGTGTGTGTCAATCCCGCACCTACACCGCAGACCACATAAAAGAGCAAATATTCGAAGTGACCCAGGTAGTCCTCGACGTTATCGCCAAACACCCAGAGGAATAGCATGTTCCCAGCCAGATGAAGGGCGCCGCTATGCAAAAACATGCTGGTCAAAAACGGAAGAAACGCCTGCGCGAGCGTCACGCCATGCCCCGATAGCGATAATGGAATGCGCGCGGGAACCATCGCCATCTGGTAGACCAGCGCTTGACCCACTTGCGGCGGAAGCATAATCGTATATAAAAATGAGGCAATGTTTGCCGCAATCAGAAGCACCGTGACTACCGGTGGCCGTACGCGCGGGTTCAGATCCTTGAGCGGGATAAACATTCAAGTGGTCCAGGAGATTTAGAGCCGAATGCCCGGGTAGTGCAGTCCTTCGTTAATTTCACACTTCAACTACTACTTGAAGTTTGCAGCGCTCGAGCCGCTCTCGACGCAGCGATCAAAGTTTCCTCATCGACAGCGCGGTCGTATTGCTCGCCATTCTTCATCAGCGCCTCAATCTCCTCTATAGGTCGTATTCCACCTCGAGCGCCCAAGGCCGTGCAATTCAGCCCGGCGGCCGCACAGCTGAAGTCAATCAGCAGATCCAGCGCCCACCCCTTTAACAGTCCGAACGCGAACGCCGCGTGAAACAGATCGCCTGCGCCCGTTGTGTCCACGGTATTCACGCGATATGCCGGCGCATACCAGAATTGCCGGCCATCCCAAACCAAAGCTCCGTCTTGCCCGAGCGTTGCTCCGGCAACGCGGCAGCCGAATCGCCTCTGCATCATGGGCAATGATTTGAGGAGATCGCCCTCTCCGGTCATGCGGGCAGGAAATTCTCGCGATACGATCGCGTAATCGGTTACCGCCAGAAGCTGTTCGGCACCGTGGTACAGGTTGTCGAAGTCGGCGGTAACTGGAATTCCTGCCTCACGCGCCCACCGCGCCGCGGCCGCCGCCGCATACCCGTCGTGCCCATCAACATGTAGAAGCCGTGCATTAACGATCCACTCTCGCTGCAAATCTTGCGGCTGCAGTGCCAGCTGCGCATTGCGCTGCCACAAGATCGTCCGCTCGCCGCTTTTGCGATCCACGAAAATATAGGATGACTGGCTCGCGCACTTCTGTACGCGGATCAAATGGGCCTCCACGCCGACTCGCGCGAACTCCGTGCGATGCAGTTCTGCGGCCGGGTCATCACCAAGTTTCCCGATGTAACGCGTACGCAATCCCCAGGACGCGACAGCCATGATCGCCGAGGCTACCTGTCCCCCCGGAAGAACCAGCGTTGCAGAAAACTCAACCTTCGAACCCAAAGAGGGGTATGACGGGAGTTCGATTAGCGTGTCGGTAGCATTGAGGCCCACTCCCACAATATCCACCATGCCCAAGGCCGGATTCATCGTCGCACTACTGTAAACGAGCGCTGCGTTTTTTCAAGTGTCTTCGAATATATTTCGGTGTCTTCACATCTAGAAGGCTCGGTGAGCGATTCGAATTGCTTCGTTGCGCGCGCTGTGATAAGTAACGGTGTTTTCGCATGCGCTCGCTTGTGAGCAGGAAGCGGCGCTCCCTATGCAGTTCGTCGGCGCGCCGACACGGCCATGCCAGCCAAGGAATCGGAGGCTATCATTCTGCGTACCTATCCGCTAGGCGAAGGAGATCGCCTGGTAAGCTTCCTTTCGCGCAGCGTTGGAAGAATTCGTGGCGTCGCCGCCGGGGCGCGTCGCACCAAGAGCCGCTTCGGTGCAACTCTCGAAGTAATGTCCTACGTGCGCATCTGGTTTTTCGAGCGGGAAACGCGGGACTTGGTTCGAATCAATCAGTGCGAGCTACTGGAAACTTTCCTCGGTGCCCAGCGCGAGTACAATTTGAACGTCGCCCTGGCGCTTATCAGCGAAGTCACTGAAGGGGTTCTGCCCGAGCGCGAAGCCTCTGACGCCGTGTTTCGGCTTCTGCTCGTCACTGCGCGCACCATCGAACGGACAGCAAGCATCTGTTTGCCCCTGGCTTACTTCAGTCTTTGGACCGTGCGTCTCGGTGGCTGGCTGCCTCCGCTCGACCGTTGCTCGAGCTGCGACAAGGAACTAAAAAATGACGTCGCTTATCATGCGCAGTTTGCTCACGGACTTGCGTGCCGCGGTTGCCGCTCGGCAGGAGCGTCACCGATGCCTGTGGAGTCGCGGCTCTTGGCGCAACGAATGTTCACCGAACAACTCGAGCGCCTAGCCGAAGAAAAAATCGCCGGCGAGACGGCCGGCGAGTTAACTAATTTTATGCTGGATCTGATTGAGCATCATTTGGAAAAGAAATTGATCACGCGTCGTATGATGGAGCCGCGCTCTTGAAACTTAAAGTAAAACATGAGGCCTCAGAAAAGGGCCTCACATTCCAAGATTTGATTTTCCGCTTGCAGCAATTTTGGGCCAAGCGTGGCTGTGTGCTTCAGCAGCCCTACGATGTGGAGGTCGGCGCCGGAACAATGCACCCCGAAACTTTTCTGCGGGTCCTCGGCCCAACGCCTTATCGCGTCGCGTACGTTCAGCCCAGTCGACGGCCGGCCGATGGCCGATACGGTGAAAATCCAAACCGCCTGTACAAGCATACGCAGATGCAAGTCATCCTGAAACCCTCTCCCAGCAATATTCAGGATATGTATCTAGAGAGTCTTGCGGCAATCGGCATCGGTCTCGCCGAACACGATCTTCGCTTCGAAGAAGACAACTGGGAATCACCCACCCTCGGGGCATGGGGAATTGGCTGGCAGATTTTGTTCGATGGCCAGGAGATCACCCAGTTCACCTATTTTCAGCAATGCGGCGGACAAGACCTCGATCCTATTTCGGTGGAACTCACCTACGGGCTCGAGCGGATCGCGGCCGTGCTCCAGGATGTGGAAAGCGCTTACGAACTCCGCTGGTCACAAGACACCACCTACGGGCAAGTCCGGTTGGCCGAAGAACAGCAGTTCTCGGTGTACAGCTTCGATCTAGCCGACGCGGCAACGACCCGCAAATTATTTCAGTTGTACGAAAAAGAAGCGCAGCGCGTGCTTTCCGGTTACCAAGAGTCTTCGCCGGAATCAAAATTGCGTTACCCCATCCTGCCCACGTACGAGCTATGCCTTAAATGCTCGCACTTGTTCAACCAGCTTGATGCTCGCGGCGTCATCTCGACTACCGAGCGTGCCACATTGATCGGACGCGTTCGCGCCCTCGCCTGTCGTACCGCGGCTGATTACCTCGATCAGCAGGCCCTTGTGCAGCCGCAAGGTAGGCCCGAGAATCCCGTGCCTAGCGCCGCGCGGCGTGGGGTGCGTTCTTGAAGTCCAACCCTGGGGCTGAGCTATTATTTGAAATCGGTTGCGAAGAAATCCCCGCGGGGATGATCGCGAAGGCGTGCGGTGAACTTAAAGCATCACTTGAGAAATATCTCGCAACTGAGAATCTTCTTCGCGAAGGGAACGTCGAAACATTTGCGGCCCCCCGAAGGTTGGTTGCCGTAGCGACGGGCCTGCTTTTGCGGCAAGCGGACGCGACTCGCGAGGTAACTGGCCCACCCAAATCAGTGGCCTACGATAATGTCGGCAAGCCGACGCGAGCAGCGGAAAGTTTCGCGTCGAAGCAGGGAGTCTCCCTGAATGACCTCTACACGATCTCCGGCCCCCGCGGAGAATACCTGGCGTTCAAGCAAGTCACTCCCGGTCGCACCGCGCACGCAATCCTCGCCGAAGTTCTGCCGCGGGTCATTCAAGAGATTACCTGGCCGCGCTCCATGCACTGGACCGGTTCGAGTGGACCTCGCTTCATCCGTCCCATACGGTGGATCGTCGCGCTACTCGCCGGCAAGCCGGTCCGTTTCCAATTCGCGGGACTGACCGCAGCAAATGTAACTTCCGGGCATCGCTTCTTGGGTTCGGACAAGATCCGGGTCACTGGTTGGCGCGACTATGAAAAGCGTCTACGTGCCAATTTTGTTATCGTTCGTCCCGACGAGCGTCGCAAGAAAGTCCAGCGCGAACTGACAACTCTTGTGAGTCGCCGGGGGCTTCGCGTGCACGACGACCCGGCGCTGCTCGAGCTTGTGACCTACTTGAATGAGTATCCCACTGCAATTCTTGGCAACTTCGACGATGAGTACCTAGATTTGCCGGATGAGATCTTGATCACCGTAATGCGTGGTCACCAAAAGTATTTTGCGGTCGAGAAGAAAAATGGTGAGCTCGCCCCGCACTTTCTTGCGGTTATTAATCTGGATCGTGATCGAAAGTCGTTGGTCGTAGCCGGGCACGAGCGCGTCTTGAAAGCGCGATTTGCCGACGCGCGATTTTTTTGGCAGGCCGATCAAAAATGTCGGCTCGCCGACCGTCTTCCGAAACTGGCGCACGTCACCTACGAGTCGCACCTCGGCAGCTACAAAGAAAAAGTGGAGCGCATGCGTGCCACCGCTCGATTCTTTGCTGATCACTGGTTCAACAGCGGCCTGCATCAGGCTCACGTTTCTGATGCCGACCGCGCCGCTGAGCTTTCCAAGGGCGATCTCGTCACGGAAATGGTTCGCGAGTTTACCGAGTTACAGGGAATCGTCGGTGGTCTTTACGCTCGGGCTCAGGGAGAATCCGAGGATGTTGCGTGGGCCGTTTATGATCACTATCGGCCGGTGGGCCTGGACGATCCTATTCCACGTAATCTGACAGGCTGCGCCGTGGCCCTCGCCGATAAACTCGATGCCATCTGCGGATGTTTTGCCGCAGGCTTGATCCCCACAGGTTCAAGTGATCCTTTCGCTTTGCGTCGGGCCGCTCTCGGCATCGTCAAAATTATTCTTGAGAGAAAGCTGCCGGTTTCACTTTCCTCGGCGGTGGACACGGCTGGCCGCAACTTACTTGCTTATCCTCCGAAGATTACGCTGATGCCCGACATCGAAGCGAAGATCCTCGAATTTATTCTGGAGCGCGCGCGTTATCTTCTTCGCGAGCGTTCAGGCTTCGCGTACGATGAGGTGAACGCGGTCTTCAAGGCTGGTGCCGATGACCTAGTTGATGCGGTCCGCCGCCTCGAGGCGCTTAAAGCGATCCGGCGCACGAAAAACTTTGAGCCGCTGGCGATTTCCTTCAAGCGCATCCGCAAGATCATCGAAAAGGCTAACGGAACCGGCTCACAGCGGCCCAAAGTAAATCCGGAACTATTTGAGGAAGGGGCCGAGAGGGAACTTTATAAGTCCGCGCGAGACGCCGCCTCTAAGATTGACGTCGAGAAGCGTGCCGGCCGGTATCGTGAGGCTCTAGAAGCTATCGCGTCACTGCGCAAGTCCGTCGACCGTTTTTTCGATGAAGTCATGGTGATGGCGGAAAATCCAGCGGTGCGCAGCAACCGTTTAAGCCTCCTCGGGGAATTGCTGCGCGAATTTTCTACGATTGCGGATTTTTCCGAGCTGGCGCCGGAAGAGAAGCGATGAAGTTGAGCTGAAGTGTTGCTTTAACTTGAGAGATGCGCGAAGAGCGCGGAAACTTTCGCAATAGAGATTTAAAAATTCTGCGGCGCGGTCGGCACGCCGACAATTCCTAAGTCTCGATTCAGAATTTCCGGTAACGGTTGCTTTTAAAATAGACGTCATGGATGTTTCCAAATTCCTCTGGAGGTATGTGCGTGGCCAAATTTGTTTATTTCTTCGGCGCAGGGAAGGCCGAGGGCAGTGGCGAGATGAAGGAACTTCTCGGGGGCAAAGGCGCAGGTCTCGCCGAAATGACCAGGATTGGTCTACCGGTTCCTGCAGGATTTACGATCACAACTGAAGCCTGCGACTATTTCTTCAAGCACAATCGTCGCTATCCATCGGAGCTCGCGCGGCAAGTCGCCGCAAACTTAAAAAAACTGGAACGAGTCACCGGCAAGAGACTCGGCGATGCCAGCGATCCGCTTCTCGTCAGCGTGCGTTCGGGCTCTGCTCGTTCTATGCCAGGGATGATGGAAACCATCCTCAATCTCGGTTTGAATGGAAAATCTGTCGAGGCTCTTGCCCGTAACACAAAGAATGAGCGGTTTGCCTATGACGCGTATCGCCGCTTCGTCCAGATGTATGCCTCTGTAGCCATGGGCTTGCCTAAAGAAGAACTTGAAGAAAAACTGCGCGCTCTGAAATCTCGCTTGCGAGTCAAACAAGACACCGAGGTCTCCGCCGAAGGGTGGCGGGAGCTCGTGAGCGAGTACAAGGCGCACTTCCACAAAACTACCGGCAAAGACTTTCCTGAGGATCCCAACGAGCAGCTTTGGGGAGCTATCGGCGCCGTCTTCAATTCCTGGATGGCGGAGAAGGCGGTCACCTATCGGCGGGTTGAAAAAATCACCGGGCTTCTGGGCACGGCTGTCAACGTTGTACAAATGGTCTTCGGTAATACCGGCGACAATTCAGGCACGGGGGTTTGTTTCACCCGCGACCCTTCGTCCGGAGAAAAAGAATTTTATGGCGACTTCCTCTTGAATGCCCAGGGGGAAGACGTCGTGGCCGGCATCCGCACGCCCATGCCGTTGAAACAGATGGCCAAGCTCATGCCTCGTGTTTACAAGCAGCTCGAGCGCGTGCGCGGAATTCTCGAGCGCCATTATCGCGACATGCAAGATATGGAGTTTACCGTCGAGGAAGGCCAGCTGTACATGCTGCAGACTCGCGTCGGCAAGCGCGCTCCCACCGCAACCTTCAAGATCGCTGTGGACATGGCCAACGAGAACCTCATTACCAAGAACGAAGCCATCCTGCGCATTAAGTCCGAAGATATCGAGCGTCTATTTTATCCCGTGATTGATGACAGTTTCCCACGTGCCGAGCTCGATAAACGCAAGCTCGCACAGGGCATCAACGCCGTTCCCGGCGCAGCATCGGGAGTCGCCGTTTTCACAGCTGCTGAAGCCGAAGAATGGGCTTCTCGCGGTGAAAAAGTAATTCTGGTGCGCCGCGAAACCAGTCCCGAAGATGTGGGGGGCATGTTCGTCGCCCAGGGAATTCTAACAGCCACCGGAGGAAAAACCAGTCACGCTGCCGTGGTTGCGCGCGGTTGGGGAAAATGCTGCATTGTCGGCTGCGAAAAACTCGACATCGACTACGATCGCAAGCACATGGCTGTGAACGGCCGTGTAATTCACCAAGGAGAGTGGATCACGATTGAGGGCGGCGACGGCTTGGTCTTCGAGGGCCAGATTCCATTGGTTGACCCGAC
>Ga0209117_1000128_pt1 | contig 48886 bp, 46 predicted proteins | sample BlaSpr_A8_OM2_M2_FD_187978 | JGI IMG/M metagenome (GOLD analysis project Ga0209117, IMG submission 187978) | Forest soil microbial communities from Thunder Bay, Ontario, Canada - Black Spruce, Ontario site 2_A8_OM2_M2 (SPAdes) (version 2) | ecosystem: Environmental > Terrestrial > Soil > Boreal... | reverse complement strand
GAGCACCTTGCGTCTGTACTTCGGGCAAAAGACGACGTGGTACTTGCTCGAATAAACGATGTTGTTGTTCGACTTATAGCCTGCAATCACCAGCTTCGTATACCGCTTTGAGCAATCTATGTAAATAGTTCTCTTTTTGCAATCTAGCTTACTGCCTGCTTGACCCCATCCCTAAAGAGAGGGGATTGCGCAGGCTCTTGTTCAGACCGGGATTGCTGACCGTTGCAGCGATCAATTTAGGGAGGGCGGATGGGTTTGCGTCACGTTCGGAACCAAAGGAAAATCGGAGTGCAGCACGGGGCCGGAAACCGTTGCCGCCTCACCGGCCGGCTTGAGCGTCAAGCGTTTGACGTCCCACGCGAGACCTAGCGTCCGCAACATCGATATCCCATACCAATTTACGTCGAACTCATACCAGGCAACGCCATGGCGCGCCGACTGCGGCAGGGCATGATGATTATTGTGCCAGCCTTCACCGAAGGTCAGCATCGCGACCCAAAAGCTGTTGGTGGAATCATCACCGGTGTTAAAGCGCTGAGAGCCCCACATGTGCGTTGCTGAATTGACCAACCAGGTGGCATGAAGCCCAACCACGGTGCGGAAAAAAATGCCCCACATGACGTATTTCCAGCCGCCTATGGCGAGAATGGCAAGAGCCAGGACCACGATGGGAACCCAGTGCCACTCGCTGATCCAGGTGTGAAATTTATCCCGCCGAAGATCGGGGACATAGGCATTCAGCTCGGCAGACTTGTTGTGCATGGCCTTGCCGGTAATGATCCAGCCCATGTGCGCCCAGAAGCCGCCATCGCGAGGAGAATGCGGGTCTCCGTCTTTGTCAGTGTTCTGGTGATGGAGGCGATGTGTTGCTACCCACGCGATAGGTCCGCCCTCGAGGGCCAGTGTGCCGCAAACAGTCAGGAAATACTCCATCCATTTCGGGGTCTTGTAGCCGCGATGAGTTAGCAATCGATGGTAGCCCATGCCGATGCCCAGGCTGCCTGCAATCCACCAGAATGCGACAGCCAGCGCCAGTGCTTTCCATGAAAACATAAAGAGCGCAGCGATCGCACCCACGTGGAATATCACCATGAAGATACTTGTGACCGGAATGATCGGTTGCGTAAACGTCTTGTCGCGGACAGAAATCCTCATAATCCCTTTAGCCCCTAGAATTAATTTGTTCGTCCTGTTGGGAGCGCCCGTCGCGCAGGAAGAAGATGCGCACTTAACATGATACTTGAGGCACGGCGAAACGTCTGTTCAATTTTGAACACATACGGAGTAACTGTTACTGTACCTATGGCCGGTCCATAGACGTTTAAGGGTTGGTAGACTCGGCTGACTCCTGGCCACGCAACGTATCGACAGCCAGAAGCTCTGCGGCGTTTGTTAAATAAGTACTCGAGATGCGATCCTGCCACGTCAGGCCATCTTCGTCCCACAGCGCCCAAAAAAATCCAAGCAGGAATGTGCCCCCAGAGAGCATATAGCCGAAGCTGCGTAGCAGCAATTGGCGAGGCGTGGGTACCTCGCCGTCAAAATTAACTAGATCCAAACGGCGCAACATCATGCCCGGCGTTACCCCACCGAAAATCGTGAATAGCGCAAAATACTGAACGTAAAAAAGCAGCAGCGTCGCGGCATATACCGCGGCGCTGAATTTGCTAAAGCTGAAATGGCCGCCGAGCGAACCGAAAAGAGTGAGAAACCCCCCGTACGCGAAGAGTAGAAAAAACAGGTCAATGCAACCCGCAACCGCGCGCTCGGGGAGAAATGCCAGCGGGGAATAGGGTGAACCAAAGCGACCGGCCCGGGAATTTTGCTGCCGGCTTTGGCTTTCGCAAGTTTGCCCGGACCGGTCAGTGCACGGATCGGAGGCCAGCGGCGGCTTGGTGAGGTCAATTTCGAGGCGGTATGAGCCCGGCTCCCCGCAATCACGATCAGAGTGGGGACGAGGGCCAATTCCAATAGCAAAGGCAAATTCCTCGGCCGCTTCAGCGGGATCATGTACCACCGGCGTCTCATCAAGTGCCAGTCGTGCCGATCTCTCCGACCTGCCCAATGCACCGGGGCTTCGCTCCACCGCACGGCCACGGGCCGTTGCCAGTTCACGCGCAGCGGTGGCTCCAAAAGGAAAGGCCCCCTGGTTGGCGTTGGGAAGTAGCCGCTTCCGGCGAGTTCGATACACTGCGACGCGATGTTCGAGCTCGCGCTTCCAGTCTTCGCCGTGGACATGTCTGCCGGAGTCCCGCTCGACACCTCGCGGGGTGGCGGCGCAGGAAGGTCTGGCGGAGATTGCTGCCTGTAACGGCGCGTCACAAAAGCCGCAAAGATGAGCTTGCGCTTTGTTGATGGCGCCACACTGCGTGCATGTTTTGGTCACCGATCCGTTTTGCGCTGCGGACGGTTCCTCGCGAGCACATCGAGAGGACGCAAAAAGTTTACCACGGCTCGCAAACGCGGAAACAGTTTCTGTGGGGTTGTCACGAATCGAGCAACAAGCAACGTTAACGTCAAGGAGGGTTACAGGTTCTCGGGCATCTGCTCGGCCATCAAGTTACGGCTGAAGGCGATGCGGCGGTCCAGCGCCACAGCAGCGAAGTACGCACAACCGCCGCGCTCGCGCTCGGTCCACGCATTGAGATCGGGAAGCAACTGGGCCACGGTGGCTCGCAAGAAACTCAGCAAGCCGTAATAGAGATGGACCGCACGTATGTCGTTACGGTCAGTGCGCAACTCGGGGCAGAGCTGAACCAGTTCGAGAATACGGTCAAACTCGTCACCGCGCGCGGCGGCTTCGGAGATTCCGGTGACGTCCCGGGCCTGGAGGGAAAGCATCTGTTTTCGCGAGGTAGCGATCATCGAGCGGCAGTAAAAGACAAAAAACTGCAACAGCGCTACCAGCGAGAGCACGAAGATAAGCGCGGCGATCATCGGCGACTGAGGGCCAACTGCGAAGGTGCCAGACGAGCGTCCTCCGGAGTGCGCAAAAACGCATAACACCAAGCGGCTGGGAGCCAAATTCCAGTCAGCGGAGTGACATAAGAGAGCAAGCCGTGCAGATGGTGCAGGTTCTGCAGGGCATAGTTGGCCGCAAAAGCGCTGAAGTAGACACCGAGAGATAGAACCAATTGGATAAGCTGGGCGCGGGTTTCTCGTAGCTTGAAGACTGCGCCCCATAGAACGTAGGTCAGCACCATGCCAACAAAGTATAGGTTCTGGGACACTTCGTAAACAAAGGGGCTAGCCATCTTATCGGTCGATTGGTGAACGACCAGGTAGGAAAACAAGGTCGTCCCCACCAACAACAATGTGGCGCCAATGCGAAGGTATCGCTCCGCATTCATCTCGTCAAAGACGTGGGAATACAGCTGCAGCAAAGCCAAATAAAGACAGATGGTCAGCACGGCGTCAGAATAGAAATAGGCGAATCGGTATTCCTGAGATGTAAATCCGTAGTGAAGCAGAAACCAACAACGGGAGATATCTGCGAGGAGCGAAGCTGCCATATACAAATTCAGCAGAAAATAACGACGGAAGGAATGCTTTGCCAGTGCGCACACCACCACTGTAAGTTCCAGTATGGAGCAAATGACCCAAATCGCGTATTGATAAGGACCAGGCACGTCGCTCTTTCTACGCCCTGGTCCACTAGTAGTGAACTTCTTATCTACCTAGCGAATACAGAGCGGTTTACCACGGTACCGGTGGCGGAGGTGCACCACCATTTTTCCACGGTACCGGTGGCGGAGGTGCTCCACCATTTTTCCACGGCACCGGCGGCGGAGGTGCTCCACCGTTGGCTAACATCACCGTCGAATTACCCGCATGGGCTACTGCAGCGTTTCGCAAACCCAATGCGCCTACTAGAACCAGCATCACAACTACAACGATCGCTAAAAACCTGTTCATCTTGCCTCCGAAGTCGTGAGCTACAGCGGAGGCAATATATCAGGGTATACCCCGTCAATGGGGTTTTTATGGTAGATGTGCCCAAAAGGTACACACCCCTGGTTTCTGCCCGATTTTCAGCTATTGCTGAACACCGGCCAGCCAGTACTAACACTTGCAGCCCTGAGGTTAGGGTTATCAGCAGATGAGGTCAACAGTACCTTGGTACTACCAAAACGAAGTCCTCGAACCCGCCGCGAGCAGTGCATCGATGCGCTGGGCACCTCATTTTCACCTACGCGAGTCTGCCAAACGTAGCTGGTCGTCTGTTTGCACCTGCGGGACCTTGTGGGTGGGTTGCTTGACACATCCGCGCGGCACTCCTTACCATGCTTAGGCCGCGTGCCGGCGTAGCTCAGTGGTAGAGCGAGGGTCTCATAATCCCTAGGCCGTGGGTTCGATTCCCTCCGCCGGCACCAATCCCTTTGTGATTGCTACAAGCTGCGCACGCCAACTCTCACCGGCGCTTATTTTAGTCAACCCTGAGGCTGGAGCCGGGCGCGCAAAGAAAGTTCGCGCTAGTATCGAATCCTATTTCAAATCACAAAATTTCGCGGCGGAATTTCGTGCCCCGAGCAACCTGCTGGCATTCGAAAAAGCCGCCCGTGAGGCGTGCGTTCATGGCAAGCGCCTGGTGGTAGCGCTTGGCGGTGATGGCACGGTTCAGGCCCTGGCGAATGCGGCCCTCGGTACCAGCGCCGTGCTCGGTCTTTTGCCTGCCGGCGGAGGCAACGATTTTGCCACCTCCCTTGGCTTGCCGAACGATCCCGTCGATGCGGCACAGGTCCTTCTTCGAGGGATACCGCGCGCCGTGGATCTGCTGCAAGCCACTGTTGCGGGATGCCGCGTGCGCTGCTACGTGGGCGGAGGCGGGGTGGGTTTAGACGCCAAGGCGGCACTGCTATCCTCCGGAAAATTTCGCCGGTGGCCGGGTGCAGCGCGCTACCTAGCCGCCACGCTTTGGGCGTGCGCGTCGTTTGCGCCCCTGGATATCGATGCGGAACTAGAACTGCCAGGCGGAGATTTCCAGCACGTGCATGAACGCGTGTTATTGGCCACGGTAACCAACACGCCCACCTACGGCGCTGGCGTGAAAATCGCCCCAGCTGCGCGTATCGATGACGGTCTTCTGGATTTTGTTGCGGTGAGCCCGCTCGGTCTTACCAAGATCGTTGAGCTCGTTCCCCGCCTCTTGGGCACAGGGGACTTGCGCATTCCTGAGCTTCAGCGTTATCGAGGGCGGCGAATGCGACTCCGTTCCTCGGTGCCCACGCCATTTCATGGCGACGGCGAAATCCTGGGCGAGACCCCCGTAGAAATAGAGGTCTTACCGCGATCGATCACGGTCATAGCGCCTCGCCAAGCCCCGCCGGAGGGAAGGACCGATTTATTTGTCTGAGCTTTTCTGAAGTTTCAGGTTGAGTTCGATGTCTTTTCGCGAATCGAAGCTGGAGATGCTGCGGGTATTCGAGGCCATCCCCTCGCGCTCGGCGTGGATTTGGTAGTCGGCGTTGGGATCGAGTCCGCTGAAGCGGTAATTGCCGCCCTCATCCGAGATGTACGTCTTAACGGTTTGGGTGCGGGTATTTTTCAGAAACACGACACCGTCGGATACCGGTGTGTCGTCTTTATCGAGAACTCGCCCATGCACAGTTCGCAGTTGGGTTTCGCTCTTTTTGCCCTGCGCGTAAACCAGCGGCGCGGTGGCCAAAGCAACGAGGATCACGAGAAACGCAAATTTAAGTTGGCGCTTCATTTGGATTTTCCTCCTGCAATCTGTGACATACGGAAAATGATGACATCGTCTCCTTCTCCCGCCTTGGCGTCCACCGTGCGAGTCTGCTCCTGGTAGCCGCGGGCGCGGACTGAGATGTTGTACTCGGCGCCTTTGGGCACGCGTATGGCAAATTCGCCGCGCCTGTCGGTCCGAACTGACCAACGAACCTTTTTTTCGCTGGCGCGCCGAATCCGCAGTTCAGCCTCAGGAAGCGAGAAACCTTGCTCGGTAAAGACAGTTCCCTTTAGGAGGAAACCTTCCATGTAGCCTGAAGGTTTTTTGTGCTGTTGCGTCGGGGGCCGGGACTTCGGCAACGGGAGGGCGACGCGCAGTCGGGGAAGGGCTACCGCGCGCTCCGCAGGTACTCCCACTGCCAAGCCTTCGGACGCAACGAGCCAGGCCAGAACGGGAAGGACCCTCCATACCATAGGATGACGCGGGCCGGGAATTGGATGCCGGGCGAAATCGTTGACAGGCAGCGACTTACTCCTCAGTTTCTTCCTCTTCTAGCTCCTCGCTGTCTTCTTTCACGTCCTCTTCTTCTTCGTCGTCCTCTTCCTCTTCTTCCTCGTCGTCTTCGTCATCGAGCTCATCGGAGATCAGGTTTAAGTGCACCGGATGCACCTGCACAACCTCGAGCTCGACTTCGCACTCTGGACAGTTCACGATTTCACCCTCTTCTACCTCATCTTCATCCACATCAATTTCCGTAGCGCATTCAGGGCACCTGACCACGGCGACAACCTCCTTCCAAACTTTCCACGAACATCTACGGACGTGTTTCGTCGCGATCGCGTTTCGACTCGGCGTATTATATACCGGCCTGCGCAAAATTAGTTGCCGCCGGTCCATTAAGCAAACCCCGGGGGAAGTTCGATGGGAAGCCGCCCAAAAGGTCGAGTAAGCCGCGAATATCCCGATCGGCCGGTAGTGGGTGTCGGGGGTGTGGTGATCGACAATGGCCGGGCTCTGCTCGTTCGACGCGGCTGTGAACCGCTCATCGGACAATGGTCCATCCCCGGAGGAATGCTCGAGCTCAATGAAACCATTCAGGTTGGCGTCATGCGCGAACTGCTTGAAGAAACCGGTCTGGAAGTGCGCGTTGTTGAGCTGATCGAAGTGTTCGAGCGCATCTTCCATCCCCAGTCCCCGGGGAACACGCTGGCGGCTAGCGCTCCGGCAGCCAGTCCGGGAATTCCCGGCTCACCGTCCACCGGGGAAATTTCTACGTCCGCGAGGCCGCAATACCACTTTGTTATCCTGGACTATTTGTGCGAGCGCCTGGGCGGTGAAGCGCGCGCGGGCAGCGACGTCACCGATGTGGCCTTCGCCACCGAAGATGAACTTCCGCGGTTCCAATTAACCGAGGCCGCCACACGGGTCCTGCGAAAAGCGTTCGCCATGTCCCGCAGTAAAAATAGATAGCGAAAGACCACCGCCAGTTCGCTCGGCTAAGACGAGCTGGGCTTTAGCTCACCGACTACGAACCAGTAAGCGAGCAGTCCCACCAGCAGTACGATCGAGGCGAGCTCGAACCCTGGAACATACGAGCCGGTTCGCTTGATCAACAAGCCCACCGCTAAGGGCGCAATGATTCCGGCGAGATTGCCGGCAAAGTTTTCAGCTCCCGTCCATATCCCCACTTTTTTGATTGGCGCACAACATTGCAGAATGACCAGGAGATTGCCGGTGGAAAGCCCGACAAGCGACGCTCCGATCAACAACCCGACAGCGGTCCGGGTATCCGAGGCCCGGATCGCTACGATGAGTAACAGGCCCATAATGAAAGCCACCGTCACGATTCCTTTCCGAGTCCGTGTTTCATCCCAACCCCGGCGTATGAGAGTGTCGGCAATCCATCCTCCAATCGGTTCGGCGACTCCAAAGGTGAAGAATGCAAGTGCGGCATAAAAACCAGCCCGTACGATGCTGAGGTGACGCACGGTCACAAGATAGTCGGGCAGCCAGGTGACCAGCACATACCAGTAGTAATCAAAACAAAAGAATCCGAGGCAGATACCCAGTAAATTGCGATCGAGAAACGTCCGCCAATGCTGCGGGGGCGAGATCGCCGACTGCGGGGGAGCCGCCTCCCTCTTGGTTGTTTGCATCCGGCGAGGAAACGTCAAAAACCACGGTACCAGCCAGACCAGAGCCGCAAAGCCTAAAATAAGAAACGTGTGGCGCCATCCGTAACGCACTAGCAGCCACGGAACCAAGATGCCTTCGAGGACCAATCCTGTTCGCGTGCCGAAGTCGAACAGTCCCGAGGGCAGCCCGCGTTCGGATCGCGCGAACAGCAAACTAACTATCTTTGTCCCGCCAGGTAGATAGATGGACTCGCCGATGCCCAGCAGCATACGGAAACCAATCAACGCTGCGAGGCTCCCCGCCAGGCCGGTAAGCCCTTGCGCTAACGACCAAACCGCGAACGCTCCGGCATAGAGCCAGCGCAAATCGAAGCGGTCGGCGCACCAGCCAATCGGGATTTGCATCAGCGCGTACGACCAGAAAAAGGAAGAAAGCAGCAGTCCCTTGGTTTCCGGTCCCAGATGGAAATCTTTGGAAATTAACGGGAGCGCGAATGAAATGGCAGCGCGGTCGAGATAGTTGATGAGCGATGCGGTAAACAGCAGGCCGACAATACCCCAGCGGCGTTGATTCGAAACGTTCGGCAGATCCATCCTGGGATCCTTTCGCTTTATCCCCCGACTCCAGAGACAAAGATTGCGGCAGCATACTCTACTCTGTCCCTAAATCTTCCATCGAATCTGCGCCGTGCGGGCCGCAACAAGCGTGACTATGACCGGGCTTTCGAGCGATAATCTCGCCCGCCAGTTGAACCTAAGACTGACTCGTCCCGGAGAAGCCGCGATGCCTCGCATCAGCTCAGTTTCGGTATGTGCAGCCCGTGTCCCGCTCGACCGTGTCACATCCTTCGCAACCCGCACGGTAACCGCGCGGGAATATTGCCTGGTGAAAGTGCGCTCAACCGATGGTCTGGAAGGCATTGGATTTTGCTACGCCGGCACGACCGGAGGAAATATCGTCCGCGTAGCGATCGAGGAACTTCTCGCCCCCATGCTGCTCGGTCAGGATTCCCACCGAATCGAGGGATTGTGGGACGAGATGTATCGCGAGGCAATCCTCCAGGCCCGCGCTGGCTCGGTGATGCGCGCAATCAGCATCCTGGACATCGCCTTGTGGGATTTAAATGCCTACGCGGCGCGGTTGCCGCTGTACCGCTATCTCGGCTGCTGGACGACGGAGAAGGTGCCGGCTTACGCGAGCGGCGGTTATTATTTAGAGGGGAAGACGCCAAAGAAATTAGGTGACGAAGTCGCCGGTTATGTGCGCCAAGGTTTTCGGGCGGTTAAAATCAAAGCGGGGCGTCTTACGCCGGCTCTCGAAGAAGAGCGCGTCCGTGCGGCGCGCGAAGCCATTGGCCCCGATGTGTTTCTCATGGTGGACGTGAACAATTCTTGGACCGACCTGCCTACCGCTCTCGGCTATTGCAAGCGGTTCGAGAATTACGATGTCTATTGGGTCGAGGAACCTTTCAGCCCCGATGACATCGAGAATCACAGCAAACTCGCCGCCTCCACCAGTATCACCATCGCAACCGGCGAAATCGAAGCCGGCCGCTGGCGCTTCAAAGAAATTCTCGATAAGCGCGCCGCCGAGGTCCTGCAGGCTGACGCTGCCGTCTGCGGCGGCATCACCGAGTGGCGCCGCATCGCGCAGACCGCGGCCAGCTACGGAGCGACCATGTGCCCGCACTGGCTGCACGATCTGCACGTGCATCTGGTGGCCTCCGCGCCCAACGCGCGCTATGTGGAATTCTTTCCCGACGACCAAGTCTTGAATTTTCGCAAGCTAATCGACCGCCAACTAGTGGTCCAGAATGGCGATCTGCTCCTTCCGCAGACTCCCGGCTTGGGATTTCAATTCGAGGAGCAAACCCTGGCAAAATACGCACTGAATCGCGCGCAAACGTGGACTGAAATTAAGTAGGCGAGGATCGCAATACATCACTACATCGAACAGCAGGCGACACCGCTAGTCGTGGTTTACCCCGCCCTAAAGTGCGGGGCTTGTCTCGCACACCTTTGCCTTGGTTATTTTTTTCGGTTTATCTTTGCCGAAGGTAGACTCCGGAGGCGCTAAAACACGAATCGGGCTCCTAGTTGCACTTGGCGAGGACCGCCAAAGCGTGTCGAAGAGGGCGCAAGCAACGGAATACCCGCTGTGGGATTAGGGTTTGCCGGGGTTCCGAAACTGCTTGTGCTGCCAAAATATTTGTTGCCATTTCGCGTGACGTTATTACATTCCACGGAAACCTGCAGCCGGCGTCCTTCGGCCACCCTAAACTCCTTCATGACTCGCAAATCAAGGTCCAAGAATCCATCTTGCCGCATGGAATTGCGCCCCGCGACGCGCCCGTTGATGATGGCGCGATCATTGAAGTCGTTGCCGTCATTCTGAGTGTCAAAGCCTATGATCGGGGTGTACGGCAGGCCCGACCTGGCGAGCATCACCATGCTGGTTGTGAAGCCGTGGGGAAGCTCGAGGAAACCGCTCACGTTGAAATTATGGCGCATGTCGTTATTGGAATACGCTCGCTCGAGGGAAGGATCGAGGGGATTGAGCGCCGTTTCACGGCTCCAAGAGTGTTCGTTTGAGTCGTCATCGCGGTTGCGTGAAAGCGAATAACTGGCCATGTAATGAAACCTTTGGATGAGACGGCGGCGCACGGAGACGATGATGGCGTCGTAATCCGAGTGTGCTCCGGACTGATTGATCGAAATCGGTCCGAAGGCTGGGTCGGGTCGCGTCAACGGGAAGATAGGCATGCCCGTGGGATCGATGATCGGAGGGAACAGGTTGCGGTCCAGCCGTCGCTGCAGTCTCCAGCTGGAGGTATGCAAATATTCCGCGGAGATAACCAAGGCTTCCCCGATGGTCCGCTCCAGGCTTGCTTCGGTCACGAATGAGCGCGGATTACGGAATTGCGGATCGAACCCCACAACCCGCGGTGGCGTCGGCCGCACACCGGGAGGCACAGTGGTCAACGCGTTGGGATACGGCGCGACCTTGAGAATCGTCGGATCAAAATTGCTGTCCAGCGCCAAACTGGTCAGCCCATTGTCGGTGAATGCGCGTTGCAGCAAGGTGCCCGGCGTATTCGCCGCGTAGATGCCGGCAGAGAGCCGGACCACCATTTTCCCGGATCCGCGCACGTCCCAGGCGAGTCCGGCGCGCGGCTGCCACATCTGCAGGTCGTTGGGTATGCGCAAGGTCTCCGGAATCGCTGCGTTCGGATGCGCGGGTTGCGGGTTCCGCTGACCTTCCCAGCGCATACCCAAAGTGACCGTAAGGTTGTCCTTCAGGCGCAGTTTATCTTGCGCAAACAAAGCAAAGTTTTGCTGGTTACCGCTGTAGAGCAGCGCATCAGGCCCAAACGCCGATACCGTTCCGCGGTAACGCGAGAACTTGCCGGCGAGAAAATTGCCCAGGGAAGAAAAATCGTATCGTCCGTCAATATTGGATTCTTGTTGCTGGCGCTCGGCATTCAAGTTCCAATCGGCTCCGACCCGCAGATTATGGGTGCGCCGCGTGAAGCTGAGGTTATCGCTCAACTGGTAGCGAGTGCTCTCAAATATTCGAGGACGGCCGGCGTCCCCTCCGATTTGACCCACGCCCGAAATATTGATAAGCGGCAAGGCCAGGTTTGCCATTTCGTCGCGGACATCGGTGGCTACCTGGCCGCGAAGCTCATTGACCAGACTGCTGCTGGAACTGGAGATGAGGCTGACCCGTCCGCCGTGGCTGTCTCCCAAACGGTGAGAATACGCCGTCTGGGCCTGGGAGGTTGTCGCCGCGCCGGCGGCGCTGAAGTTTTGCGCGTCTAGTCGGGTATAGCTGTATTGCAGATTCAGGTTGTGGTGCGGATTCACACGCACGTCGGTGCGGGCAAATAGTGCGGTTATATTATTGGTTATCATTTGCGGACCCTGCAGCGCGGCCAGGTTTTCAGGCAAACTCACTCCCGCTAGCTGAGGTTGGAAGGCCACCACAAAGGGAGTCCGCCAAAGATTCTGCTCCGCGCTCACGAACTGGAAAATCCGCTCGCGCTTTAGGGGGCCTCCCACTGTTCCGCCAAACTGATGTTGCGAGTTGTCTACGGGATTGCGAAAGGCGTCATGCGAAGTCAGAGCGCTATTGCGGTTCAGGTAAAACCCCTCGCCGTGCCATTCATTGCCGCCCGAGCGGGTAACCACATTCACGAATCCCGCTGTGGTGCGCCCTACCTCCGCGGTGGCCCCGCCATTGACCACCTGAAATTCACGCACCGCGCTCAGCGGAAAGAAAAAGATCGCATCATTGCCGCCTCGCTGGTTGCCTCGTAACGGGTCATTAAAATCGCTCCCGTCGATCGAGACGTTCGAGTTGATGGAGCGCTGCCCGGCAATGGCCAGGCCGTTGGCCGACGATTCCTGCACGACGCCGGGGGTAAGCAGGACAAAGTCCGGAAATGCCCGGCCACGGATCGGCGCCTCTTCGATTAAGCGTTGACCGACAGTGGACGAAGTGGTGGTCTCTTCCGCATTCAGCATTCTGGCGCCGTTTTTCACCACCATCCGGGTGGTACCCGCGACGATCTCCGATCGGACCGTCAGCAAGATACTCTCGGACCCGCCAACCGTGAGGTTGACATCGACGGTGCGCGAACTCCCTAGAGTCGTTGACGAAGCTTCGAGCTGATAATGTCCCACGGGGATGGCTTGCGCCGAAAATTTCCCCTCGGAATCGCTTACCAGCGTCCGCGCGAATCCGTTGTCCAGGTTTTTGAGGGTTACCGCCGCACCCGCAACGCCAGCGCCTTGCTCGTCCACGACGACTCCGTGAAGAGCCGCACCTCCAGCCTCGGATTGAGCCAACAGGAAATTTCCCCCGACACCCGAGAGGAACAGTAGAACCAGTCCGGTCCAGAAGTATCGGATAGGGTGCCGCGAAGTCGCGAAATGTCTGAGCGAGGTAACGATTTTCATAACATAATCTCCGCAATGGTGCTCTGTCAGTTTATAAGTCGGGTTTGAACTTGAACTCTACGTTGGCCTTGGTTTCTTTCGGCCCCACTTCGTACTTCCATTTTTCAACGGCATTCAGGAAAGCCTCAATCAAGATGGGGTGCCCACCGATAGGTTCAGCGCTCTTCACTCTCCCATCCGGAGCAATGAGCAAGTGAAGTTTTACAACTCCGGTTAAGCGAAGCGATCGCGCTAGTGGTGGATAGACAGGCTCGACTCGATGGAGCAACTTACGCTCGTTCTGCTGCGGAACCGGAGACGCGCTCGGCGCGCCAAATAGAAGCAGCAATGCCACGAGCGCGCGGAGGCCAAAAAAGCCGAGGCTCGGACATCGTTTCACTCCCGAGACGCACTGCGAGTATGGCTCAACGGAATTGCGGAAAAGCAAGGAACCCCCAAATATAGACTCTGGCGCAATAGTTATGTGCAATCCGGACACCAGGCGTGTGTCCGAGCGCTACCAATGGGGAACGAGTTGCTAAGACTCTTATCGCTGCGACGTTGCACGGTGCGCATGGCGCGACTGGTCAACCGGGACCGATCCCACACTCCGGTAGGGAAACTACTGCCGCCGGTAAATGAGACGCGAAATCTCGTCTTGCGACCGCCCCTTGCGAAAGTGCGAATATAAGATCTTTCCAATGCGCTCGCGGTGGGCGTCAAACGCGCAGGTTTCGTGGGAAACAGTGTTTAGATAGGCGAGCCCAGGTCGAACCAGATCTTCTTATGCAGGGGGCTGGCCTCGTGGCCGATCAACAAACGGGTGACGGGCTCCTGGTCGGTGATGAGCAACCGCGGATGATGAACGGCGGCGGGGACTTCGAACACCAGGTTGTTGAAGTACGGAGCCGCAAGGCCAGCGAGCGCGAGCGCTCCGCAGGTCCCTAGAAACATGAGTACAACGATGGGCGCAAATTGCGGCATGAAAGCCATTTGACATCCTCCCCTGCCTAAAGTCGGGGGGCTTGCGCCACTCACTGGTCATCTCCCCCTGTTGGCGTTCCCTAGGGCGCGTGAATTCGAGAACCGAAAGACGCAAGGTTTTCCAGAAACACATATCCAAGCAATATTCCGAGGAGCAGGAGTGCCAGCAAAATCGCCCCGAGGTTCCACGGCCGCAACGCAACAGACAGCCGCAGCTGTGGCGGCACGGTACGCTCAAAACGGAGGGAAAGGATGGATAACGCATTTCCCGCCAATGCGATAGATAAAGCTCCCAGCAAGACGACCGGCTGGCCGAGCAGTCCAAACCCTGGGCCTTGGTGCCGGAGAATGGCCATAACCATGAAGTAGGCGGGCGCCGCCAGCACGACCAGTCCTAATCCTGCGGCAACATCAGCAACTGGCGCGCTATGGGTCTTCATGGGTAGGTCCTCGGCATGCGCTAGCTCGCGGCGGCATCCGGTAGGCCGCCAAAGTTCCGGGCCCGGGTGTGAAATTCCGCGACGGCGGTCGCCAGATCCTCGGCGGAGAAATCCGGCCATTTCTTAGGCACAAAGGCCAGTTCGGCATACGCCGCTTCCCACAGCAGAAAATCCGAGAGCCGCTGCTCGCCGCCGGTGCGGATCAGTAAATCCACGTCGGGCGCGGCGTCGTGATTCACTTCCCGCAAAACGTCGCTAAACGATTCGAGCGAAAGCGATGTGACTTTGTAGAACCGGCAAGCCGCTCGATAGATCGCTTCCCGCGCCGAATAATCCACGGCGAGACGAACATGCAGCCGAGTTCCTGCGGCCGTTGCCGTTTCGGCGTCGGCGATGGTTTGCCGAAGATTCTCCGAGAGGCGGTCACGCCGCCCCATAACCGTAAGGCGCACCCCTTGCGCGGCGCAGTGAGTCGTCTCGGCGAGAAGATATTCGTGCAGCAACCGAAGGATGCCGTTTACTTCCGCTTGCGGACGTTTCCAGTTGGCCGAGGAAAGTGTGAACAGCGTGAGCGTGCCGATCCCCAGATTGGGGCATGCCCGGATCACGCGGCCGGCGGCCTGGGCTCCGGCGCGATGCCCAGCGCTGCGCGGCAGGCCACGCGCCAGCGCCCAGCGGCCATTGCCATCGGAAATGATGGCCACGTGCAGTCCCTGAGGATTGCTCTGCCGCGGTTCCGGACCGTGCTCCTGACAAGGGGCGGGAAGCTGGGTGATGGGCGCGAGCACGTGCGAGTTCCCCTTTCCGTAGGGCATTCTATTCATTTAAAGTACTTCGCATCTCAAAGCATAAACCCAAAAAAATTTCCTGGTGGCTAGCGCTCCCGGGCGCCGCGAATAATCGCTTCCATATGATTCAGATATTTCTCCAGGGCGCGGCGTCCCGCGGCGGTCAGGCGATATTCGGTGCGCGGCGTGCGCCCGGCAAACGACTTCACGCAGGTGACGTAGCTGGCCTCTTCGAGTTTGCGGGCGTGAACGCTGAGGTTCCCGTCGGTGGTCTTCAACTGGGCCTTCAGATCATTGAATGTGAGCGAATCGTTCACCGCCAGTGCGCTGATAATCCCCAGTCGCATCCGCTCGTGGATCAGCCGGTCGAGATCCGATGGCGCACTCTCCCGCGGTTCCGGTCGCGCTGCACCCGACGCCTGATCCCGCGCGCGCCGCTTGAGATTTTTTTCTTGTGTGAGTGCCGAGCCCTTAGCCAAGTGTCCCCCCTATCCGCCGTACCGTTTGGCGATGATCAGGCCAAACAGTATTTGCAAGCAGCCAAAACCCGCGGCCATGAAATGATCGTTCCAGCGCTCCGGCGAAAAAAACGCGGCAACACCCAGGGCCATGAAACACAGACCCATCACCGGAACGATGCGCACCGAAAAGGCCCCGCCGGTAACCACCGCCGTGCCATACAACAGCAGCCAGGTACCCGGCAGCGCGGTGACCAGGCCAGCGCGAAACAGCACGACCGTGAGCAGCGCGCCTACAAGAATCGGCGGAGCAAAGCTGAGAGCAAACTTGCGGCCCGGCCCGGAAAAAAGCGGCATGCGCGCGCGATGCGATTTGCGCGCCGCAGAGGTGGCGGCGATGGTGATCGCCACGACCGCCTCGACCAGCCAAACGGCCAGCCAAAGCCGTGGGGTGGTCTGCCGTGCCGCCCATACCGCGGCCAGCAGCGCGGTTGCGCCCATGGCCACCCCACCCCAGCCGGGCACGGCGGTGAATTCGCCGGCCCGCTCCATCGCTTCGCGAATGTAGCGAAGGTTGTCGGCGGCACGAGCGTCGATCGCGATCGGCTCAGAGGAACGAAGCGGGCCTGCAGGCGGCATACCCAATCATACCCGGGAATGTATCGTTGTCAAGTACTTTATACCACAAAGCTAGGAAACCACCGGGTTATGGGTCGCATGGGGAACGCGCCGGTAGCGCCCGCGAATCGCATTCCAGCGAATCAGCAACACCTCAGCGAACATCATGGCGCTGTCGCGCAGCATGTTCACGCGAGTATTCGAGCTGTGCGCCCAGCGCACCGGGATTTCCACGATGCGCAGGCCGTGGTGGCGACCGAGATACAGGATCTCCGGGTCAAAACCGAAGCGCGCAATGCGCTGCTGCTCAAAAATGATCTGACAGGGTTCGCGCACGAATGCCTTGAAGCCGCACTGGGTGTCTACAAACGGCAGCCGCAGCAGAACGCGCACAAGCTTATTGAAGATGACTCCCGCGAATTCACGAAACACCGATTGGCGAAGGGCAATCAGGCTGCGGTCGAGAGCCCGCGAACCTATGGCCACATCCGCAGTACCGAGGGCGGCCAGCAGCTTGTCAGCCTCGGCGATGGGCGCGGACAGGTCGGCATCGGTGAACAGCACCATGCGGCCTCGCGCTTCGAGCATGCCACGGCGCACGCTGAAGCCCTTGCCGCGATTGCCCTCGTTCGAAAGCACGCGAAGCGTGGGAATTTCACTCACAAACGATTGGGCCACCGCGGCGGTACGATCGCTCGAGCCGTCATCCACGACGATGACTTCGGCTTCCAGCTTCGACGCCTGTAGATACCGAGCAATCTCCCGCAGCGTGCCGGGCAGGCGGATCTGTTCGTTGTAGCAAGGTATGATGATGGACAGTTGCGGTGCGGCAGGGGTCATTCGTGAAATGGTTTGCTCCAGCCGTGGCGGCCAATGAGCGGCACAAAGCGGCATTCTTCAAGAACTCGCGTGGTCATTTCGCCGCCGTTTTTTTGCAGCAATGTCAGCTTCTGATACTCGGAGGAGCCCACCGGAATCACCATGCGTCCCGATGCGCCGAGTTGTTGCACCAGGGGTTCGGGGATGGCCGGCGCCGCTGCAGTTACCAGAATGGCGTCAAACGGCGCGCATTCCGCCAGGCCCAGCGTGCCGTCGCCGCAGTGGACGTGCACATTTTTGTATCCCAGGCGTTCCAGTCGCGCGCGCGCCGCCAATGCCAAAGGCCCGCGACTCTCGATGGAGTACACCTCGGCAGCCAGATGCGAAAGCACCGCGGCCTGGTAGCCGCACCCCGTTCCTACTTCGAGCACGCGTTCGGATCCTCCGAGGCCCAAGGCCGCGGTCATCGCCGCGACCATATACGGTTGCGAGATCGTTTGTCCTTCGCCGATGGACAGCGGTTTATCGGCATAGGCCTCCGCGAGAGACGTTGTGGGAATGAATTCGTGACGCGGCACCTCGAGCATGGCTCCCAGTACGAGAGGGTCGGCAATCCCGCGGCCGCGAATTTGTTTTTCGACCATTGCCGCGCGCTGCGCTGCAAAATCGCCGGACCCTGAGCCGGCGTTGGCCGGATCGACAGCATCTTTGTTGCGCAAAATGCTCATAGAGCTACCCCGAGCCTAGCGGGACGCACCGGCAGCGGCATGGATCTCCCAGGCGCGGGATTCGAGGATCTCCGCGATCTGCGCGAGTGCAAAGTCACACTCTTCGTCTTTGTTGTAGAAATGCGGCGACAGACGGATCCCCGCTTTGGGCCGGTAATCCACCAAAATTTCACGCGCGATCAACTCGCGCATCACCTCGGGCCCGTGCGGGCAATCAATCGAAACCGTGCCCGCGCGCTCCACCGGATCAGCCGGCGTGTTCACGCGCCAGCCACGGGCGTGCGCCCCGGCAATGATGCGGGCCGTCTGGCGCATCGATTTTTCGCGGATGGCGGCAATACCGACTCGATTGATGATATCGAGCCCCGGCTGGCACGCATAGAGTGCCGGAATGTGCGGCGTTCCGTTTAAAAAGCGAAAGGAGTCTTCGCGTCGATCGATCGATCCGGTTTCAAAATTAAAGGGCCGCTGGTGCGCCAGCCAGCCAGTCAGTGCGGGCTGCAATTTTGTGCGCAGATCGCTACGAACATAGAGATAGCCGACGCCGGGGCCGCCGCAAAGCCACTTCAGCACGCCACCAACGGCAAAGTCGGCATGGAGCGCGCGCACGTCCACGGGAATGGTTCCCGCGGCTTGGAAGAGGTCAAGGATAACATGCGCGCCCACGCGGTGGGCGCGCTCAATGATCGCCCGGGCATCGATAATCGTGGAGCTGCGAAACAAGACATACGAAATCGGAACAAGCAGGGTTTTCTCATCAATCGCCGCCAGAACTTTTTCCAGCGGAATGTGAATACCGTCTTCGCTCGGAATCGTTTCAACACGTGCTCCGTTGCGCGTCTGTTCGTTGTAAAAATATTGAATGGAGGGAAATTCCAGATCCACCATTACGATCTTGTTTCGTGGCCCGCGAAAATCAAAGCACGAGGCGATGATCGCCTGGATAATGGTCACGTTCTGGTGCAGGGAGATTTCGCCCCTGCCGGCGCCGACGAGCGAGCCGATGCCGTCACCGACGCGCACGGCCATGTCCCACCAGCCGTCTTCCCAGGCACGCACGCCGCGCACCGCCCAGGAGTCCGCATACTGTTTCATGCAATCATAAACCCCGCGGGGCATGGCTCCGAGGGAGTTGCTGATCATGTACGTGGTGTTTCCCAGGATGGGGAACTCGCTGCGCCACTTGAGAAGTGGATCCATGGTGATCTCCGCAATCGGGCCGGGGAGCCCGATGAAGAGAAAGGTATCATAGCCGGGCGGTGCCGGGTAGCTCACTGGTAGTGGCCTGGCTTGCTTCGTTTCTTGAAGATGAGCAAACTGACCGGTGATGAGCAAGCGGCACTCGATCGCGATCGCAGTGCTAACGTCGCTTGCGGTCTTGGCGCTTTACGCGAGGTGGCCGAGCGGGGCTTTGCCGGAGCGACGAGCGAATCAGGTTGTGGTGTTCAAGGAGCGGCACCGCATGGACGTGCTGCGCGACGGCCGCTTGCTGAAGAGCTATCGGGTAGCACTCGGGCGCAGTCCAGTCGGACCCAAACTCCGCGCCGGTGATCATCGCACTCCGGAAGGTTGTACTCTCTTGATTGGCGCAACCCGCAAAGCCAGTTTCACCTCTCGCTGCACATCTCTTATCCCCACCGGGCGGATGCCGCCCGCGCGCAGCGAAACGGTGAATCGGCCGGAGGCGCCATCATGATCCACGGCTTGCAGAATGGCCTGGGCTGGCTCGGACGATTGCACCGCTTCATGGACTGGACCGATGGGTGCATCGCCGTCACCAATGCGGAGATGGATGAGATCTGGAAAACGGTTCCCGATGGCACACCCATCGAAATCGGCCCCTGAAGGCACAATTTCTTGAACTAGGCGCTGAGGAGGAAGAAATGAAGGAATGGCTGTTTTTATTTGTGGTTGTATTGAATTCCGGCAGTGTCCAAGCGCAAGCTCCGGCACGAGAAACTGGCGCAGTACAAAAAGCTCCAACCGTACAGACGCCGGCCGAGCCGTCGAAAGCGGGCTCGCAAGCTCCGAAGAGGAACGCCGAGAAGGAAGCTGAGATTCGATCGCTCGTGGAGATGACCGGCGGCAAACAACTCACCGCGCAACTTCTCCAGGCCAGCCTCGAACAGATGCGTGCTTTTCTCGCCGCGTCGCTTCCGCCGGGTGAAAAGAGCAAGACGTTCACCGACCTATTTATACAGAAATTCCAGGAGCGCTTTTCGCTGGACGCGTTGCTGGACCGGTTGGTTCCCGTTTATGACCGATACCTCACCGCAGAAGACGTGAAAGGTTTATTGAAATTTTACGGCTCACCGCTTGGTCAAAGGATGCTGAAAGTGCAGCCGCAGATCGGACGGGAAACACAAACCATCGGATTTGAAATGACCAAGACAGTCAGCAACCAGGTGCTCAACGAACTGAAAGCCGAATATCCTGAATTCCTGCGGACCGAAAAACCATAACCTGACCATCGCCGCCAGTCGCGAAGTCACTTGAAACGTTTTTTGATCTTGATGTCCAGGCCGAAGGTGCCGTTCTCATCGCGTAGAGCAAGGATGGAAACCTTGCGGCTCACGTTGTACTCCACCTGAATCACCTGCTGCTGCGTAGTAGCCGCGCTGGAGATGTAGGTGATGGTCAGATCGCGGGTAATCTGTTCTTCAACGCTCACGCGGGCCGCGGCGTTCTGCCCGGCCACCGACCCTCCCAGCATCGGATCAACACGCAGACGGGTAATGCCGAACAATCGCTCGAGCCGCCCGCCCAGCTGGCTCGAGATGGCCTCGGAAAGCAAAGTCGAAGCCCCGCCCCCTAAGGCATTTGACGAGGTTGAGGTACGGTGCTGGCTTTCTTCGCCGGTGCGTCCGAGGGCCATCAGGGTGATGATGTCGCTCGAGGGCAGCGGCGGGTCCGAACGGTAGGCAAGCGTCAGATGGCTGGCGCGGCCGCTGAAATTAAGGGTGATTTCATACTGGCGAATCGATGCCGTCGCTTCGATATTGATGTCCGGATCGAGGCTGAAAGCCCGGGAGAAATTAATATCTCCGCGGCTCAATTCGTAGCGGTTTCCGCGGAACGTAATCTCGCCGCTCAGCAGGTGAATGTACCCGAGAATGACCGGATGTCCGAAGGTTCCGCGCACCCGCAGGGAGGACTCGGCTTCAAAATAAGCCCCGGGCCACTCGATAGCCGAGTCGGGCGCTGAATCAGCTTCGATATCCAGTTGCAGGTTGCGCAAGAATGGCGATCCACCGGAGGGTAGCGCACCGGTTTCTTTCGTCGACGTTAGCAACGGACCGAAATCAAATCCTTGCGAAACGACTACGCGGTCCACGGTGACCCGCCCGGAAAGCACCCCGGCCTGCGGCGTCCCGGAGAGGCGAAGATTCCCGCTGGCCTTCCAGCTCATGCCTTCGGGGTAGCGGATGCGCACGCCGCTGGTCTTGGCGGCGATCTCGTAACGCAAAGGAGTTTCTGCATAGCGCAGTGTCCCGGAAAACTCCAGGTGGCCTCCCCCGGATTCCGCGGTGACTTTTTCGAACACAAGCCGCGTCGCATCGAAGATGAAGTCGCCAGCGACGTGCGCCAGGCCGGTCGGGAAATCTTCGTACCTTGCGGATGCATTCTCCACGTGGATTTTGCCGTTCACGCGAGGATGATCGAGCGAGCCTTCCACGGAGGCGTTGATCACTGCCGGGCCGCTGGCAGCCAAGCCCGGGACAAACCCCCGGGCCAATCGCAAATTGATGGTTCCGGAAAGATCGAGCTTAACGGCGCGCGCTCCGGTAAAACGAGCGAAGCCAGAGATATGAAAATCGGTCTCGGTTCCGCGCAGCGCAGCTTCTTCGATACGCAACTCGTCACCGTGGTAACGCAGGCGAATGGGGCCGCTGTTGTCGAGCTTCACCGACTCGTACTCGAAATCGAGACGCGAGAGATTTGCGTCCACAGCGATCGTTTCGGGGTGAAGTATGGATCCGCTGAGCTGGAAATGGCCATCGACGCTGCTGTGTCCGGTAAGGCCTCCGGTGTGCAACGCGGCCTGAATAAAGGGATCGAGGTCGATGCTCTTGAGAGTGATGTCCCCCTGGATCGGGAAGTCGCCTCGCAGGCCAAGCTCCACGGCAGCTTCGATGTGTCCGGCAGCCATGGCGGAATTGATATTGAGCCTCATGCGGTTTCCGTCGGAATCCAGTTTGGCGTCGAAGCTGCCGAGGATTTCCTTGCCAACCCGTAAGTCAACCAGGCGCAGCGAGCCGGTCAGGTTGGGCGTATGCAGCGGGCCCTGGCCGCTTACCTGAAAATTTAACTGGCCGCCAATAGGCAATCGTGCTGATTGAATGCGGCGAACACCCTCGAGCGGAATTCCCGCCGCCGTCAGCTGGAAAGCAATGTCCGCGTTGGCCATGCGGTAGCGAAAATTTCCAGTGATCACCGCAGGAGAAAGCGGGCGGTTCCCGCGGGGGGCAAACGCACGAAGCTCGGCGTTGGAGATTTTTACTTCTTCGTTGCGAAAGCTAAGCTGGCCACGGAAGCGGTCAAAGCTGAGGCCCCAGAGATCGCCTTCGACCATATCAAATAGTCCGCTAATTTCTGGAGCAGCCCGCGTGCCCCCGCCGTGAAACTGACCTGTGAGTAGGCCGTTCAGGGGATACTTGGTCCCGAGCCAGGCCTGCAGCTCGCTGGTTGGTGATCGGACCAGGCTCGCTTCCAGCATCCACGTGCTTTGCGGTAGAAAACTCCAGTTAAAAAGCGCCAGTGAGAAATCGAGATCGGCCGAGGTATGGCCCCAGTCCACATGCCCGCGGGCCACGGTGAGCTGGGTGGGTGAGTAGGTGACGTCGCCTTCGAGCGAATCCCAGGCCAGATCACCGTAGCGAATCTCGTTGCCTTTCGCGTGTCCGGTGAAGGTCGGCGCGTCGATGGGTCCACTGACGCGCCCGCGCCACTGGGCGCGTCCGGCAACGTGCTCGGACCGCGGCGCAGCGCCCGGGTATCCGCGAATGGCGGCGATGAAATCGTTCCAGGGAGCTAGGTCAAGAAGATTTGCAGTCGCGTCCAGCGCTGAGTCCTTTGCGCGCAAGGGACCTTTGGCCACGATGTGACTCGCCGGCGTGTCAATGGTAGCCGCATCGACCATTAGCTCACGTCGATCTCCCCAATAATGATAGGAAAATTGACCGGTTGCGGGAATTTCGTCGGCGCGCTGCCTTTTGCTTGGCGTCCACACGGCATTGCCAGCCAATTCGAGATGCTTAAAATCCCCGCGCCAACCTAATGACGTGCGCCCGTTCATGGCTGCGCTCCAGTGCAGCCGCGCAATGGGAAATTGCGCATTGTTGACCGCAACCAACGCCGCGGCCAGGCTCACGTCCTGGAATTGCGTATCTGCGCGGAATTGCGCACCGTCGAAGAGAAGCTTGAGATGCCCCTTGAAACTGCCGCCAAGCGCCTGGGCCTCGAACTCCGGAACTTCCATACCCCTATCATCAACGAGGTATTTACCTTTGCTCGAGATTGCTCCGGTATGGAACCACTGGTAAGGCAACCGTACCTCGCGTGCGTTGTATTGCCCGCTGAGGTGCATGCGTCCCTGCACGTAACTGCCTTGCCCAACCGTTTCCAAAATACCACCCGGGGTCCTGGGCTTCCGAAGAAGCTCGCGGATGTCGGCGAGATCAAAGCGGCCGCGGTAGCGAAACGTCCAGTTGTTCCGCGCAAACGTCGCAAGCTCGGCGTGGGCATCGAGCTGGGAGTGTGGCAGCTTCCAATTCAGCTGCTCAATGGTCAACGAGTCGCGCTCGAGGGTGAACTTCAAGAAAAGGTCGGACAAAAAAGGCCGGTAGTGGGCCGCTGCCAACCTCAGGTGCTTCCAGCTAACCTGGCCCATGTAGATGGGCTGCCCGGAGGGTGCGCTTTCATCGAGCGTGATGGCGAACTCGCCGTCCGCGGAAAGCGGAAGATGGACGTCGTTGTAGAAAAACGCGCCGTCTTCCAGAGTAATCTTGGCGATAGCCAGAGAAAACAAGCGCGCCGTCAGCGGAGTGCCGGGCGGGGCTAAGTTCTTGGGCGCGGGCAGGTTGCTGGCGCCACTCGGATCGCGACGAACGTGAGCCTCGACACCTTTCAGAGCCACGTCCTGGAGAACAATTTTTGTGCGGAAAAGCGACTGGAGCTTGAAGACCACGCGCATATGTTCCACGTGAAACAAGGGCGGGGTTCTGGCCGGCTCCAGGCCGTGAATGGTGAGGCTGTCCAAGATGGCCGTGAAATTCCTCCAGTCCATATGAAACTGCTGGAGTTCGACGGTTCCTCCGGTCATTTGTTCGAGGCGCCTGACGATCGCCCGGCGGGCCATGTTGTCGGCAGCTCCGCTCAAGATGAAAATGGCGACGCTCAATGCGAGTAGCAGTGCCAGGCTGAGCGACACCAGGAGCAAGTTGCGCACGAGCGACCAGATTCGCGATGGGCGCGCGCCGGTCATTGGGAATTTGGATTCCTCATTTGGAGTCTAGATTCCTCTCGATGCGTAAATGGGCGCGGGTTTCTTCGAGCCAGCGGTCGGCGCGCAGATTGATCTCGCGTTGCACCAGTACCTCGCGGATCTCGTCTTCGACGCTTTGCAGCGGCGGCCCGGCCTGCCCGCGCGCGGCAAGTTGCGGGGCCAGGGTTTGGCGATAATAGTTCTCGATTTCGGTCTGGGGAATTTGCACCGCTCCGCGGAACTTGTAATCCAGATAGCGAGTTAAGTAGAGCTGCTGCTTGACCAGGCGATGAAGCTGCGCCGGATCGAGACCTGCCTGTTTCAGGCGTGTCTCCAAAGTCTCCGGTGGCGCAAACAGTTTGCCCATGTTGGCAATTTCGAGATCCACTTCAGCGTCGGTGGGCCGGGAGAAATGGGCGGAGGCAGCCTCGGTGTTTACAATCCACTGGTCAATCAGGCGGCCAAGAAGTTTTCCGTCGTCTTCGGTTTGGCTGCCGCTGAACTTCTGGAACTGGCCTAACTCGCGCAACTCGCTTTCGAAAAGGATGTCGTCCTCGATGTGCGCAACAATGCGATCGAGGACTTGTTCGGGCGACGATAGCGTCTGCGCCCGCGCGGAACAATGACCTGCCAGGGTGAGCAGAGCCACGAACCACGCAACTAGGAAAGTTTGGGGCATCAGAAGATCGATCCCAGGTTGAAGAAAATCTGAAAACGCGAAAGGGTCGCACCGGGCTTGCAATTGGCCGGGCCGCCGGAACAATCAATCGCGAATGTCGGGGGATTCAGCTGATAACCGAGATCAACCCGCACCGGGCCGATCGGCGTGGAGTAACGCAAGCCGAACCCTATGGTATGAGACAGGTAGTTTAACTCGTTGCTGCAGTTGGTCACGCAGGTAGCTGGGTTCGCCGGGTCAAAAACCGGCTTCGGAGCGCGCCATCGCAGAGAGACATGGCTCAAGCGGCTATACACGTTTCCAGCGTCATAGAAAACTGCCCCGCCGAGGCGGGTGCCCAAATACGGCAGGCGCATCGGGAAGCGCAGCTCTTGGTTGAAGATGAGCAACGCCTGGCCGCCCACGGGAAATCCGGTCTTGGAGTCCCGCGGACCGGCCTGATTGAGGGCAAAACTTCGCAGCGTCGTACCGCCACCAGCGAAGAAACGCTCCGGTAAAGGGATGACCCGGGGCAACGGCTGGACTGTTTGCGGGGGGAATGCGAGGGAAACCGTGCCTTGAAACGGCTGCAGCACGCCGATGCGAGCCGAACGCGCGAACGTGTAGCGCTTGGCCACGGTATGGAACGTCGAATTCTGAAAAAACAAGCGCGCAAAGCTCGAGCTCGAGCCGAGGGATGTAGAGTTTACGGCGACATCGATGGTATTAAAACGGCCGTGCTCGGCATCCGCAGGATTGTCGCGGTGATCGCGGAACCACGTAAGCCCGAATCCTGAGACCAGCGTCGGCTGGCTGATCAAGGGAATCACTTCGGGCGAAAGCGAACTGCTGATCGAGCTCACCAGCACTTTGCGGAACGAATAGCGGTAAATAAAGGACGTAAACGGGGTGACTCGGTGGGCGAGCTGGAGCGAGCCTTCATAGCGCGTCGAGGTAAAGGTGTTCACGTCGCGTGTCTTATCGGCATACGCGGTAGCTTGCAAACTGAATTGCGGTTTGCCGAAGTAATTAGATGCAATGTAGCTCAGCAGGGCCCGGCCTTGCAGGGTGCTGGCGCGGACCTTGAACGAGAGGGCATCGGCACGGCCAGTGAAATTATTTTTACTGATTTCAAAAATGCCCCGGGGGCTCGCTTCCACGGTGCTGGCGGCGGCGTTCGATCTGCTGGCCAACCGTTGCACTTCGAAGCCTCCCCCATAGCCTAGGGTGTATCGTTTACCCTCGTCGACCAACACCAGCACGGTCTTGTCCGGATCGTTGCCGGTTGGATTCTGCGTGCCCACCGAAACGCGGCTGAATATGCCAAGATTGTAAAGGCGTCGCTGCGTTTCGATGACCTCGCCCTGCCGCAACGGACCTTGCGTCTTCACCTGAATCTCGCGCCGGATGACGCCGGGCCGGGTGTGCAGGTAACCGCCCACGAGTACGCGACGCACCCTACTTTGCGGGCCTTCTTCAATTCGATAGGCGAGGCTTACGGTCCTGGGCCGCAGGGGTTGGGATTTAGGTGCGCCGTCGCCACCCGGGAGCGAATCGCTCGCGGTTGTGGGGTCGGATTTGGGGCTGGTTTCGGCACTGGGAGTCGACGGCGGTGACTCGATAACCGAAGAAGTGAAGCGAGCCTCAGGGAATCCCTCGTTGTAATAGAGCGCCAGAATATTATCTCTATCGCTGGCGACATCGAATTCAGAGAAGGGCTGACCAGGTGTTGAGCCGACAACAGCCAGCAAGTCATCTTCGGTCAGCGCTTTGTTGCCTTCAATTTTTAGCGAGGCGACGCGCGTTTGCGGGCCTTCGTGGATCACGAAGCGCACAAAAATGTCGCCCTTCTTTCGCTTGTAATCATCCAAGGTCTCGGGAATGACCTGGGCATCACGGAATCCGTTGGCCACGTAGAGATCGCGCATCGCCGCAGCATCGCTCTGGACCAGTTTTTTACTGAAGCGCGCGCGAGTCGAAAATGTGGACGGCTGGAGTTGCAGGCGCCCGCGCAGCAGGGTCGCGCTAAAATAATGGTTGCCCTCAATGGTGACCCCGTCGAAGCGGTGGCGAATATCACGTTCGACGGTATAGGCGATGAGCAGCTCTCCGGGGGTTACACCCTTGGGCGTTTCTTTGGGCGGAATCTCCGAAATGGTGTATTGCACCTTCGCGTCGAAATAGCCATTGCGCTCGAGACGGTCGAGAATATTGCGGCGGCCTTCTTCGAGCAGATCATCGTCAACCGCACCCTCAGCATAAATGGGCAGGAGCTTGCGCAGGTCCCGGCGGCGAATTTTTGAGCCTTTGACGTCGACGCGGACACGCGGACCTGCGGAAACCTCAATTTCCAAGGGCAGTTGATTGGCGGCTGGGTCCAATACCCCGCGACGGGTGATGACGCGGGCGCTGAGGTGCTCTTTGCTGGCCAGAAATTTACGGATACGATCAGCGGATTTTTTGAGATTGGCTGAAGTGATCAGGCGACCGGCTTTCAGATGCGAGCGGTCCTCGAGGGCATCGTCGGGGAACTCGGTATGGTTTTTAAGGCTGACTTTGGAGAGACGCGCACGCAGCCCCGGCTCCACTCGAATGAAAATATCCATTTGGCGAGTATCGGCATGAGGGGCCAGAGCGGCGGTAACCCGGGCTTGATAGAGGCCGTCTTCGCGCAAGGTTTCGCGCAAGCGATCGAGAGCGGCATCAATATTCGCCTGGCGAAATATTTCGCCGGGCGTAAGCCGGAGGGAAGCCAGAGCCACTCCTTCCGAGGGGGGCTCCTGAATTCCTTCGATACGTACGAGGTTAACAAAATAATTGTGCTTGACCACGAAATCAAGGCTCAGGCCGCCGGGAACCGGCGCGGCTACAGCGCGCACATCAGCGTAGCGTCCGGTGCGATACAGGCTCCGCAAGCTCTCGCGAAGTACCTCGGGATCCAGTAGATCACCGGGTTTCAAGGGAATTTGTACGGGACTGGCGAGCGCTATCGATTCATCTTCGGAAACAATGCGCATCGCTACGATGCGCGCATGGCTAGACGGTGCAGGGTCCTGTGAAGGTGTGGGCAGCGTGGTTTCTTTCTGCTGCCCCGGCAACCCTCGAACCGGAACGGCAGTTAAACAGAATAAAAGCGCGCCGTAACGTAAGGACACGAGTTGGCGAGCGAGTCTGGCCATCCTACTACTCAGAAGAAAGGTTAGCATAGTGGAGTTGCTCACAGATTTTGGCATTACACTGTAGGGCCGGTCATTGGCAGTTGTGGGCAACGGGCGCTCGGTAGCCGGAATCCGGATGGAACCCGAATTCTACGAGAAATACTCTCGACAAATTCTTTTCGCGCCGTTGGGCGACCAGGGACAACGCCGCCTGCTTGGTTCCCGCGCAGTCCTGGTGGGATGCGGAGCACTGGGCACCTCGCTCGCCAACTTACTGGTGCGGGGCGGCGTGGGACACCTGCGGATCGTGGACCGCGATTTTGTCGAGGCTTCGAATCTCCAGCGACAAACGCTCTTCGACGAGCAGGATGCTCGGGACGCCCTGCCCAAGGCAATTGCGGCAGAGCGGCGGCTGGCTAAGATCAATTCGAGCGTGCGCATCGAAGGGGTGGTTGCCGACCTCGGCTCCGAGAATGTGCAAGAACTACTGGGCGGTTATGACGTAATTCTCGATGGCACCGACAATTTCGAGACCAGATTCCTCGTCAACGAAGCGGCTATCAAACTTGGCGTGCCGTGGGTGTACGGCGCGGTGGTCGCTAGCTATGGGATCACCATGACGATCCGGCCCGGTGAGACCGCGTGTCTTGCGTGTCTTGTTGAATCCGGGGCGGCAACGGCAGTCGATGAAACCTGCGACACGGTCGGCGTGCTGGGGGCCATTGCCGGGGTGATCTCCTCTATCGAAGCGGCCGAGGCGATGAAAATCCTTTCCGGAAATTGGCAGGCTCTCCACGGAAGGCTGATTTCTTGCGATGTTTGGAGCGGGCGCTTCCAATCCATCGGCATCGAGCGCAACTTGGGCTGCCGCACCTGCGCCGGCCGGGAATTCCGATATCTCGAGGGAAAGGCCCAGCCGCATCTGACGCTGTGCGGGCGGGACTCGGTGCAAATTCACGAGCGCAACCGGACCCTTGATCTGGCGATGGTGGCGGCGAGGCTGGCTCCAGCCGCCACGGAAGTACGCAGCAATGAATTCTTGTTGCGGTTTCGCGTAGCGCCCTATGAACTGACGGTGTTTGCTGACGGCCGGGCGATTATCAAAGGCACGCGGGAACCCAGCATGGCGCGGTCGCTGTATGCGCGTTACATTGGGTCATGAATGGCAAGGTTAGCCCAACAGCAACAAAATCTTTTTTTGATGGGCACCTGTCAGGTGGCCTGGCGATGAGTCATAGAACACCAAGCGTTCCGGGTGCCGGCTGGCTGCGAGGTTTGCTCTGTGGTGCAGCGCTGGTCATCGTTTGCCTAGGCTTTGCATCTCTCGCCGTCGGTCAGCAAGAAAGATCCCCGGTCGAGAAGGGGCCAAGCAGCAGTTCCCACGAGCTACGCTTAAAACTGATGCGCCAGCTGGAGCAGGAGGCGGCGGCGTTCGACGGCGTGCTGGGGGTGGCCGCTAAGGACTTGACCAGCGGCGAAATGATTCGGATCAATGCTGGCCTGGTGTTTCCGCAAGCTAGCTCCATCAAGATTGCGATCCTTATTGAGCTTCTTCGTCAAGCGCAAGAGGGCCAGCAGGTACTCGGAGATCGAATCGAAATCAAGCACGCGCAACTGGTTGATGGCAGCGGCATCCTGAACCACTTCTCTGAGGGAGGCTCGGCGGTTTCGCTAGGCGATCTCGCGGTACTGATGATCCAGCTATCCGACAACAGCGCCACCAATATACTCGTGGAGCGAGTTGGCATGTCGAGCGTCAATGCCACGATGTCGCGGCTCGGCTTGGAGCGTACGAAACTGCAGCGCGTGATGATGGATCAAGAGGCCCAGCGTGGCGAACGGGAAAATATTTCTTCGCCTGCGGAGATGGCCGTGCTGCTGGAAAGACTGGTTCAGGGCAAGATCCTTGACGCCAAACACACCGCTCGGGCGATCGAAATCCTCAAGTACGAAAAACCGACGCCGCTTCGCGCCGGACTGCCCATGGGTGCAGTCCTTGCCGATAAATCGGGATCGATGCCCGGAGTGCGCTGCGATTCGGGAATTGTCTATCTGGGCAAGCGTTCATACGTCATTGCGGTGATGACTACGTTTGCCGAGGATGAAAGCGCAGCGGAACACGCGATAACCGAGGTTTCGCGCCGGGTGTATGAGTATTTCGAGCGCCTGGCGAGGTCCAATAGTCTTGGAGCGCGCTTGCCATAAAAGCGGGATGCTAGCGAAGGACGCCGGTGCGTCCGGGGGACTGGCGAAGCGATGCGCGATCGAGATTTTCGCGCAGGTTCATAAGCGTGAGAAAGGTGCTGAGGATGCGCGCTTTCATCTCGTCTGCCAAATGCAGTCCGCTGGTAGCGACGCGAGCGAGAACCTCGCCTTGCTCGCTGATGTAATGCATGATTTCGACCTGCCGGGCATGCGGCGCTTTTCCGAGAACGGTTTCACGGCGCATTTCCGCGCAGACCTGCTCGACGCCGAGGGTGAAGTGCAGGACGCAGACGTTCAGGCCCACAAGTGCCGCAGGCACGTCGGTCTTACAGCCGGTTGCGGTACACTTCGCCATAGGGAAGCCCGGAACTCGATTGTTACCATCCCTGCCGCAGAAAATCCACATACACAGAGTGCCATGATGCCAATCCGTTAGCTGGCACTACGGCCAATCACCGTGGGCCGCAGCTTTTTTTTGCGAGCGGATGCGCTTCCACGAAACTCTTCGCAGCATGGGTCCATGGTTCTCCATATTTTTAGTTGACAGCGATTCAGAAGCGCCGTATAAATATGCATGTGTATGCATATTCAGTCGGACCGCTCCGGGAGCCTGTCGGAAGAGGTAGCCGGGAGCGGCGAACCTAGAGTGGTCAGCGAATGATCAACGCGCACAAGCGATTTCGCCAGGGTCAAATTTTGAAACTTTTGGCCAACGAAGCGATTGCCAGCCAGGACGAACTCCGGCGGCGGCTGGCGCACCTGAAGCTGCGGGTGACCCAAGCCACGCTCTCACGAGATCTGCGGGAGTTAAAGTTGGTGAAAACCGCCGAGGGTTACCGGCCGCTGTCGGCGATTGCCGAAGAAACCGCCGCACAGCCTCCCCTGACGCGAGCGCTGCGCGAGTATCTACTCGATTTCCGGCCGGCGCAGAACATGCTGGTGCTCAAGACTCCGCCGAGCGGCGCACAGCCGCTGGCAGCCGCACTCGACGGCGAGCGCTTTCCGGAAATTGCGGGAACCATCGCCGGCGACGACACCGTGTTGATCGTCACACCATCGCGAAAGGCCTGCGTCGCACTGCAGAAAAAAATGGAGGGGCTACTGCAGTGAGCAGTGCGCACCAGGTCGCGGTTGTGGGCGCCACGGGGTACGCGGGCTACGAGTTGGCGAAGCTCTTGCTGCGCCACCCGGGAATCGCGCGGCCCACGTTTTATTTGCGCAACGCGGAAACAGTGCACTGCCTAACCGAAGTTTTCCCGCAATTGCGCGGGTGGGGCGAGGCGCCCTGCAAGCCTTTTTCTGTGGATCGCGTGGCTTCGAGTGGCGCTGGGACGGTGTTTCTCTCGACCCCCCACGAAGTCTCGATCGAGGTGGCGCCGCCGCTTCTCGACGCCGGGTTGCGGGTGGTGGATTTGAGCGGAGCGTTTCGCTTCCGCGACGCGGAGACGTTTTGCGCGTGGTACAAACTTCCCGCGGCGCCTGTCGGGCTGCTCGAGGAAGCGGTTTATGGCTTGCCCGAGGTTTACGCGGCGAAACTTCCCGCGGCGCGCCTGGTTGCCAACCCCGGCTGCTATGCCACCTCGGTGATTCTTGGGTTGCGGCCGCTGGTGGATGCGGGCTGGATTGATAGGCACCGCGGGGTGGTTTGCGACTGCAAGTCGGGCGCGAGCGGCGCCGGCAAGGAGCCCAAGCGCGAGCTGCACTTCGTCGAAGTGGATGAAAATTTTCGTGCCTATGGTTTGTTCACCCACCGGCACACGCCTGAGGTGACCGGCCATTTGGGCTTCGCCGCAAACGAGATCATGTTTTCGACGCACTTGCTGCCGGTCGCGCGCGGCATTCTGTCCACGTTATATGTTTGGCTCGCCCAACCGCGCACCTCTGAGGAAATTGAAACGGTTTACAAAACCTTTTACGCCGGCCGACCCATGGTTCGCCTGTGGCCGGCGGGGCGCCTGCCGGAACTGCAGCATGTCGCGCACACCAACTTCTGCGACATTGGGTTTGCGCTGGACCGCTCCGGCCAACGGCTGATCGTGGTTTCTTGCTTAGACAATCTCGGCAAAGGCGCCGCCGGGCAAGCAGTACAAAATTTCAACACCATGCTGGGGATCGAGGAGAACACCGCACTCTCATGAGAATCGTGATCAAGTTCGCAGGGGCATTGCTCGAGAAGGCCGAGATGGTGCAACAACTCGCGCGTCAGGTGGCGGAGCTTGCGCAGCAAGGGCATGAGCTGCTGGTTGTCCATGGCGGCGGAAAGATTTTCACCGGGACGCTCGAACGAATGGGGATCAAGAGCCGCTTCGTCGACGGGCTGCGGGTCACCGACAAGGACACGCGAGATGCCGCGGTGATGGTGTTTGGAGGCCTGCTCAATAAACGGCTGGCAACCGCGATTTCGCGCGAGGGTCAGGCCGCGGTGGGGATTTCCGCGGGCGATGCCTCCTGTTTTTTGGCCGAACCGTTCATTCATGATGAAGTGGCCGGGAGCCTCGGTTATGTGGGCTATATCGTGGGAGTGAATGTCGAGTTTCTGGAGTCGCTATGGCGCGCGAATGTTGTGCCGGTGGCGTCGTGCCTGGGCCTCGGCGAGGACGGCGAGATCTACAACATCAATGCCGATCACATGGCCGCGGCATGCGCCGAGTACGTGCACGCCCAGCGGCTTATTTATCTTACCGACGTAGCCGGGGTGCTCGATGGTAAGAAAATTATTCGCGACGTAGCGTGCGATGAAATTGGCATGCTGATCCAGAACCGGACGGTTTCGGGCGGAATGGTTCTGAAGCTGGAAGCCGCGAAGCGGGCACTCGAGGGTGGCGTCGAGCAGGTGCGCATCATCGGGGGCACGGTACCCAATGCGCTCCTCGAGGCTGCGCGGGCGCCGGTTCGCGCGCCGCGAACCCGCCGCGTTCGGGCGCTCGGCACAAGCGTTCTACCAAGCTCTTTCCCGGTCAGGCAAATGGCCAGTGCGAGCGCCGAGTAAACAGGCAAAGAGCTTGAAAACAAAAGTAAATAACGCAAAACGAATGGGCCATGGCGGCGTGACTGCGCAAGCCGCACTGCGCGATGCCCATCGCTTTCTATTGAATACCTACAAGCGCGCGCCGATTGTTTTTGTTCGCGCGAAGGGCTGTACGATCGTCGACGCGGATGGGAAAAAGTATCTCGATTTTCTGGGGGGTATCGCGGTTAATGCCCTGGGCCACGGGCATCCGCGCATCGTCCGCACGATTCGCCGCGAAGCTGGCCGGGCCATCCACTTCTCGAATCTTTATCACCATCTCTGGCAAGGACCTCTCGGGCGCAAGCTGGCCTCGTGGTCGGGCATGGACCGCGTATTTTTTACCAATAGCGGGACAGAAGCAATTGAGGGAGCACTAAAGCTCGCGCGACTTTACACCCGGCGCCAGAACGGAGGGTCCCGGGCCAGCGGCAAGCCAGGAATACTGGCGCTCGATAATTCATTCCATGGAAGAACGTTTGGAGCGCTGTCGATTACCTCGACTCGGAAGTACCGCGAGCCCTTCGAACCCCTTTTGCCGGGGGTGCAATTCGTGTGTTTTAACGATGTGGCCGACCTCGAGGCAAAGTTTGACGCGACCATCGGCGCCGTGGTCATCGAACCGCTGCAGGGCGAAGGCGGGATCCATGCAGTCAGTGATGCTTTCTGGAATCGCGCTCGTGAACTCGCGACACAGCATGGCGCCGCGCTGGTTGCCGACGAAATCCAATGCGGTTTGGGGCGGACCGGGCGTTACTTCGCCTATCAGCGTTTCGCGGCGCGACCCGATATCGTCGTTGTCGCCAAGCCGCTGGCTGGCGGATTGCCGCTTGGGGCGGTACTGGTGAACGATGCCATTGCATCGGCAGTGAGTCCGGGCGTACATGGCACCACGTTTGGCGGCGGCCCTCTCACCTGTGCTGTGGCGCTGGAATTCCTCAAGACCGTGGACGAAGAAAAGTTGCTCGGCAAGATTCAGGAGCGCGGCCGAGAGCTACGCGCCGGGCTTATCAAACTTCAGAGAAAATTCGATTTTATCCGTGAAGTCCGGGGAGAAGGCTTGATGGTGGGCGTCGAACTCTCGATCGAGGGCGCACCATTTGTGACCGAAGCGCTGCGCAGCGGCGTGCTCATCAATTGCACGCACGACTATGTCCTGCGTTTTCTGCCGCCCTTTACGGTAACTTCGCGCGAGATCGGTCAATTCCTTTCCAAGCTGGAAACGGTGTTCGCCAAGACCCCGCGAACAGCCCTGTTGCCGGCGATGAACTCTTCCGCAGTGGCCAAGGCTCGGGCACTTGCGGTTGCGAGGTGAACATGACAGCGACGCCAATAGCCACGCCGCTTCTATTGAATAATGATTTTTTAACCGGTTCGGAATGGAGTCCCACGCAAGTCCGGGAAATTCTTCGGCTGACGGCCGACAGCAAGGCTCATCCGGAGCGCTACTCGAGCGCGCTGCGCGGTAAATTCTTCGCGCTGATTTTTGAAAAACCATCGCTGCGCACGCGGGTGACCTTCGAAGTCGGTATCCAGAGTATGGGCGGTAAGCCCATCTTTCTCGATCACACCCAGGCCGGGCGTCTCGGTGAGCGCGAATCCATTCCCGATGTGGCGCGGAATCTGGAGCGCTGGGTGCACGGCATTATTGCGCGGGTTTACGACCAAAAAGTTCTTGAAGAGCTGGCTTCGAGCGCGGGCATTCCGGTCATCAATGCTCTGTCCGATCGCTTCCATCCCTGCCAGGCACTGGCGGATTTTTTCACGCTTGAGGAAAAATTTGGAAATTTGCGAGGGTTCAAGCTGGCCTATGTCGGGGACGGAAACAATGTTTGCCACTCGTTGATACTGATTGGCGCGCGCCTAGGCGTGCACCTGCGCATCGCTACGCCTCCTGGTTATGCCCCGGCACCGGAAGTGATTGCCGAGGGCCGCCGCATCGGTCGGGAAACCCGTGCGAAACTAGAACTGGTGCAACATCCCGCCGAGGGTGTCGCCGGGGCGCAAGGTGTTTACACCGACGCCTGGACCAGCATGGGCTTCGAGGAGGAGGCCAAGGTGCGCGAAACAGTGTTTGCGCCCTACCAGGTCAATCAAGCGCTCATGAAGCAGGCCGCAGCAGATGCCGTTTTCATGCACTGCCTTCCGGCGCACCGTGGCCTCGAAGTCACCGAGGACGTGATTGACTCCGACCGGTCTATCGTTCTCAACCAATCGGAGAATCGCATGCACGTACAAAACGCTATTCTGATTACGTTATTCAGCTAATCGCAGGGATAAGGAGCAGGCGTGCCCAAGAAAGTTGTACTGGCGTATTCCGGAGGACTCGATACCTCCATCATTATTCCGTGGCTGAGGGAAACATATCAGTGCGAAATTATTGCCATGGTCGGAGACGTCGGCCAGCAGGAAGATCTCGAGGGGGCGCGCAACAAAGCGCTGGCCACCGGAGCGTCGAGCGCATTTATCGAAGATTTGCGTGAGGAGTTTGTCCGTAATTATATTTGGCCGACTCTGCGCGCGGGGGCCGTCTATGAGCACAACTATCTGCTGGGAACTTCGATGGCCCGGCCGGTCCTTGCCAAGCGCCAAGCCGAGCTGGCGCTGAAGTTGGGCGCGGATGGCCTGTGCCACGGGTGCACCGGTAAAGGCAACGATCAGGTACGTTTCGAGCTGGCCTACAAAGCGATTGCTCCGGGGCTGCAAATTATCGCTCCGTGGCGCGAATGGAAAATCTCATCGCGGGAAGACGCCATTGCCTACGCCGCCGCGCATAAGATTCCCGTCGAGCAAACCAAGGCCAACATCTACAGCCGCGACCGCAACATCTGGCACTTGAGTCACGAGGGCGGCGTTCTCGAAGACCCCGCAAACGCTCCCGAGGAAGCGATGTGGCAGTGGGTCACAAGCCCCGAGCGCGCCCCGGATAAAGCCGAAGAAGTTGAAGTCGGCTTCGAGGCTGGGACACCGGTATCGGTGAACGGGAAAAAACTTGCCGTGATCGAGCTCTTGAACCTGTTGAACGATATCGGCGCGAGGAACGCCATCGGCCGCATTGACCTTGTGGAGAATCGTTTAGTCGGGATGAAGTCGCGCGGTGCCTACGAAACCCCTGGCGGCACCTTGCTCGTCACCGCGCATCGCGAACTCGAAGCGCTGACCGTAGACCGCGAAACGGCGCATTTCCAGCAACAGCTTTCGCTGCGTTATGCTGAGCTGGTCTATTACGGACTGTGGTTCACACCGCTCCGTGAAGCGCTGGACTCATTTTTCTCGAGCACCCAACAACGGGTTACCGGATCGGTTGGGATGCGCCTCTACAAAGGAACGCTCAACGTCACCCGGCGCACCTCCCCGCATTCGCTCTATCGCACAGACCTAGCCAGCTTTTCGATGGCCCGCTACAACCCCAAGGATGCCGAAGGATTCATCAATCTGTTTGCTCTGCCGGTCACCGTGCGCCCCATGACGTCTAAAGCCGAGGGGAAACATTGACCGAACGCGGCCATGACAAATTGTGGGGCGGACGCTTCGATCAGGCTCCGGATCGAACGTTTTATGAATTCCAGCGCTCCTTCCCTTTCGACCGCCAGCTTTTACCCTATGAGCTGGCCGTAGATCGTGCGTGGGCCGCGGCGCTCGTGCGGCCGAAGATACTTACCGAACAGGAGGTGACCGAGACCCTTGCGGGACTCGATCATATCGCTCAGCGGGCCTACGAGGATTCCAGCTGGCTCGACCAGTCGCCGGCCGAGGACGTCCACCATTTCGTGGAGCAAGCGCTGGTCGAAAAAATTGGTCCGCTCGGCTGGAAGTTGCACACCGGGCGGAGCCGGAACGAACTGATCGCCACGGATTTTCGGCTTTTCGTAAAGGATTCTGCGACGGGAATGCGCCACGCAGTGATCGCCTTGATTGCCGCTCTGGCCGCGCAGGCTGAACAGCATCTCGCAACCCCCATGCCCGGCATGACCCATATGCAGCATGCTCAGCCGATCTTGTTGGCCCATTTTTTGCTGGCCCATGCCGAAGCATTCACGCGGGACCTTACCAGGCTGGCGGCGGCTGCGGAAAGCGCCGACGCGTGCCCCATGGGTTCCGGAGCCCTAGCGGGGTGCTCATTCGCTATCGATCGGGAAGCTATCGCTCAGGAGCTAGGGTTCTCCCGGATTACCGCGAATAGTCTTGATGCCGTCAGTGACCGCGACTTCGCGCTTGATTATTTATTTGCGCTTGCCGGGATGGCCACGCATCTTTCGCGACTTGCCGAGGATTTCATTATTTTTGCCTCGCAGGAATTCGCCTGGGTCGTGCTTGCTGACGAATTCTCCACCGGAAGCAGTCTCATGCCGCAGAAAAAAAATCCCGACGTCTGGGAACTGCTGCGCGGCAAGACCGGGCGGATTACCACCGCACTGCACACACTCCTGATTACCTTGAAAGGTTTGCCATCGAGTTATCAGCGCGACCTGCAAGAGGACAAGGAGCCGCTTTTCGCCGCGCACGAGCAGGCGTTGACGATGCTTCAGGTTGCCGCCGGGGCCATCCGCACCACTCGCTTCAACAGCGAACGCTTAGTAGCCGCGGTGTCCGATCCGGCGTTGCTCGCTACCGAGGTTGCTGATTACCTGGTTCGCCGGGGCATTCCTTTTCGCAAGGCCCATGACATTGTTGGAAATATTCTTCGGCATGCCGAAGCGCACAGTGTCGCGTGGAACCAGTTGCCGGTGGCCGAATTAAAAAAGTTTTCAACGGCGTTTGACTCGGATTTTCACCAGATGCTTACCCTTGATGCCGCTCTCGGATGTAAGGGTGTACCCGGGGGGACGGCGCCGCAAGCGGTGCGCGAACAGCTCGCTGATCTTCGCAAGAGGCTCAGCCAGACCGGGATGGCGGCATGAAGACCCGTCGCGCAAGATCGGCTGATGGCCAGGCAATCCATCGCCTGATTTCTCACTACGCGGATAGCGGTATTCTTCTGCCGCGTACCCTTGAAGAAGTGCAAGCGCATATTGATCATTTCTTTCTGCTGGTGGAACCGGCGCAAAAGGATGCACGCGGCGCGAGTGCCCAGGATAGGATTGAAGACGAGCTTCTTGGTTGCGTGGCGCTGGAGCCCTACGGTACCGAGCTCGTCGAAATTCGCTCGCTTGCGGTTGCCCCTGAGCATCGCGGCCGTGGGCTTGGCGCCAAACTGCTACACGCCGCACTGGCGTTCGCCCGGCGCCGGAAATTTGTTCGGGTGTTCGCAGTCACCGCGGAAACGGAGTTTTTTCTGCGGCAGGGTTTTTCTACAACCGAGCGCACTGCCCTTGCGGAGAAAATCGAGCGTGATTGCCGGCTCTGCCCGAAACAACGCACCTGCAAACTGGTCGCGGTGGTAGCTGTGGTTTCTCCCAAACGGGAGTGGCTTCCGATTGTGGCCGAACTAACGGCTCCATGAAACTTTTCCCTGGGTCTTCCTCAGGTTCTCGGGCTCGTGGGGATGCTCGTCGCGAGCGGCGAGGTCTTCCCGACAAGTCTTATTCTCTGCCTCGTGGCTTTCGATTCGCGGCGTCTGCGTGCGGACTGAAAAGGAACAAAGGCTTAGACCTTGGTCTGCTCACCAGCGACGTGCCCGCCTCCGCAGCCGGTGTTTTCACAACCAATCTCGTGCAAGCCGCGCCAGTGGTCCTGTCGCGCAAACATTTGCGGAACTCCCACGGAAGGATGCGCGCCGTTGTTGTCAACTCCGGCAACGCAAATTGTTCCACCGGACCCGAAGGCTTTCGGGCTTCCAGGGCCACGGCCGTTGAGGTTGCGCGAAGAATCGGATGCGCGCGTCATGAGGTGGTGGTCTGCTCCACAGGGGTGATCGGCGTTCCGTTGCGCGTTGAAAAAATCCTTCGCGCCTTGCCCCGGCTCGCGGTCGCGCAATCCGATTCTGCTCGTGATTTCGCGCAGTTTGCCCGGGCCATCATGACCACCGATCTTGTCCCTAAATGGGCGTCGGCCAGCTGCCGCATCGGAGGAAAGGTTGTGCGTCTGCTGGGCTGTGCTAAGGGATCAGGGATGATCCACCCGGACATGGCCACCATGCTGGCGTTTGTGGTTACCGACGCTTCTATCGCTGCGCCCTTACTACAGAGGGTTGTGGGGGAAATTACCCAGCGGACGTTTAACGCCATCACCGTTGACGGAGACACCTCTACAAACGACACGTTGCTGGTTCTGGCCAACGGCGCTTCCGGTTGTCCCCGAGTCGCGCGAGCCAGCGGGAATTTTCGCCGTTTCTCTCGAGCCCTCGAAACTATTTGCCATTCGCTTGCGATGCAAATCGTGGCCGATGGCGAGGGTGCTCAACGGGTCGTGGAAATCGAAGTTCGCGGCGCGCGAAGCCCGGCGGGTGCCAAACAAATCGCAAAAACCATTGCTACCTCCGCGCTCGTGAAAACCGCTTTTGCTGGCGGCGATCCCAACTGGGGCCGCATTCTCGCGGCGGCTGGCCGCTCAGGCGTGCCTTTTAAACCGGAGCGGGCCGAGATTACCATGGCCGGAACTCGTGTCTATCGTCGGGGGCGCGCATTGCCATTTAGTGAGGTAACCGCGAGCAAAAGGCTCGTGGCTCCGCGCGTTAAAATTTCGATGGATCTGCGGCAAGGGCGGGCCTCGGCGCGAGCTTGGACCTGTGACCTAACCGCAGAATATGTGCGCATCAATGCTAGCTATCGTACCTGAGTAAAACCTCACAAAAAAAACTTGGGGGCACGGAGCACTTGTGCCCTTGGCCAAGCGTTTTCTGGCAATTGGGTTATTGCGACAATACTTGTTCAATCGCGGTGGTCATCTCCGCAGAGTCAGGTTTCACTGCCGGCTCGAAGCGCCGCACAACCCTTCCGCTGCGGTCCACCAGGAACTTCGTGAAGTTCCATTTGATCTCGCCGGCCACGGCAGAATTCGCTTCCTTGGTAAGATAGCGGTACAGCGGTGCTTGATCGTCACCCTTCACCGAGATTTTGGAGTACAGCGGAAATTTCACACTGTATTTCGATGAGCAAAAGGTCTTGATCTCGTCATTTGTGCCCGGCTCCTGCGCGCCAAAGTTATTGGCGGGAAATCCCAGTATGACGAATCCGTGGTCCTTATATTTCTCATAGATAGATTCGAGAGCCGTGTATTGCGGCGTGTACCCGCAGCGGCTGGCCACGTTCACCAAAAGCAGGACTTTACCTTTGTAATCGGCTAGCGGCGCCGGCTTGCCGTCGATGGAATTCAAAGTGAAATCGTAAATACTAGAAGCTGCAAACATGGATGTAGCCATGAGAATGGTGACTCCTGCGGCGCCGAGTGCTCGCCGGTTTCCCCTCCAGATCGTGCGCATGATGCCCCCTAGGATTGGGTGTTCGGTTCGAACAATCACTGCCAAATCATAATCCACGGCAAACCGGTAGGCAATTACGACCGAAGGTGAGCCAGGAGGGCAACGTTAAGGCTCCCACTTCCAGTTCGCGAATTGCTCGCGCAGAGCAATCTTTTTGAATTTGCCAACCGAGGTGCGCGGAATGGTTTCCGCAAATACAATGGCATCCGGCAATTGCCATTTGGCAAACGTTTGGGCCAAAAACGAACGTAACTCGTTGGTTGTGACGCTTGCGCCTTCTTTCAATACCACCACGGCCAGCGGGCGCTCCTGCCATTTCGGGTGCGGCACGGCTACGACCGCGGCTTCCTTAACCGCGGGATGGCCCATGAGCGTATTCTCGAGGTCCACCGAGCTGATCCACTCCCCTCCGGACTTCACCAGGTCCTTCGCGCGGTCGACGATCTTAACGTATCCCTCCGAATCGATCGTGGCCATATCTCCAGTTCGAAACCATCCGTCGCCGGTCCAGCGGGGCCCTTGATCGGGTGCCTTGAAGTAGCTGGCTGCGACCCAAGGTCCGCGTACTTCCAGCTCGCCAATGGTCAATCCATCACAGGGGGCCGGGCCTTCGGTGCGCATTACGCGTAACTCCACAAAAGGCACAGGCCAACCCTGCTTCGCACGGACAGCGTATTTTTCATCATCGGTCCAGTCCTGCATATGGGCTTTAAGGACGCATGTGGTTGCCAGCGGAGTTGTTTCGGTCATGCCCCATAAATGAAACATCCGCAGTCCGTGGCCATCGAGCCTGCGAATTAGTTCGACCGGAGGCGCCGTACCTCCGCATCCTATGCGCACCGGCCGTTGCACTTTCCAGCGTCCCGGATTTTTTTCCAGAGCATCGAGAACTCCGATCCATACCGTCGGCACGCCGCAAGCCACCGTCACGCCTTCGTTGACGATTAGATCGAGAATGCTTTCGGGATCGAGGTTTGGTCCGGGCAGAACCATACGTGCTCCGAACATCACGCAGGAGTAGGGCAACCCCCAGGCATTTGCGTGGAACATCGGCGCGACTGCGAGCACCACGTCCGCATGCCCAATGGCGAATGTGTCTTTCAGCCCTTGGGCAAAGGTGTGCAGCACCAGAGCGCGATGCGAATAGGCCACTCCCTTGGACTGGCCGGTCGTTCCGGAGGTGTAGCACAGTACTGCTGCGTCGTTTTCATCCATCTGCGGATAAACAAAATCATCGTTTGCTCGAGCTAACAGAGATTCATAGTTCTCGAAGCCCGCAGGAGCGCTTGCGCAGCCATAGGGCACAACGATCACGCGTTCAAAGTTTACGTGTTCGCGGAATTTCTCATACACCGGCAGCAGCACGTCATCGATGACGAGAAAGCGGTCCTCGGCGTGATTGACAATGGAGGCGATCTCCGCCGGATGCAGCCGCAGATTAAGGGTGTGTAGAACGCCGCCGGCGCACGGAACTCCGAAAAAGACCTCCAAGTGTCGCGCGTGGTTCCACATCATCGAGGCCACGCGATCCCCCGCGCGCATTCCCATCCTCGTCAACCCATCGGCGAGCCGCCGCGCATTCCGGTAGAACTCGCCATAGGTCGTGCGCACCACGGAAAGATCGGGACGCCGCGAGACAATTTCAACGCGGCTGAACAGGGTCTTCGAACGCTCGAGCAACGTTGGCAGGGTCAGCGGAAAATCCATCATCGTCCCGCGCATCTTCGTACCTGCCTCCGGCCTCGTACCTCCGCGCATCCTACCACCAAATCGCACGGTCTCGGCGCAACCGGTTTTGTACGTACGAACGAATTATCGGGCTGATCAAAAGGTACATCAGAGGCGCGGAGCGCAGCGGACACTGCTAAGACCTAGAGTTGGCCTGTGGAGGTGCGGGCGTTAGCATTCTTCGGACCAAGAAAAGTAACGATTTCCACCGCGGCCACTCATCAGCTGCGAAATGGGGCATTGCGAACCGTGTAGAATTGCGTACCGTAGTCCAAACCGGCCTCCCTCAACACTCCAAGTCGATAACTGTCCTCTCAGACACCGGCTTTTGGCAGAGCAACCCTGAAACCTCGGCCGGGCTAGTTACGACCGGTTACAGTCCGGCGACACCAGAACTGATACCGTTTTGGGGGTTAAGCGGGGCCCACAATCGGCGGCGACTGTTGCTTCACGAGTTCTCCGAACATGGCGATCTGCGCTGCCGAAAAATCTGATTCCAAGACAGCCTTCACATTCCTACTCACCCTCACCGGATCTCGCGAAGAAAAAAGCACCAGTCCTTTCGGGTTCGCGTCTGCCGCATAATTGAGCATCAACGCCGAGAGCGTATCCTCATCCAAACGATGGCAGCCGAGCTTTGCCGCCCACCCTTTCGCCACATCTCTCCGCGCCTCGAGGAAGGTTAGGACCGAGCGATAACTTCCCCCCAGGGCTCCGTGCGTGATCACCAGTCGATCCGAATTGCCCCGGGGCAAATAGTCGCAATTCCTGGTGAGAACGCTATTTTGAAACTGAAGAACGTCGCACAGCCGTGGCTGCCGCTCAAGTGCCTGCAAGACGTTTTCAAAGCCGGTTCCGATTCCAAATGAACCGATCTTGCCCGCCTTGACAGTGTTTTCCAGAAAAGCGAGCAGCTCGTCCGGAGGCTGTTCACCGACGATATAATCGTGCAATAGGTAGAAGTCGATATGATCAGTGCTGAGTTCGCGAAGGCTGGTTTCGAGACTGCCTTGAGCCTGCTGTGCGCTGAACGCACCACTTTTTACAAGCGACTGCGTTCCGCGTTGAAGTAACCCGCGTACGCCAGGTAGGAGCCGCACGATTCGGCGGCCGACATATAGTCCAACACCAAGGGCTGTTGTCCGCCGCGGCGGCTCGATGCCGAATTTCGTGCTAATCGTTACCTCGGAGCGGCGGCTCTTCAGAAACCTTCCCAGAATCCCTTCCGCTTCGCCATAACCGTAATACCGGGCGGCGTCGAAGTGGCGCACCCCTGCGTCAAACGCGGTCTCAAGCACCCGATTGGCGTTGCTGAGGTCAGTGCCCGTCAGCGAGCTACAACCGAAGCCGACAACCGGAGTTCTGACGGCAAGCCCTGATACGGCGATCTCCGTGATGTGTCGTTCGCGCAAAGGACATCACATCTAATACAAACCAGTGCGGTTACGCTAACACGCCCTTGAACCGGTCGGCCATTCGCAGGCAAAGCGCAAGTATCGTCAAGGTTGGATTCGAGCGCGCGCTCGTGGGAAATACCGCACTGCTTCCGATGTACAGATTGTCTACCCCGTGTACTCGGCAGTCCGGATCAACCACGCCCTCTTGGGGACTCTCATGCATTCGGGTCGTTCCCATATGGTGCGCGGAATCATGCGCCATGCGGACCCAGGCAACAGGATCGTTTAGAAATGCAACCTGGCTCAGATCGAACGAGCCGAGTGCGAGCCTTTCGAACTCACTGGCAACGGTCCTAATGTATTCGCAAAGAGTTCTGCGCTCAAGTTCTCCGATTCGCCAATCGAGTTTGAGCTTGCGCATCCCCAGGCGGTCCCGGGCTTTGCTCAACGTGATCCGGCTGTCCGGATTTGGCGCAATCTCAGCCTGCGCTCCAATGAAGATGGGACCACGTCGTGGCGTCCCGGAACGTTCCTTGATGTAAAAACGATATCCCAACTGCCACAAATCACGCGGGCTCGTCAGTGCATCCCGTACGTAACGTCGCAGGTCCCCAGGCCCTCCCTTGGTTCCACGGTTGAGAATTCTAAACAACTGTTTTAGGGCCACAATGCCGGAATTCTGTGCGTCGTCGAACATCGCTGATCCGTGAACGCTGAGGAGATGCTTTTCGGCCTGCACGCGCGGGCTCAGTGCGATCAAAGGAAAGTATTTCAGTCTATTTCTATAGAAGGACTCGAAATAGTTCTGCAGATGTGTCCGCTCATTCGTCAGAAGATCACCGAACCGTATATGGATATGCTCCTGAAAGAAACGGCCCACCAGATCGTGCTTATTTCCAAGGCCTTGCGGTTCCACACGGTCCGAAGCAAGCAACAAGCGCGCCGTTTCGATTCCGCCACAGCAAATTACGTAGACGCGAGCTTTCGCCGTTCCTTGTTTCCCCGTTAGGGTTCGAAACTCTATTTTCTCGACGGTCACGGCCGAGTCATTGGTGACGATCGAGGTGACGTTCGCGTGCAACAGCACGGAGACATTGGAGGCGCTCTTGATTTCCTGGCGATAGGTCGTGCCGAAATTCGGCTTGGGACTCCATTGCGAACATTCCATGTAAAGCCTGGCCGGATCGAATCCGGGAGCCGGAAGCCCGAACATGGCGCAAAGCTCTCGGTAAGAGATGCGGGGGCCAAGCTGGAGCACCCGGTCCGCTCGGTCATAAAAGGGTTCGAGTTCATCGTGGGAAATGGGCCAGCCGCTGTACGGCACCCAGGTTCGCTTCTGCAGATCGAATGCGTCTAATCGCAGAGCTTGACCGCCCCACAACGTTGTCGTCCCGCCAAAAACTCGCGCACGCCCCTCGTGAACGCCAGTGTGGGGCAGTCCGACCACCTCGCTCTCATACAATTTCTGAGTTTCCGCGTCGGCTTCTAGGCCGCCCCCCTCCAGCATCAGCACGCTAAAGTGTGTGCCGATAAACTCCCGCGCCATGGTGATTCCGGCCGCTCCGCTGCCCACAATGCAGATATCGGCCGCAACTGTAGCTCCGTCGTCGAATTCGGCGAAATCCCTTATCATCAACTCATCCGAAGAAATGAGAGGTAGGCATCGGCGATGCCATCCCATGAAAAGTACCGCTCGGTCGCTTCCAAATTGCGCCGTCGGAGCGTGTCGCGCAGCGTTTGTTGTTTCAAGACCAGAACGAGTTCGCGAACCAAGCCTTCCCGATCGCCCAGGGGTACGAGCCGTACTCCGGCCTCGGTGATAGGAAACGCGGTCTCCGCATCAGAAAATCCGACGATGGGCAACCCGCAAGCTATCCCTGCGATCCCGCTGCCCCGCCGTGACGAAAGCCCCGAGCGCACAAAAAGCTGAACATCGGCATTCGCGAGGAGGCTGCTGGCTCTCTCGGCTTCAAGGATTCCAAAATCCTCCAGCTCCACCTGACTGCCGGCGAGTAAGGGAAGTAGCAGAGCACCGGCGACTTTCGCTCCGCGCCCGAAGACGGTCAGATGCAGCGGCCCCACTTCCACAGCTGCGCGTGAGAGCACCGATGCGATCATGGAGGTCTCAGATGCAAGATCACTGAATCCGAAGACGATGATCGCAGGGATGCCCTTCCCGGGCCTCTCGGTCTTTTGTAACGTCGCAGGAAGATTGCTGCCAACAGGCAACAGCAGCGTCTTCGCTCGAATCGTCGGATCTTGCATCCAGGGCACGCGGTCCGGTGAAATGGTGCTGACAATTTTGTCAGCCAGCCGGGCCGCACGCCGCATGACGGCCAGCTGCACACGCCGCCGTAAACGGTCTCTGCAGCGACCGCCGCCGAAAGGCTCCGGATCATGAAACACAATCAAGACATGTATACCGGCGCCCTTCAGGCTATCGATCATGCGGGCAAAGCGCACCGGAAAACCGCGCCGCGACCAAGCTAACGGGGTGTATTGCACCAACGCCCAACCGCACCGCTGCTCCGCGAATCGCTTGTCGGCATCCCTCAGAGCGCGGCGCCAGCCTTGTTCGGCCCAAGCAATACGGGATATTTCGAGCGAGTATCCTCTTTTATGAAGCGCCCGTGCTAGAAGCTTGCAGTAGTCTTCCAGCGCGTCGGTTGGCGCATCCTCGCGTCCGAGCAACGCGATCCATCGCTCGTGGTTTCTGGGCATGTCAGCGATTGGTGCCGTCGCACTAGGTCTCAACACCTTTTTTTGACCGATGAGAAGTTGTATCCAGATGCCCGGGTCCTGTCTGAGGTCCTTGCGTTGTAGCCAGCCAATGGGGCGCCACACTTTCTGGAAACGCTACTCGATTTCCATCGCGACTTGGGTGTAATACTCACCAGCCGCGCCTAACACCCTGCACGTGCGACCAAAGGCGGAGGCGTAATCGTGGAAAGCTCTCCATTCATGCAGTGGGTTAGCGAACTCGTCAAAGATCAGGATCGATCCCCGTTGCAAAATCGGGTCGAGCGTCGCCAGCGTAAAGAGTGTAGATGAAAACAGGTCCCCGTCATTATGGATAACCAGCCTTGACCGAGGACTGAATTCTTGCAGAAATGGCCGCAACGTATCGTTGAACCAACCCTTTACGAAGCGTATGCGGCTGTCGTTTGTTTGGGGAACGACTCCTTCTACAGACATCGAACCCTTTCGTGCCTCTCCGGTAACACTGACCCAATCCTCTGGGATTCCTTCAAAAGAATCGAAACCAATAAAGCGGCTGTTGGGATGGATATTTATCGTGCTCCATTTGAAAATTGAATCACCATAGCGCACTCCAAATTCGAGGTAGTCGATTGACTCTTCCCCTAGAATTTTAGACTGTATGTCGGCATAGAGATCATACCTGCTCTGAAAGTACTGAAACGTACGCTGCGCTCTTAGCCATCGATGTAATTGTGCATTTCCGCCCAGGGCATTCAAAAACTCTGCTTGGTTCCTGACTGCAGCCGAGGCAATGCGTTTTCTACGAGGTTCACTGAGTAAGCTCAATATCTTCTTCATGACCTTTCTCCTTCTCATATGCGAGTACAAGAGGACAAACCTCAGTGTTTTTGGAAAGTCCGTTTAGGCTAGAAGCCATGATGAGCACTGACAATAACCGTGATTCCTTCCTTTAAAAAAGCGGATTCCTCTTTTCAAAACATGGAGAAGACTAGATCCCCACAAACGTCATTCTCCGCTAGCAACGGTCGCTGTCGAAAGATTGAATTACAGGCAAGCTTGAAGCGATACCGAAAGCTGCGTACTTTCTCCCCCAAAGGTTTCAGGAGAAAGCAGCGCAACAAACTTGCAAGCTGCAAATCTCTCGTCCTTGGAGTCCTCTGGTCTGGCCCTGCCGTTGTCAAGTGGTGGCCTCTGGTTCGTAGCCGCTTGACACACTCATCCCCGACTTGGCGGAAGTTCTGTGCACAAAAGTAAAATACTACAATGGGAGCGCCGTTGGTACCGCCGTGTGCCGTTTTCCAAATAGGGCGGCCATTGCCCCAGCAACCCGAGATGGTAAGCGTGGCCCCTGCAGAGGAGAGTGCATATTGAACCAACTCTACCCGCCCGTGAGTCCGTGGAAGTTGATTTGGACCGCTTCTGGCACCAGCACCTTGAGTTCTTTCAGACCGTGAGCCCTTGGGAAAGTCGGAACGACGCAAAAGCTCTTGCCGCCACCTGGCTAGGAATGGCCGAGAAGTGTTCGATTGGCCGGTATCCGTTGTTTGATATAGTTTGATATGACTCCTGCGGCGTCCAGCGCGTTCTATTACTCCCCGTAAATCGTCTCAACATTTGTCCTACGAACAATCTCTGTTCACAATTGATCAAAACCAAGGCAGGTCAGAATTGCAGATGGGAGCTATTTCGAAGACTGCAGAACTAATGCCTTGCATCTTATGGATTGGTTATTTCCGGTTGACGCCTACCCCTGTTTAGAGGAAGATTCGCCCGGGAGCTGGAGCGTCTCCGCAACAGCCGGGTGCTTTACCACGTTTGGCCCAGCCCGTAGAGACCTAGACTCTTCAGCTACGTCTCGTGCCGTACCTTAACCACGGGCAGAAGGAGTCAGCTGGGTGAAGAAGCTCTACGTGGGGAACCTTCCTTTTCAATCAACTGAAGAGCAACTGGGCGAGTGGTTTACTCAAGCGGGAGTTACTCCCGCGAACGTGTCTTTCATTCGCGATCGCTTCACCGGCCAGCCGCGTGGCTTTGGCTTCGTAGAAATAAATAGTGACGAAGAAGCTGACCGCGCTGTTCAGGCACTTAACGGGCAAAATTTCAACGGACGAAACCTGGTGGTGAATGAGGCGCGACCGCCTCGCGAAGGCGGAGGCCCTGGCGGAGGCGGTGGCGGAGGGCGCGGCGGGCATGGCGGCGGTGGTGGAGGGCGCGAACGAGTGGCAGCTCTACACCCGGATCATCCTGCCGATGATGGCCCCGATTACCCTCTCCGCAACCATCGTCCTCGGTCACATCAGCCTGAAGATCTTCGACCTCGTCTTCGCGATGGCCGGGCCGGACAACGCCTGGACCGACGTGCCGGCGCTGCTCATGTTCATCACCACCTTCCGCGGCAACCAGTTCGCCAAGGGGGCCGCGATCGGCGTCATCCTGCTCCTGCTGGTGGCACTCATCATCGTGCCGTATCTGCGGTCCCAGCTCAGGGAGGGGACCCGCGAATGACCGTGTCCGGCAAGCGCGCCGGCGGCCGCTGGCGCTGGCTCATGTACCTGGTGCTTTGCCTGGCGG
>Ga0209117_1000127_pt1 | contig 48896 bp, 48 predicted proteins | sample BlaSpr_A8_OM2_M2_FD_187978 | JGI IMG/M metagenome (GOLD analysis project Ga0209117, IMG submission 187978) | Forest soil microbial communities from Thunder Bay, Ontario, Canada - Black Spruce, Ontario site 2_A8_OM2_M2 (SPAdes) (version 2) | ecosystem: Environmental > Terrestrial > Soil > Boreal... | reverse complement strand
GGCCGGCAGCGTTCCCGTCGTGACGCTCCAAGTGATGGGTGCTGCGCCTCCGCTAGATTGCAGCGTTGCGCTATAGGCCGCGTTGGTTACGCCATTCGGAAGCGAAGACGAAGAAATAGCAAGCACTGGAACTACAACAATGCTGAGAGCTTTTGTGGCCGTCAGCGCAGGTATGCTCGAATCAGTAGCCTTAACCGTGAAGCTCGATGTACCCGCCGTGGTCGGTGTGCCAGTTATGTTGCCATTAGCAGCCAATGCCAACCCGGTAGGAAGCGCTCCCGCCGAAATGGACCAGGTAATCGGCGTCGCGCCGCCGGTGGACTGTAGCGTCGCGCTGTATGCTGAATTAACTATCCCGTTCGGCAGCGTGGTGGTAGTGACGTTGACCGCCGCTGGATTGATCTTGATGCTCAGGCTGGCGGTAGCCGTCAGGTTCGATGCGTCCTTCACCTGTACCGTAAAGTTTGAAGTGCCATACGCCGTCGGCATACCCGAAATTGTGTTTCCAGAAAGAGTCAGGCCAGTGGGGAGGGTTCCAGCAGTGATGCTCCAGCTATAAGGTGGCACTCCGTTAGTGGCGGTAAGCGAGGTCGTGTAAGCCACGCCCACGGTGCCTGCGGCTGGCGCGGGGGTGTTGACTGATGGCGGGAGCACGAGATTAACGGTGACTGATGCGCTCTTGGTGCCGTCAGAAACCGAAGTTGCGCTAATAGCCGGGCTCGAAGCACTGGTCACCAGCGCGGGCGCGTTGTATGTCACCGAAGTTGTCGTTTGATTCGTCAGTGAACCCGCTCCCATTAGAGTCCACGTGACGCCCTTATTCGCGGCGTCATTGCTGACCGTCGCGGTGATCGCCAGCGTTGTTCCCTGATCCAGCGTCTGCGCAGTGTTTGGATTCAATACCACGGTAATCGCAACCAAATTAATCGTTAGAACTGCAGTCTTGGTGGGGTCTGCGACCGAAGTCGCTGTGACTGTGGCGGTGGACGAAGCTGCGATTGTCGCTGGCGCCGTATATGTGACCCCCGTGGTCGTTTGCCCGGTAAGGGTACCTGCGCCGGTTAAGCTCCACGTCACTCCCTTGCTGGCACTGTCATTCGTCACTGTCGCCGTCACATTTACAGTCTGCCCGGCTCCAAGCGTAGGGGCGGTAGCCGGTGCCAGCACCACGGCAATCGGCGCACTGGGGCTATTGTTGCAGCCAGCCAGCACGATTCCAAACGCAAGGGTTAGTAGCAGCGACAGTTTTCTCATTGCAATTTTCTCCACTTTTATCAGAAGTTTGTTTTATAGCCAGCGACCAGCAACGGACCGCCGTAATTCGTGGTACCCGTGCCTGCTAAGATAGGCAAATGATGGGAAGCGAAGGATAGTACTTTCCGGTAGTGTGCCCTACTAGGCAACAGTTTTTCGACAAACCATTCCCATTCCTCGACCCTTGCATCACAGCAAATTGCCGCTGGATGCCGCCGGCATATCTTGTGAGAATTGCCATATGCACATCGAACCGTTTCGCATCGAGCAATATTTTGGAAAGCATGAATTTTCGGCAAAGTATCTTTTGTCCTGCTCGGACGCTGAGTCTTGCCGCGTGCAGGACCTTCTGGATTTTGAGCCGGACGCGAAGGAACTATTTCTGCAGCATTGGTGCGGCTATACGGAGTCGCCAGGCGCTCCGTGGTTGCGGCAAGCCATCGCGCCCATCTATACAAAGATCGGACCCGATGACGCTTTGGTGCTTGCCGCGGCAGAAGAAGGAATCTTTATCTTTTACCATGCGCTGGTTGGCGCCGGGGACCATGTCATCGTGGAAACGCCTTGCTATGAAAGCGCACTTACCGTCGCGCGCAGTACCGGAGCAGAAGTCAGCCAGTGGCGGCGACATCCGCGGAATGCCTGGGAGCACGACCTCGGCGCTTTAAAAAAGCTCATCCAGCCGAACACAAAAATTATTTACATCAACACGCCGCACAACCCAACCGGGTTGAATATGCCGCTGGAGACTTTTCAGCAAGTCATGAACCTCGCGGCCGCTCACAATATTATTGTCTTCAGCGACGAGGTCTATCGCGAATTGGAGCACGATCCTGCCCAGCGCTTGCCCGCGGCCTGCGATTTGTATGAACGCGCCGTCAGCCTGGGTTCGATGAGCAAGACCTATGGTCTTCCGGGGCTCCGCTTGGCGTGGTTTGCGTCGCGTGATCAGGAAATTCTTCGCAAGTGCCTGGAATTCAAGTTTTACACCACAATTTGCAGCAGCGCGCCGAGCGAATTCCTTACCGCGCTCGCTTTGCGCCATCGCGAAAAACTAGTTCTTCGCAATCGCGAAATTGTTTTGCGCAATCTGAAGCTTCTGAGTGATTTCATCGTGGCTCGACAAGACCTTTTTTCCTGGAGCAGGCCAAACGCCGGTCCCATCGGCTTCGTGCAATACAAGTCAAAAGGTGATGTCCCCACGTTTTGCGAAGCCGTGCTCCGCGATTCCGGCGTGCTTCTTCTCCCTGGCACGGTTTATGACCAACCCCGGCACATCCGCTTCGGTTTTGGCCGCCAGAACATGCCGGAAGCTCTGGCCCAGCTGAGTTCGTATCTAAATTCCAAGCGTAGCTAATTCAGTTTGAATCAGCGGCTGTGTGCCGGTTGGGCCCTCCTTTTATAATTTTTGATTCTGTTTCATTAAAAATTTTCATCGGTGGTTTTTTCCGTTCATGCGGTATAACATGCACTGCAAAAGCATCTCGAATGGTCTTCAGCGGTCCATAAGTGTCACCCCAGGTGCCAACATTTTGTTTCGCTCGGAGGCCGTATTATGAAATTGTCACGCTTTTTTGGAATTGTCTTCTGCATTTTATTTACTTCCTTTTGTGCCCTCGCTCAAACCAATACTGGACGCATTCTTGGCAGCGTGCATGACAAGTCTGGCGGCGCGCTTGCCTCCGCGACTGTGGTTATCACCGATACGCAGAGAGGTTTTTCGCGCACCGTGAATACCGATGAGGCCGGCGAATTCGTCGCCCCCAACCTGGCCCCGGGGATTTATAAGGTTCGCGCGGAAGCGTCCGGATTCAAATCCCTGGAGCGCACTGCAGTCGAACTACAAGTCGCTAAGGACGTCCGCATCGATTTCGAATTGCCTACCGGTGCGGTCACCGAAACGGTTACGGTCACCGAAGATGTTCCGCTCGTCGAAAATACGAACGACACTCTGGGCGGCACCATAAGCAATAAAACCATCAACGATCTGCCTCTCAATGGCCGCGATTTTCAGAATCTTGTCACCCTTCGGCCCGGTGTTCAACGCTACCCGGGCGGCGGTTTTCTCTCGATTAGCTCCAATGGAAATCGTCCCGAGGACAACAACTTCATCGTGGATGGCATCGACAACAACGATCCGTACTACGCGACAACGGTAATCAATGCCGAAGGCGTGCAAGGTACTCCGGCAACGCACCTTCCCATCGATGCCATTCAGGAATTTAACGCCCAGGAGCAGCCGCCGGCGGAATATGGATGGAAGCCAGGAGCAATCGTGAACGTTGGTCTCAAATCCGGGACGAACGAGTATCACGGCACGATTTACGACTTTGAGCGCAACAACGCCTTCGACGCGCGCAATTACTTTAATCCCAAGCCTGATCCACACAAGCCATTGCGGCTCCATCAGTTCGGCGCAACGCTTGGCGCCCCAATCGTCAAAAACAAATTCTTTTACTTTTTAGCTTACGAAGGAGTTCGCGACCTTGTTGGCAACTCCGAGATTTTGAATAGCCCGGCTACGGTTTCATTAGTGAGCGCTGCCAAACCTCAGGGCGATCCCGCAAACAGCATTCCGGATGCAATCACTGCAGTACAGGCAGCCGGGTTGACCCCAAGTCCGTTAAGTCTGAAACTGGCGCAACTCTATCCCGCGAACCCAGGAACGAATTCTCAGGGACCGAATTTTCTTGCGGTAGGATTTCCGAACAAGAACCGGGAGGATAACGGCCTCGCTAAAATCGACTATCACCTTAACGATAAGCATTCGATCACCGCTCGTTATTTCATTGGCGACAGCATTCAAACGGAGCGGGATATTTCGGTGCTTCAACCAATTTGGCAATCACAGGCAGTAACGCGCGCACAAGTCTTAGGCGCCAACTGGACTTGGGCCAAGAGCTCGCGCCTGGTAAATGAATTTAAGTTCGGCTACAACCGCTTCAATCAATCCATCTTGACGGTTGACGCCAGCGTCAATCCAACCACTTATGGCATTAATACTGGCGTTACAACTCCGGTGAACTTTGGATTTCCTGAGATAGCTGTTTCTGGATTCACTTCGCTTGGGGGCAATCACGGCTGGCCTTTACTCACCACGCCGAATCAGACTTATCAGTTTTCTGACAACGTTTCCTATACCCGCGGTACACACGCCCTCAAATTTGGCGCTGAATACCGCTACGGGAGCACCGATAACTTGCGCGATCGTTACGGCAAAACCCGTATCAGGTTCGGAACCAACTCGGGGAAAGCATTTCCGGGAAGTACTCCTCTTGAGGATTTTATTGCAGGCGCCCCGAGAGACGGTCGAATTTTCGTGGGTGATTCTCATCGACACGTGAACATCAAGGGATTCGGCATGTTCATTCAGGATGACTGGCGCGTTTCCAACCATCTCACGATCAACGCCGGTTTGCGCTATGACCTCGGTACAGTTATTAAGGAGCGTAACAATCTCCTCGGCAATTTCGATCCTAAGGTTGGCCTAGTTCAGGTCGGCCAGCAGGTCAAATCACCCTATAACGGTGACCATAATAATTTCGGCCCTCGACTCAGTATCGTCTGGGATCCAACGGGCAGATCGAAGACAGTCATTCGCGCCGGTGCGGGTATCATCTATGAGATTCCCCACATTTCCACGTTTATCGGACAAAACGGAACGAATAACGCTTCTACCTCTGGTCTCGCCGTTATTCCCACTGGTGCAGCGGGCGTATCACCCGGCGGCGGCAAGATTGTTGCTGCTTCTATCGACACTAGTTCATTGAATTGGACTACCGCCGGCCCCATTTTTAATTCATCTGTCGATTGCAGCGCCTCGCCGTGCAACATTTTGGCAGTGAACCGCAATTTGCGAACGCCGTACGTCATCTCCTGGAATTTAAACGTCGAACAAGCGGTCACCAAAAATTCTTCGCTTACGGTCGCCTATGTCGGAAACAAGGGGACCAAGCTGTACAGCGTAGTGGATATCAATCAAGTGGATCCCCGTTCTCCCGCGGAGAATAGCGCTGTAAACGTTTTTAATCCAAGCGGCGTAATCATTGCGTGTAACCACTGCGAACAGGCCGGTCGTCCGTTCAACCTTAGATTTCCGTTTTTAGGTGTGATCAATTACCTTTCGAATGATTACGAGTCCAAATATCACGGCTTGCAAACGAGCTACACGCAGCGTTACTCGCATGGCTTGTCCTTCATCGCGGGTTATACGTGGGCACATTCCATCGATCAGGCGTCTTTGAACCGCGCCCAACAACCGCAAAATAGCCTCAACCCCCGCGGCGAGTACGGCAACAGTGACCTGGACATCCGCCACCGTTTCACCTTCTCCGTTACTTACGATGTCCCGGATGTAAAGACTTGGGGTCACCTGCTGGAAGGCTGGCAGCTCAACTCCATTATCGTTCTTCAAGGGGGCTTGCCCTGGAGCGTTGTGGATGGCTTCAGCAATGGCAGTGACGTCAGCCTAACCGGTGAATTCAGCGACCGATGGAATTTCATTGGGAATCCCGCTGATTTTTCGCCATCGCGCAACGGAGGCATCCCCTATTTTCCGGGTGACAGTAATTCAGCGTGCAAAGCGCTGGCGACAACTCCAGGTTTGCTGGCTTCTTTGCAGTCGCTAGGATGCTACGTGAAAGGCACTGGCATTCTAACCCCGCCTGGTCCGGGAACGTTTGGCACCATGGGTCGTAACATTTTCCGCGGCCCCGGATATCGCAATGTGGATTTTTCCGTGGTAAAGATCTGGAAATTCAGTGAGCGCTTGAATGTGCAGCTTCGTGGGGAATTCTTCAACCTGTTTAACCATCCCGAATTTGCCAATCCCTATGGAGTCGGAGGGCAACTTGGCAACGTCGATCCTTCTGTGCCGGGCGCTTTCGGTGCTTCGAATATCACGCCAGACGTTGCAGCGGCCAATCCTGTTATCGGCTCAGGCGGCCCGCGCGCCATTCAACTCGGGCTGAAGATTCGCTTCTAGCCGCGATGATCTATCGTCAGAATTAAGTTAAGCCAGAACTACCTCTTGCGCTGAGTCGTCGAAGGTGACGCGCCGTCCGGACTGAATCGCTGCGACGGTCATGCAAATAGCGATCGAGTGACTGTAACCGGCTTCAATGCCGGCATTGGGCGTTTTGCGCGAGCGAACGCATTCCATCCAGTTGCGCATGTGCGCGGACGTAGCGTCATCCCCACCGGCTGCGGCGGCGGTTTCCACGGCGGACGGGGCACTGGCGAGGGAGCGGCGTTGCAGTTGATTGGATTTCATGTTCATTTCGCCGGCCGAATTCGCATCAAGGCCGCCCTCGGAAGTAATAACGTTTTTATCGAGATCCAGCAGACCTCCATTCGAATAGTAGAGTTCCTTGACGCTGCCGGCGGAGTTCGTTTGGCGGGAAGAATAAACAACTTGAAACCCCTTGGAAGGATCGTCGAGCGGACCGTAATCGAACACCGCGGTCATGGTGTCCCAGTTTTTGCGTCCATCGTGCCATAGATAAATGCCGCCGTTGGCGACCACGCTGCGCGGCCGCGGCAAGCCCGTGAACCAATGAACGGTATCAATCTGATGGACCATCCATTGATCCGGAATCCCGCAGGAATAAGGCCAAAAGAGCCGGAACTCCACATACTTGCGCGCATCGAACGGTTCGAACGGGCGATTGATCAGAAAGCGCTTCCAATCGGTGTCTCGCTCGCGAAGAGCGGCGACTAATTGTGGACGCCGCCACCGGCCGGGCTGGTTCACGTTCCAGGTCATCTCCACGCTGACTATATCGCCAAAAGCGCCGGAGCGGATGAACTCGAAGGCGCGACCATAGTTTGCCGCGCTACGGCGTTGCGTGCCCACCTGAAAAATCTTTCCAGTGGAGCGAACCGCCGCGCGAATTTCGCGAGCGTCCTCCATGGTATGCGCGAGTGGTTTTTCCACGTAGACATCGCGTCCCGCCTTCACGGCCTGTATAGCGTGTTGCGCGTGCTGGAAGTCAGCAGTGGCAATGATCACCGCGTCGATATCCGCGCGGGCGTAGAGTTCCTCATTGTTGCGTGCGGGAGCGATTTCTCGGTTAGTCAGCTTATGAAGATGAGCTACGCCTTCTTCCCGGCGGCGGTTCCAAATGTCGGAGATGGCAGACAATTCGAAATTCAATTCTTTGGCGTGCGCCAGGAACGAAGGAGCAAGGGCAGATTGGAAACGGTCAGAGAAACCCACGACGCCAACGCGAACGCGGTCGTTCGCGCCGAGAATGCGGGCATAGCTTGACGCCTTAGCGCTGAGGGCCGAGCCGGTCAGCGTGAGTCCGCCCAGTTCGAGAAATTTTCTCCGGGATAGATTGCTGGCAGTCATGTGGACTTTTTCTCCATTTCCAAAGACACCGCCCCTGCTTTCTGGAGTTGTTCTTTCATCCCGCGCATACTTTGGCGAGTAGATTCTTCCGGTGAGCTGGCGCCATTCCAGTGGGTTTCCAGGCTCATGGTTCCACGATAACCATCTTTCATCAGAGCACGAAACTGACTGACATAGTCGATGATACCGCTACCCATCGCTGCCCATGCAAAAGAGCCATCGGGTTTTCGAATCACGTCTTTGCAATGCATATGCCCGATGCGGTTCTTAGGCAGGCCAGAGTACCCATCCGGGAAAGCAATTTCTCCGGCGTATGCTGCGTTCCCAGGATCCCAATTTAAGAAAAAATTCGGTGATTGCACTTCGTCAAGAGTTTGTACCGCTTCCGCGCCGGTAGCGGTGTTGCATTCGAACTCGTTTTCGAGCAGCAAAACTATGTTTTCTTTTTGAGCGCGAATAGCGGCTTTGCGAAGTGCTTCGTTCATGGCGGCGCGATACGGTTTTTGGTCCTTGAGACGCCAAAAATCGAAGCAGCGGATGCGATTGGTCCCCAGAGATCTGGCAACGGCGACGGCTCGTTCCCAGACCTCGTCCTGCTGATTGAAAGAAAAATCCGCGCCGTACTGAGGTTTCGGCGGGCTGAACGAGGATTTGGGGGCGCCTGGAAAATCAGTTTTGAAAAGAGGGCTGGCAACGTCGGTCACTTGCAATTGGAAGCGGTCAAGCAAGCCGCGAACCTCGGCAATTTCCTTGGCATCCAGGGCGATGATGTTCTTCTTCCAGAGGCCCCGCAATTCCACGTAGCGAAGCCCAAATTCGTGCGAGGCGATTTCCAAGGCTCGAGCAAGGTCCTGCGTGATTTCATCGGTGATCACGGAAAGTTTGAAATACTCAGTTGGGGAAGGTGAAGCGTTAGCGCCACCCACGAGAATGGCTGAAGCAGCGGCGCCTGTGGCAGCAGCAATGAATTGGCGGCGCGATGGACGTCCGGACATGAGCGCTTCTCCCATAAGGCGAGACTAGCTGATTTCTTATTCGCTTGCATTTTATACCGCGTGTCTTTGCGGGAACGTCGTGATTTTACTTGCGACTGACGCTCGCCAGAAATTCGCGGAGGCGTGACTCAAGTTGCATGCGAACCTGGCGAAAGGCCGCGCGTCTCTCTTCGGAAGAACCCGGAACAGCGGCCGGGTCAGGAAGGCTCCAGTGAATCCGCTGAGGCGAGCCGGGAAATACAGGGCAGTGTTCGGCAGCAGAATCGCAAACCGTGATTACCGTGTCGAATTTCTGCCCCGCAAATTCGGCGACGGACTTGGATCGATGCGCGGAGATGTCAACACCGATTTCCCGCATGGCTTCAATGGCGAAGGGATTGACGTCGACGGGTTTTGTGCCCGCGCTATGAACATCCAACGACCCGTGGCTCAGAAAACGAAGCAGGCCCTCGGCCATTTGGCTGCGTGCCGAATTGCCGGTGCAAAGTATCAGGATGCGTTGCGCCATTCGCTAGGCTCCGAGGCTACCGGCGGAAGAGTTGTGCGCAGCAGAGTCACGAGCAGCACGTTGGACCACAGCAAGACGCTTTTGCGGCTGGCTTTTCCGCCCGGATGAACGCGCTTATGAATTTGCCGTCGATTTGCGGACCTACAGCGGCGGCATCCAGTCCAGCGGCGGTAAGGAATTCGGCGGCTTCATCGGCCCTGTAAACGCGCGTGGGATCGACGTCGACCGATTCGAAACCCGCGGCAAGCAGCTTGGAGCGGTATTCATTTTCTTCAAGCGCGCCAGCAATGCAGCCGACCCATAGCTCCATGCTTTTGCGAATATCGTCGGGAACTTCCCCGCGAACCACCACGTCGGAAACGGCCAGCCGGCCGCCAGGCTTCAGGACGCGAAACGCCTCTCTCAGCACGCGATCTTTGTCTCCTGAAAGATTAATTACACAGTTGGAGATAATCACGTCGACGGCGTTCTCTGGGAGTGGGATATTTTCAATCGTTCCCTGGAGGAATTCAGCGTTTTTCACGCCGGCTTTTTTTTGATTTTCGCGAGCCAGCGCCAGCATTTCGTCGGTCATATCCAGGCCATAGGCTTTGCCGGTTGGGCCAACACGGCGCGCGGAAAGAAGAACATCGATGCCGCCACCCGAACCGAGATCCAGGACGATTTCACCGGCTTTCAATTGGGCCAGTGCCGTGGGATTCCCGCAACCGAGAGAAGCGGCAACCGCTTTTTCGGGCAGGGAATTTTTTTCAGCGTCGTCATAGAGATTCTTCGTGATAGGGTCGCATCCGCTCAATTGCGCGCCGCCTCCGCAACACGCGGTGGTGCCACCGGCGGCACGCTGCGCAGCCTCGCCGTATTTTTGCTTTACTACGTCTTGCAGGTTACTTTCGTTCATGGCAGTTATCCTTTAGCCGAGATTCGAATAATTTCACTGGGGGCGACGGCGCTGCTGCGCGTGCAGCATTCGTCATACAGAAAACCAAGCACTTCCCGCAGTGCGCTGGTGTCGGCGGAGTACCACAAAAAGGTGCCCTCGCGGCGAACGGCTACAAGTCCAACATGCCTCAGTTTTTCCAGGTGATGAGAAAGGGTAGAGGCTGGAATGCCCAGTTCGTCCTGAATCTCTCCGGCGATCATCCCCGTGGGGTGCGCGGAAAGCAGCAGCCGCAGGATTTGCAGGCGCGGCCCGGCGCCCAGAGCTGAGAAACGGTCAGCGCAGCGGGTGACCAGCAGCGGGTCGGGCCTCTTCATATTTCGATAGTTGCAGTAATACGGTAGGAAGTCAACCTCCTTTTTTGCCAACACCTGCGTTCCCTCGCGCATCCTATCTTCTAAGGCTGACCAAGATTGCAGTTTGTTTTGCAGGGAACTGAAATGTTTTGAGGTTTTGACCAGCCCTGATGCGCGTGTGATACTTGAGTTTTATGGGGAATACATGAATTTAAGCCGAGTGGCGATAACAATTGGGTTGGCAAGCATGGGCTGGAGCGTTGCGGGAGCGCAGACCCCCGCGAAGACGCAGGACAATCGTCCAGATGCAAGTAAGGCCGCGAGCACGCTGAACCCGCGCGCCGAAGCTTATTACGATTTTACGATGGGCCACATTTATGAGCAGCAGTACGAGTCCACGAGCAGCCCGGAGTTTGCGACGAAATCGATTGATGCGTACAAAAAGGCCTATGCGCTCGACCCTAAGTCACCCGTAATCGGTGAACGCTTGGCGGAAATGTATTGGAAAGCCCAGCGCGTGAAGGATGCGGTGACCGAAGCGCAGGAGATTTTAAAGCGTGACCCCAACGACCCAGCGCCACGGCGGCTATTGGGGCGGATTTACCTCAGGAGCCTCGGAGATATGAATCCGGGTAGTGGGCAGGCGGAAATCGCGGCTAAAGCCATTGAGCAGTACCGCGAAATCTTTCGCTTAGAACCTACAGATACGGAATCGGCATTGTGGCTGGCGCGTTTATATCGGTTACACAATGAACCCGACAAGGCCGAAGAAGTGCTTCGCGCGGTGTTGAAGCAAGATGGAGAAAATGACGCCGCGGTTGAACAATTCATGCAGCTGCTTCTTGATCAAGGAAAATCCGCGGAAGCCGTTGGATTTCTGGAGGGGATTGCCAAGCATTCGGCGTCGCCCACGACTCTGGATCTGCTGGGAGACGCATATACGCAGACAAAGGACCTTGCGAAAGCGGAAAAAGCCTATCGCAAAGCGGCAGAGATGGAGCCTTCCGAATTAAGCCATCAACGCGGCCTGGGTCAGACCTTAGTCGCGGAAGAAAAATATCAGGAAGCGCTTGCCGTGTACCAGAAGCTCGCGGATTTGATGCCGGATGATGCGGATGTTTATGTGCGGCTGGCACAAATTTATCGCGAACTGCATCAACTGGATAAGTCGGAAGAAAATCTAGTTAAGGCGCGGCAATACGCGCCGGGCAGCCTGGAAGTGATGTACAACGAAGCGATGACCTACCAGGCACAGGGTCGGTTCGAAGACGCAATTCGAGTTTTGTCAAACGCCGCCGCTGGCGTAAAAGCTCAAGCAGCGACGCTGCCGACGCGCCGTCATTCACTGGCGATTTTGTATCAACAGTTGGGGCAGCTGTACCGCGAGACGCAAAATTATCAAGCCGCGGTTTATACCTATGAAGATCTGGGACACTTGGGAGATGAAGAAGATCGCAAGGCCCGACAACTGCTGATGGAAACCTATCGTGGCGAAAAGGATTTGCCCAAAGCGTTACAAACCGGAAAAGAAGCGTTGGCAAAATATCCAAAGGATCCCGGAATCCGCGTCAGCATGGCGCTGTTGCTCGCGGAAAATCAGCAAACGGACGAAGCAGTAAAGTTACTGCGAGCGGGAGATTCAAAAACCGCGATGCCAGATCGCGAGACGTATTTGAACCTCGCGCAGATTTACGAGCGGGGACAACGATTTAAAGAAGCGGAGGCGGCTGCTAGGGCCGCGGAAGCGCTTCCGGGTGGGCCGCGCGACAAAGAAATGGCTTGGTATTTGCTCGGAGCCATTTACGAGCGGCAAAAGCTTTATGATCGCGCAGAGATAGAATTCAAAAAGGTGCTGGAAGTAGACCCCAAGAATGATGCGGTACTGAACTATTACGGATACATGCTGGCTGATCGCGGGATAAGGCTGGATGAAGCCGAAGTATTGGTGAAGCGCGCGTTGCAAGACGATCCTTATAATGGGGCATATCTGGACAGCCTTGGCTGGATTTATTTCAAGGAAAACAAGCTTGTGGAGGCCGAAGCTACCCTGCGTAAATCGGTGCAACGCGAAAGTCATGACGCGACCATCCATTCTCATTTAGGAGATGTTTACGCAAAGACGGGCCGCATGGAGCAAGCCGCAATTGAATGGGAAAAATCCCTGGCGGAATGGCGGCGCGTGCTTCCGGCAGATATGGAACCGGAACGCGTCGCGGAGCTGGAGAAGAAATTGGGACAGGTGAAGCACCGCGTAGCGCAGAAAAACGTGCTGCCAGACGCAAAGCAACAATAGTCCATGCGCGAAGTTCGAATTCCCGCATACGCAAAAATCAATCTGAGACTCGAGATACTCGGGAAACGTGCCGACGGATTTCACGAGTTGCGAACGATATTCCAGACCATATCGCTCCACGATGAACTGCGCATGCGCGCGCACAACGGAAAAACAATCGAATTGAAAATCATAGGTAACGAAGCGCTCTCAAGCGAGCCGGTACAGACCAATCTCGTGTACCGCGCCGTGCAACTCTTGCGGCTCGAACTCGAAGACACCGCCGGCGTGCAGATGGAGCTTCGCAAAACGATTCCAGCCGGGCGAGGATTGGGTGGTGGGTCGAGTGACGCGGCCGCGGGGCTGCTGGGATATTTGAAACTCACCCGCAAAAAAATCAGTATGGAGCGGTTGATCGAGATCGCCGCATCCTTGGGCGCAGATGTGCCGTTTTTTCTGTTTGGCGGGCGGGCACTAGGGATAAGCAAGGGAGACGAAATTTATCCGCTCCCGGATGTGGACAAAATGGCGGTATTGGTCGTCTCGCCGAAAGATATCCATGTATCGACCCCAGACGCGTATCGCTGGCTGAAGGCCCGTCGATTGACAAAAACAGTATCAGGCCCTAAACTTTGGAAGTTCTGTGCTCTTTGCTGGAGTGCGCAGGTAGATAGCCTCTCCAATGATTTTGAGGAGGCGGTTTTCCGGCGTCATAGGCGGCTTGATGAAATCAAGCGGGCCTTGCTGCAAAAGGGAGCTGCAGGAGCCTCACTGGCGGGTAGCGGTTCGGCGGTGTTTGGAGTTTTCCCGAGCCCAGTGATGGCGCGCCGAGCCGCTGTTGGGTTTCCGCACGAGTCTACTTTTGTTTGCGAGACAATTTCTCGCCAGAGGTATTTCCGCGCCGTCAATGGCGCACGTGTTGGCTGAGCCGCAGCGTCCTCAACCGTTTCGACGGTTAATCGCGTCCATCCTGAAAGTCAGAGCCAAAGAATCGGATCGGGATTTCTTGCGCGGCCGTTAACCGGCCGCATGGAGAGCGCGCGGCTTGAACGACGAGCGATTCAAGATTTTTTCAGGAACCGCGAATCCGACATTGGCGGAGTCTATCTGCAGGAATTTGGACGTGCCCCTCGGCAAGGCCCTTTTAGGCCGGTTTAGCGACGGGGAGATTTATTTTCAGGTATTGGAAAATGTGCGCGGCGCGGACGTTTTTGTGGTGCAACCGTGCAGCTATCCGGTGGACAACCACCTGCTCGAATTATTGGTGATGATTGACGCGTTCAAGCGCGCATCCGCTTGGCGAATTACCGCGGTTCTGCCGTATTACTGCTATGCGAGGCAGGACCGCAAAGATAAGCCGCGTGTTCCGATCTCCGCGAAGTTGGTGGCGGATTTGTTGACCACTGCGGGAGCGAGCCGGGCGCTGACATTGGATTTGCATGCGCCGCAGATTCAAGGATATTTCGACGTGCCAGTGGATCACCTTTATGGATCGCCGGTGCTTGTTGAATATTTCCGAGAGTTGAAACTGCCTAACCTGACGGTGGTATCGCCGGATGCGGGTGGCGTAGAACGCGCAAGATTTTTTGCCAAGAAACTTGACGCTCCCCTGGCCATCGTCGACAAACGGCGCGTGGACGTCGATGTGAGCGAAGTGATGAACCTGATCGGCGATGTCAGAGGCCGCAGCGCATTAATTGTGGACGATATTATTGACACCGCGGGAACGCTGGTGAAAACCGCGGAGGCGTTGATGCGCGAAGGCGCGACGCAGGTTTACGCAGCATGCACCCACGCGGTGCTTTCCGGCCCCGCGGTGGAGCGCATCGCGAACTCTTCCATTAAGGAAGTGCTCGCGACAGACTCGGTTCCATTGTGCGAGGCGGGAAAGCACCTGAAGAAGATCAAAGTGCTTAGCGTGGCGAATTTATTGGCGCGAGGAATACGCTCGATTCACGAAGAAACCTCGATTAGCGAACTTTTTATTTAGAGGGAAGGACAGAAATCATGGCGGACAAAATTGTAGTGGAAGCGGCTCCCAGAGAGCAGCGGGGAAAGAATGAAGCGCGCAGGCTGCGACTGACCGGCAAAGTGCCGGCAGTGCTGTACGGCGGCAAGGGCGGCGCGATAGCGTTGGCCGTGAACACCAAGCAAGTGGGATCGATTTTGCGCTCAGAAAGCGGCTCGAACACCTTGTTTCAGGTGGATCTCGGTGGCAGGCAGGAGCCGGCGATTCTGCACGACTGGCTGGTGGATCCGGTTACGGGAAATTTGCTGCACGTCGACCTGATGCGCGTAGCCATGGACGTGCGCATGAAAGTGCGAGTGCCGGTGCACACCTTTGGTGAGGCCGCGGGCGTGAAGCAGCAAGGCGGTGTATTCGAAATTGTGACCCGCGAAGTGGAAATCGAGTGCTTGCCGGCGGATATTCCCACGGAGTTTCGTGCGGATGTAAGCGGATTGATGATGGGCGATCAACTGCGCGCCAGTGATTTGCCAATCGACACTTCCAAGATGAAGCTGGTTACCGATCCCGAACGCGTGCTGGCACACGTTGTCGCTTTGCGCGTTGAGGAAGAGAAGCCTGCGGATGCTGCCGTGGTTACGACTCCTGCGGAGCCTGAAGTCATCAAGAAGGGCAAGAAGGAAGTTGAAGGCGAGGAAGCCGCCGAAGGCGCTGCGAAGGCCGAGAAGCCGGAAAAGACCGAGAAGAAGAAGTAATCCGAGGAGACGGCGTGCGGCACGCAGGCCGTTGGATGAAGGAAAATGCGGCTTATTGTGGGGTTGGGAAATCCTGACCCGGAATATCAGTGGACGCCGCACAATCTCGGATTCTTGGCCGTCGACGAAATCGCGAATCGTGCTGGGATTCGCGTCGAACGCCCCGAAGCAAAGGCGCTGGTTGGCCGCGGGAAATTTGCCGGAGAAGAAGTGATTTTGGCAAAGCCGCAGACGTACATGAACCTGAGCGGCATCTCGGTGCGCGATTTGCTGGAAAAGTACGACCTTGCGCCCGAGGATGTGCTGGTTCTCTACGACGAGCGCGATTTGCCCTGGGGCATGATTCGCATTGGCGAACGCGGAAGCCCGGGTACGCATAACGGGGCCAAGTCCGTAACGAGTGTTCTTGGAACCCAGGCTTTTGCGAGATTGCGGTTGGGTTGCGGGCCAGACCATCCAGTAAGCGATTTAGCCGCATATGTTTTGCGGCCGATGAAAAAGGCTGAACTGGAAACTGCGGCGGAAATGATCGCTGAAGCGGCCGACGCGGTGGAAGTAATTCAGAAAGAGGGAATCGCGGCGGCGATGAACCGCTTTAACCGGCGGGTACCGCCGGCGGAAGCCCCAGGGCAGCAAGATTGAATTTCCCGGGCGAAGCGCCCGGACAGAAAAGGGAAACGAGGTCAATATGCAAGAACGTTTGTACGACTTGATTTTCATCGTGCGGCCGGCAACCCCGGAAGAAGACATCAAGAAGGTGCTCACGACGCTCGAGCACACCGTCGCGGAGAAGAACGGAAAGATCGAGAAGACCGAGCATTGGGGTACGCGGAAGCTGGCCTATCGCGTGGCCAAGCATCGCGAAGGAATTTACGTCTATCAGCAAATCCGCACCGAGCACGGAGAATTGATCGCGGAACTCGAACGCCGCTTGCGCGTGCAGGACGTCGTGATCAAGTACATGACCGTGCGGCTCGACGAAGATATCAAGCGGCAGAAGAAACTCGGCGGCAAACGCGAGAAGCGCGCGGCGCGCCGTCCAAAGCGTACTGCAACGCCCGCGCCAGTTCCAGCACCGGTTGCGGCGCAAGAGCCCGCGCCAGCCGCAAGTTAAGTAGACATTTGTTTGAGATTGGAATTGTTTGAGATTGGGAAAAAAAGTGGCTGCACCCCCAGTAACAGGGAATGACCACAAGCAATGAAAGGTGGATGGAATGGCAGACGAACAGAGACAATCGGCACCTTCTGGCGGCGGTCACGGAGCACCTCGCCGTGAAGGCGGCGGACATGGTGGACCACGCCGCGAGGGCGGGCCAGGCGGCGGTCCTGGAGGACCGGGCGGACCTCGCCGGGGCAAGCGTCAGTTCTTCCGCAAGAAGAAAGTTTGCAAGTTCTGCGTTGAGAAGATGGATATGGTGGACTACAAGCGCGCCGACATACTCTCGCAGTTCGTGCAGGAGCGCGGGAAGATTCTCCCCCGGCGCATGACCGGCGTTTGTTCCCGACATCAGCGCTGGCTGGGCGTGGCCATTAAGCGCGCACGCAATATCGCCTTGCTGCCCTTTGCTGGCAGCGCCTCGGGCACACAACAGCCTCGTCAGGTGGTCCCCGCGGGCACCGCGCCGGCGCACGCAGCCCCAACGGCAGGTATATCGCACGCGGCCACACCTGCAGCCGCCGCGGCCCCCGCAGCACACGAAGAAACGCCGAACTCGTAACACAACAGGAGCGAAGGGAAAAGGACCATGCAAATTATTCTGCAGGAAGATATTGATAAGCTGGGCCATCGCGGTGACGTGGTGACCGTGACGCCTGGTTACGCGCGCAATTTTTTACTGCCGCAGAAGCTGGCCATTGAAGCCACGAGTGGCAACATGAAGGCCCTCGAACGTATGCGCACTTCCATGGCGAAGAAGACCGCCACGGAACTGGAAGCGGCGCAAAAACAGGCCGCATTGCTGAACGGCATTTCATTAAAATACACGCGCAAGACCGGAGAGAACGATCAGATGTTCGGCTCGGTGACCTCCGGTGACATCGTTGATGGATTGACGGCGCAGGGATTCAAGATTGACAAACGTCAAGTGCAAATTGCCGATCCGATCAAGACGCTCGGAGAATTTCCGGTGACCATCAAAGTCTTTCGCGACGTTACCGCGCAAATTCAGGTCCGCGTGGAGAAGGAAGGGTAGTAAATTTTCCTTCAACGCTTCGTTTTTGTTTTCGTCAGGTTCCATAGCGTAAAAAGTTTTTCAGAGATTTCCGACGCGATGCACAGGCACGTAGTAAGACTTCGATTGACGCACGCCGTGCTTCTGCGCACAATGACGCATCGCCTTCACAGGGAATATATCCGCTACTGAATTGAAGGACTTCGCGCTTGCCCAGGCGCGAGAATAATGGTATCTATAAGCGAATAAAAAGCGAAGGACAACGTACGCATGGCTACTTCTGATTCCTCCCTCGAAAAACCCCTTCCCAACAATCTGGAAGCAGAGCGCTCCGTGCTGGGCGCGATTCTGCTCGACAACAACGCTCTGAATGCGGCAATCGAAAACTTGCGCCCGGACGATTTTTTCCTCCCTCAGAATCAGCGCGTTTATAAGCAAATGATTGCTCTTGGGGAAAGCCAGCAAGCCATTGATTTGGTGACGCTCACGGAAGAATTGCACCGTAGAGGGGAACTGGATGCTTCAGGGGGCGCACCCTATTTAGCTTCGCTGGCCGACGGCATGCCCAGGGTCTCCAACGTTGAGCATTACGCGCGGATCGTCAAAGAGAAAGCGCTCCTTCGCAACTTAATTCACGCCACACACAATATTCAGCAGAACGCATTTGACGGTGAGGACGGCGCGGACGCGATTCTGGACAATGCGGAGTCCTCCATCTTCGCCTTGGCTGAAGACCGCGTGAAAGCCGGCCTCATTCCGGTGAAAGACATCGTTCGCGATAATTTCGAGCGCTTGGAAAAGATTTTTCGCGAAGGAAAAAGCATCACCGGAATGCCCACGGGATACAGCGAGCTCGATAAGCTGCTTTCGGGGTTGCAACCTTCGGAATTGATTATCCTCGCGGCGCGGCCGTCGCAAGGAAAGACCGCGTTGGCGCTAAACATCGCCGAAAACGTGGCCATTCGCGGCGGAGAGCCGGTGGCAATTTTCAGCCTGGAAATGTCAAAGGAGTCCTTGCTTCAGAGGTTGGTGGCGTCCGTGGCGCAGATTGACGCGCACAAATTCCGCTCGGGGCACCTGAGTCGCGAAGACTGGCGGCGCATGACCGAGGCTTTGGGGACCATTTCCGCCTCTCCGCTGTGGATCGATGACGCTGGCTCAATCAGCGTGCTGGAGATTGGTGCCAAAGCTCGACGCCTCATGAAGGATAAGGGCCTAAAACTGTTGATCGTGGATTACTTACAACTGTTGACCGCGCGCGGCCGATTCAGCAGCAGGCAGGAAGAAGTATCCAGCATTTCGCGAGGATTAAAAGGTCTCGCTAAAGAGTTGAAAATTCCGGTGCTGGTATTGAGCCAATTGACGCGCGCACCCGAACGCGAGGAACGCGGGCCGCAGCTTTCGGATTTGCGTGAATCAGGCGCGATTGAACAGGACGCTGACGTGGTGATGTTTATTTACCGGCCAAACTTTTTCAAACTTGACGTCCCCCAGGAAGAGCGCGACCTTGCCGATATATTGATCGCGAAGCAGCGGAATGGACCTACTGACAAAGTTAAATTTGTATTCCGCAGTAGATTAACGCGATTCGAAGAAGCTGCCCCTGATGCGTTCTCGCAATTTGCTCCCGACGATATGTAGCTGATTGCCGGGGTAGCGGAACGATGTGTTCTCTGCGTGGCGTATTGCCCACAATGTGCACAAACCGACACAACCAAAATGTCTGCAGACGCATGGCAAGGTCGTTGGGGTGTTGTCTTTAACGCCCCGTCCAAAGTGGCCGTCGGTTTGCTCCCCAGCAATGTCGTAAAATAAATCCTTAACTCGTTTACAGGATTGCGATGCCACCATCTAAAAAGAAGGATGCAGTGTCCGAAGGACGTCCCATGTGGGCCGAAGTGTCCCTGGGAGCGCTGACCAATAATTTTCGCGCCATCCGCGCGCTGGTCAATCCGATTGAAGAAAAACGAAAAATAGCCCGCAAGGTTTTGTGCATTGTGAAAGGCAATGGGTACGGGCACGGCGGACCGCAAGTCGCGAAAGCCTTCGAGAAGGCAGGCGCTGACTGGTTCGGCGTGACTGCCGCGCAGGAAGGCGCGGAGCTACGCAGAGCGGGCGTGCGCAAGCCAGTGCTGGTGCTGACAAGTTTTTGGCCCGGTGAAGAAACTAGTTTGCTTAAAAATGATTTGACGGCAGTTGTGCATCGCTGCGAGCAGTTGGAAGCGCTTGATCGCGCGGCGAAGCTACAGCGGCAAAAAAGGGTGCGCTTTCATTTAAAAATTGATACCGGAATGAATCGGATCGGAATCATGCCCGGAGATGTCGAATGTTTTGCGCGGCAACTCGCGAAATGCAAGCATCTGGAATTGGGCGGCGTGATGTCGCATTTCGCCTCCTCGGAATCGTTCACGAAATCGCTCGCCGGCGAGCAGACCAAACAACAAGAAGAACAGTTTTATGCCGCACTGGAGAAACTGCGCAAGCTGGGTGTGGATACCGGGATCGTGCATCTCGCGAATAGTGGAGCAATCGTCGCGCGGCCCGAGACCTGGGCAGACATGGTCAGGCCGGGCGTGATTTTATATGGCTACCATCCCGGATACGAGCCTGAAGAGCGGCGCGAAGAGTACGAGTCAAAGCTTCCGTTGGAGCCGGTGATGAGCCTGCGGTCGCGCATCATCAGTATAAAAAATGTGCGGCCTGGCGACGGAGTTGGTTATGGCGCGACGTGGGTGGCAAAGCGAGCCACACGCGTGGCAATAATTGCAGCGGGATACGGCGACGGAGTGCACCGCTCGTTGGGTAATCGCGGAAGCGTACTGGTGCGGGAAAAATTCGCGCCTTTGGTGGGCATCGTTTCTATGGACGTGAGTATGGTGGATTTAACGGACGTACCCGATGCGCAGTGGGGCGATGTAGTCACAATTTACGGGAAAGACGGCGAACGCGTGAACGCCGCCAATCGTATCGCGCGAAGCATCGGCACGGTCACATCGGATCTCCTTTGTGCGGTAAGCCACAGGGTGCCGCGAATCTACGTCGCGTGATAGCGATCGTTTTCCGAAGACAGCCTTTCATCCGCCAAACTATTCGCGAATCCCGCCTTGAGGTACACTTTACACTCTACAAAATCACTGTGAAGTGAATGGATATCTTCGCTTTATAAAAATGACTCGCATCGCTGCCATTTTACCCGCCGCCGGAATGGGCACCCGCATGGGTGCCGACACTCCAAAGCAATTTCTGGAGCTGGATGGCGCGCCCATCGTGATACTGAGCCTGCGCAGAATCGCGTCCTGCGCGGAGATTACAGATATTTTTGTAGCCACGCGCAGCGACGAAATTCCCTGGTTGGAGGAGCGGATTCGCTCCGAAAATTTCAAACAGAAAGTCCGGGTGGTGCGCGGAGGCGATTCGCGGCAGGATTCCGTGGCTGCGGCATTGAACGAAGTAACCGACGACACCGAGATAGTGCTGGTACACGACGCCGTCCGACCATTCGTAAGAACCGAGCAAATTGCGCGTGTAATTGAAGAAGCCCGACGCTGTGAGGCGGCGATTTTGGGCATCCCCGCGATGGACACCGTAAAGGAAGTGAAACGAGCGAGCTTGCCGGAAGACGTCGCGCTTATTACCGGCACTGTTCCGCGAGAGCGAGTGGTACTTGCCCAAACCCCGCAAGCTTTTAGCACGAAATTGTTGAAGCACGCGTTTGCGCAAGCGCGTGAGGACGGCGTAAATGCGTCGGATGAAGCGGGCCTGGTCGAACGCCTCGGCCGGGACGTCCATGTGGTCTTAGGCTCGGAGCGCAACATCAAAATCACCAAGCCCGCGGATATGGACTTGGCGAGATTTTATCTTCAGCTTGAGCAGAAAAAGGCATGAGTACCCGCGTGGGAATTGGATATGACCTGCATCGTTTGGAGGCAGGCCGCCCACTGATCATCGGCGGTGTAACTGTGCCCTTCGATAAAGGCCCAGTGGGACACTCGGACGGGGACGTCCTGGCGCACGCGATGTGCGACGCATTGTTCGGCGCGGCGGGGCTTGGTGATATTGGCTCTCACTTTCCGGATAGCGATCCGAAGTGGAAGGGCGCGAACAGTCTGGTATTTCTAGAACACGCGCGAAAGCTGCTGGATGAAAACGCATTCACAATCGAACATATCGACGCGGTCGTGATTTTGGAACGGCCCAAACTAGGGCCGCACTTTCCGAACATGCAACAAGCATTGGCGAAAGCGTTGGACGTGAAGCCGCAGCGCATACATCTGAAAGCAAAAACCAACGAGGGAGTTGATGCCGTTGGACGAGGGGAAGCCATTGCGGCTCAGGTTGTGGCAACCATAGTCAGCCGTTGAGCCCTGGTTATGAACCCCCAGCAACAGCCTGAAACGTCGGCCCCCGCTGCCGGCAGTTTATTTGGCGCGACAGACGTAGCAGAGATTATTCGCGAGAAAGGTTGGATGGCACAACCTGCATCTCCAGAACAGCTAGCATGGTGCGAGCGTGCTGCTTCATATTTGAGCGGACACGCAACTGACCGGGGAAAGTTGGCTGAGCTATTAGAACTGGTTTTCTGCCATGACGCCCAGGCAATTTTAGCAAAGGTGGAATCCCACGCCGTGTTATCGAAGACGGCAGCGCGCGACGTTCTTAGACAGTTGGCTCTGTTGCTACTGGATGGCGAGCCTTTGGACTCGGATCTGTTCAAGAAAATAGTAAATGCCTTGAAAGAACAATTTCATTTTTCTGGGCGCGAACTATTTCAACCATTGCGATTGGCGCTTGCCGGACGCGCAGGAGAAGGCGATTTGGATCGGGTCATTTTGCTGCTGGATGAGGCTGCGCGGCTGGAATTTGCAGTGAAAGTGAAAACGGCCCGGGAACGAATTGTGGAATTTTGCGCCGCGCTGGATTGATTTTGGTTCTCCATGGATAAACTGACAGGAATCCATGCGGTGCGCGAGGCGCTGGAAGCTGGCCGAGCCTTCGACCGCATACTCATCGCGAAGGGCCGCCAAGACACCCGCGTTGAAGAAATTGTGCAATTAGCGCGTGGGCGGGATATTGCCGTTCGCTTTGAGGATCGCGGTCAATTAGACAGGCTGGCCGCCACGAAAGATCATCAAGGGGTCGTAGCGCTGGTGGCTGCGCGTGCGGCTTCTTCGCTGGACGAAATTGTCGCCAATGCCAAGAAGGAAAACGTCCAAGGGCTGATTGTCTTGCTCGACGGTGTAGAAGATCCTCACAATTTGGGTGCGGTGATCCGTACCGCGCTCGCCGTGGGAGCGCATGGCGTCGTGATTCCAGAGCGGCGCGCGGCGGGCCTCACAGACACGGTAGCGCGGGCATCCGCGGGCGCGTTGGCGCATCTGCCGGTGGCGAAAGTAACAAACCTGGTTCGAGCGATGGAAGAATTGAAAGAAGCGGGCTACTGGTTGGTTGGTCTGGATGAAGAAGGCGAGAAGAATTATACGGAAATAGATTATCTGTCGCCGACAGCGATAGTGTTGGGCAGCGAAGGAAAAGGCTTACATGATTTGACGAAGAAGCGCTGCGATTTTGTGGTCTCGCTACCCACCGTCGGGCCGGTCAAATCGTTGAACGTTTCGGTTGCGACCGGCGTAGTGCTGTTTGAGGCCATCCGCCAGCGCAGCGCAAAACGTGGCACAGTCCGCCAGTGAAATTTAGCTGTGTTGTTTTCTGAAGCGCAAAAACATTATTTGTCGTACTGCATCAGGGAAAAGACATCGAGAGTCGCGAGGCGCGAGCGGCCTTTTAAAAAAGTAAGCTCGACGGCAAAAGCAGCGCCATCCACAATCCCGCCGAGGTTCCGCAGTAGTTGCACCGCCGCAGCGGCGGTCCCGCCGGTGGCCAGCAAATCATCGCAAAGCAAAACACGCTGGCCCTTTTCTACCGCATCTGCATGAATTTCTAGCGTGTCCGTACCGTATTCAAGAGCATAGCTGATGCCCGCGGTTTTTCCCGGAAGCTTTTTTGGTTTGCGAATGGGAACGAACCCGGCGCCGAGACTGTACGCGAGTGCGGGAGCAAAAATAAATCCGCGAGCTTCGATTCCCGCGACAATATCTATGTGATGGCCGGAGTACCTTTCGCAAAGGCGGTCGATCAGCAGGTGAAATCCCTTTTTATCTTTCAGCAAGGTTGTAAGGTCGTAGAAGAGGATGCCCGGTTTGGGATAGTCCGGCACTTCGCGAATCAATCTTTTCAGTTCGTCCATTCGAACGGCTCCTCTTTTCCTCAAGCAGTAAGTAAAATCACGAAAGCTTTTTCAAATTGCGCATCCAAACTGGCAGGTTCTTCGCTTACTTCCTGCACGCTGGAAAAACTGGGGCCATCTTTCAGAGTACTCTTGAACCCGGAAAGTTGCTCTTCCACGCCGATGGCGTAAACTTCCACACGTCCGTCCCGCAAATTTCTGACATAGCCGCAAATAGAAAGTTTTTCCGCGGCGCGCTGGGTAAAGTAGCGAAATCCCACGCCCTGTACTGACCCGGATATGAAATAACGTTTAGCTTGTTTAGCCTGGTTCACGAACCCAAAGATTCTAGCAGAGATGAATTTTCTTTTCTCATAGCTAATCCGTTTGTGCGCCGCCCGATCGTTTGAAACGGATCGAACAGCGATACACTGATATCTGAGCAAGAATAGTTTAGGCGGCTAGAAGGTGTGCAGGCGCATCAAATTGACTATGCGTATAGAACCCATCGGAAAACCGTACGACCAAGGAAGAAGGATGCGGAAAGTGTGCATGCTTTTGGTGCTCTCATGTTTTGCGACGTCGGTCGTGAAGGCTCAGGACGCCCCGAAAGGGCCGTTGGCGCCACCTCCGGAACATGAAGTGCACCGGACGACTGGAGCGCCCGAACCGGAAGCTCCGCCATCCATTCCGGCAGCAGAGATGGTCAAGCGGTTTTCACAAAAGGAAGATCAATACTTGGGCGCGCGCGGCCGCTATGGGTATCACAAGACCATCCGAGTGGAAGAATTCGGCGAAAACGGAAAACCGTCTGGAGAATTCACGGTGGAGTTGGACGCGCGTCGAGGCGCCGACGGCACGCTATACGAAAGATTTGTTACTTCTCCACATTCCACGCTGCATTTTCTGAAGCTGGAGGCCGAGGACGTCGTGGCGCTTACGCGGCCTCCGGCATTCCCAGTCACGACAAGTCAGCTCGCCAAGTATGATTTGAAATATCTCGGCAAGGAAAAAGTTGACGAAGTAGATTGCTATATTTTTCAGGTAAAACCAAAATCGGTGGAACGCACGCATCCACTTTTTGATGGAATCATCTGGGCGGACGACAAATATCTGGAAGTGGTGAAAACCTACGGAAAATGGGTGACAGACCTGGGAGATGAGCACTCCCCGACTTTGCCCTTCAGCATGTTTGAAACCTACCGTGAAAATGTTGATGGAAAATACTGGTTCCCGAGTTATACGCGTTCGGACGATACCCTGCACTTGAAGGATAAGGACGTTCCTATCCGCGTGATTATCAAGTGGACGAATTTCAAGCCATTTGCAGACGCCACTGTCCCTGCAACTCCGGCAGCGAATCCCAAACCGTAGTTCCGCCTGAAAACATATAAACGTTACTGATCAAGCTTGCGAAGCAGCGCTGGCAACTCCTTTATAGAACGCAGAAGGAACTCTGGCTGCGCCGCGCGAAGCTGGGTTTCCGTTGGAAATGGTCCGAGCACGGCAATCGATCGTACCCCAGCACGTTTCGCCATTAGCAAATCGTGAGGAGTGTCTCCCACATAAATGCAACTCTCAGGTTTCAGTCGCATTTTATCGAGCGCAAGTAGCAGCGGTGCGGGATGCGGTTTTTTCTCAGTGGTGTCCCCGCCGCAAATGCGAGGACTGAACAGTCGTGTAAGACCAAATTCGCGAAGTTGTCGCATTACCCGATCGCGATCACCGCTGGTTACGATTCCGATGCGATGGCGAAGGCGAATTGAATTGAGAACCCCGCGAACTCCCGCGATCAGCCGCGGTTTATAACCGGCATAGTGCCGGCGCCAGAGCTGGTCCGCGGATTTCCAATGTTCTTGCGCGAGGCCTGCGGCGCGATACACATCGTACCAGTTCGGCGAATAATTAATTTCCAGTTCCTTGAGCGTCCACGCAATTCCCAACGCGCGGAACATCGCCAGGTAGGCCTGCGAATCGGCCTTATAAGAATCGAGCAGGGTGCCATCCCAGTCGAAAAGGACGCCTTGAATGGAATGCGGAATGGAGCGCGAGGACCCGGATTTCGCCACGCATCAAAGGTAGCAGAAAAAATCCATGTCCCGACACGTGTGCGGAAATATTTATAAGTCGCCGAAGCGAAGGGGCAGGCTGTCGTCGCGGCCAAACTGGACATCATCGAAAGAAACCGCGATTCCGTACCATCCGGGCATAGCTGCCTGTTCCTGACGCCGAACATGCGCGCTGCTCGCGATCACAACATTGCCGCGGCCCATCGGCCGGCTGACCAGCACAATTTCAAGTTCGATGGCCGTGCCTATCGCGATATGTTTGGGGCAAAGAAAAAACACGCCCGTTGAACTGACGTCTCGCGTGACCAGCGTAATTGGGAAATTTTCGGCCACACCCGCGACGCTGCGGAGACGCAAAGGAAGCTTCAGCGAAGCACGTGGGTATTCACGCTGCTCAGCCGACGAAGACACCTTGACCGCGTGAGTCGGAACGCGAACAAACCGGCGATTTGGACTGGGTACCAGCAGAGGCATAACGCGCAACTCCGGCGCGCGCGGCTGCGTAGGAAACGGAATGGCGCTCGCCACTTTGGGGCCGGCTACCGGCGGTGGGACCGCTGCTCCACGCGCACTTGGATTAATTAAGACTGCCCGATTCGTTGCGCTCATCTCAACCCTCAGATGGACCGATTGCAAATAGTCCTGTGCAAATCGTGTCCAGTAGAACTTACGACCTTGTCCCCAATCCGGCCTGCTGCGAAACAGACCGTGCGGGGTTGTAAAGATGTCATTCTAAAGAGGAAGCGTCAACCTATGGAAAACAGCGAGCGTGTCCTAAATAGAAACACCAGGTAACAGTACCCCCCTTAAGCCACGGAATACGCGGCATGTGGAAATATTTCCGTCACACTTCTCCAGAAGAGGCAAGTCTCACTCGGGCTGCGCTCTAACAGAAGAGCCAAATACGCTTTGAAGACATGTTCCGGATAGATTCGGCCACCAACATACGTTAATTTATGCCCAGCATGATACGCAGAACCGATCGAGCACAAGGAATCTCAGGACCAGCAGCCGTCAAATGCTGGCGAGCCAGCTTAGCGCGAGATACAAAAGCCGACGGCGCATTCGTTCTAGCGGTGAAGACCACACACATTTATTGTCGGCCTTCGTGTCCCGCCAGGCGGCCGCTGCGACGCAACGTGGAGTTCTATCCGACGCGAGAAGAAGCGGAAAAGCGCGGATTTCGTCCGTGCCGCCGCTGCCGGCCAAATGAAATATCACGTGATGCAATCATCTTCAATCGCGTGACTCAAGTTCTGATCAGCAACACCGACGAACAACCACGATTAGGACCCCTCGCCCGGGAACTAGGCGTAACAGTCGGCACAATACGACGAGTTTTTCAGCGGGTTGCTGGAATAACTGCCGCTGAATTTGGAAAAGCTTTACGAATAAAACGGTTCAAGCAACTTCTTCGCGCCGGTAAGGGAATTTCCGAAGCGCTCTATGAAACAGGGTACGGCTCGCCGAGCCGGGTATACGAGCGGAGTAACGCGCAATTGGGGATGACACCAGCAATTTATCGCAAGGGAGGACTGGGAATGAAGATGGAATATACGATGGCGAACTGCGCGCTGGGCAAAGTCCTGGTCGCGGCTACCGATCGAGGTGTATCGGCGATCTATCTCGGGGACGAGGAAAACGCCTTAATCTCGGAATTGAAAAGTGAATATCCCAAGGCAGACATTGCGCAGGCACACGACGGGCGCCGAGATTGGGTGAAGGAGATCGTCGAAAGAATTGCGGGGAAAGCTCCCCGGGCGGAAGTACCCACTGACTTGCAAGCCACCGCCTTCCAGCGACGGGTTTGGCAGGAATTGCAGCGTATCCCGCAAGGAAAGACGCGCACGTATTCGCAGGTTGCGCGCGCTATCGGACAGCCCAAGGCGATACGCGCAGTAGCCCGAGCATGCGCGACAAATCCCGTGTCAATCGTCGTTCCATGCCATCGGGTAATTCGTGAAGACGGAAACCTCGCCGGTTATCGCTGGGGGCTATCGCGCAAGGAAAAGCTTTTGCAACACGAACAAGCTGCGGCTAAGTAAAAGTAAGAGAAACAAATTAACCGTGAGGCTTTTCAACCTTAACGTCCTTCGGCCAGTTAGGTTTAAACTTCGCATCGTTAATTTTCAGATTTTTCATGACATTGGTGTAGTGCGAAAGAAAATAATCGCCCGATCCAGTCTCAAAAAATTTCTGCTGTAATGGCAGCCAGGAAGATTCGTCCACCCACATCTGGATCTTGGTGAGCTGTGCGCGTACGGATTCGGACTTGGGTATCAACTGAAGCAGAATGATCTTCTTGCCGTCAAATTCTTCTTCGCCTATCAAGGACACCTCGTACGTTTTTTTGAGGGTGTCGCTCTTGGTTCCGAATCCAAGCGCCAAATACTGGTCGGCCATCGCTCGATTCTTACCCAAATTATATTCTTCGACACGACTGATTTTTGGAGTGTAAATATACAGCGAATCGCCGTTGCGCAGAATCGTGCGCGGATCCGGAGATTTGAAGTCGATGCGCATCTTGCCGTCTTTGCGCACGCTAATCTGGCCGGTTTCCGTGGCCGTATCGCGCACCACCGCGGTGTACTTGATATGTTCGATATCAGCGGTCAGGCTATGGAAGTCCTTTGCAGCGCTATCCATCAGCTTGAAAACCGTGTCGAGATTTGGGGCTGAGGTCTGCGCTGCGGAATTCCCCGCTATTGCGGAAAAAATCAAGACGGAAGAAAGTGCTGAAAAAAGAGCGATTCTATTCAAAACCTTACCCCTGGCAAGCCCGGAATGCGCTAAACATTATTCGACATCTAAAGCGTAACATATAGCCGTCCATTGAGGCTGCAATCACATTTTGAAAGGGAACAAATACGAATCAGTTATGAACTTCGACGCGATAAGCGACCACGATGCCTTGCTCATCGCGTACCGCCTCAATTTTGGTAATGGAGAAGTGGCCATTTTGCAGTTTGGGCAAAGATTTCTGTAAAGCGATGTGCAGTTGATTTTGCAACACCGGTATGGTTTCCGGAAGCGCGAGCAAGCGCGAATCTACCTGGTAAACCTGTTTGTTGTCACTGGACGATAAAAGTAAAACCTGGCGTGAAGTCGCGGTCGAGTTACCAGAGGCTTGATTTGGTTGATCGTGAAACCAATGGGCTGGCGTCGCCAGCACAAAAATGAGGATGAGAACAACCGCGAGATCGTATTGCCACACACCTCGCTCATAATTCCAGAAAAAGATCCGCGATAGGATGTGCCTCGGGCCGGGCATGTCAATCGGCCGGGATACCGTCGACAATAACGCCGTCGCGCATGTGCACCACGCGGTCGAAATACGTCGTGGCTTCAGGATTGTGCGTGATCATCACGATCGTCTGGCCCAGATCCTTATTCAGCCGTCTAAGCATCTCAAGAACGATGTCAGAATTCTTGGTATCAAGATTTCCTGTTGGTTCATCGGCGAGTAGGATTTTAGGCTCGTTGATGATGGCGCGAGCAATGGCCACCCGCTGCTGTTCTCCACCAGACATTTCCGAAGGCTTGTGGCGCAAGCGCCCTTCGAGTCCCAGCATTTTGGTGACAACGTCGAAGCGATGGGGGTCAAATCCATCTCCGTGGATAAACTGCGCGATGGCGATGTTACCCTTGGCGGTCATTGTTGGCAGCAGATTGAATCGCTGAAAAACGAAACCTATTTTGTGGCGTCGGAGCTTCGTGCGCTCCCCATCACTCATGGCCGCAAGATCGTTTCCGTCCACGAGCACTCGCCCGCGAGAGGCCTGCGCCAACCCGCCAATGACGTACAAAAGCGAAGACTTGCCGCAGCCCGAAGGCCCCATCACTGCGACGGATTCGCCGGGCAAAACCTCAAAATTAACGCCGCGCAAAGCCGGAACTTCCACTTTGCCGGCGCGGTAAAGCTTCCAAAGATTTTCCGCTTTGAGTATCGGTTCCACGCTTTTATGTCCTGAAAAAGCCGTACCCTGCGAAGGCCCCGGTATTGTAGCTGTGATTTCCATAGCTGCCTAGCAGGGCTCCTTGATGGATTTTAAGCCTTTGGAACTAATCATACGAAAGCGCTTCCACGGCATCCTTGCGGCTGGCGAGCCACGCCGGATAGCTTGCACCAAATAGAGCCCCTGTCAGAGCGATAGCGCCCGCACGCAGAATCCAATCCGGAGTAATTAATATGGACAGCGTGGGAAAGCCTGCGAGAAAAGCGGCACGGACAGCATAGCTGATGGCCACTCCCGCGCCGATGCCCAAAAAGCACAAAACTGCGGATTCTGTAAGCAGAGCCCGCACAATAAAAGCGCGCCCTGCGCCGAGGGACTTCAAAACTCCAATGTCGCGAGTACGTTCGATGACGGTGGTATACATAGTCAGGAAAATAACCAGCAACCCGATGGTTACGGCCAGACCTATCATGGCATTTATAAACGTTTGCAAGCCAGGAATGTTCGTGGAGGTCATAAGCGACAGAAAATCTTTTAGCGGGCGGACGGGATAACCGGGAAATGTCGAGCGCATTTGCTGCATCACGTCTTCGGTGTGCTCCGGCCGTGTGCACTTCAGAAGAAAAATGGAAGCCTTTTCATGCGCGCCAACCAGGTCCTGCAGCGTGGCGAGAGGAACGAAAAGCCGAGCGCCTTTGCCGTGCTCGATGATTGCCGCGACATGCCAGTCGTGATTCAGAAGCGTATACGTATCACCCACATTAAGGTGTTTCGCTTTAGCGGCCCAGTCATCGACAAGAAGATCGTCGGGTCCCTCCATATCGTGACCCTGAAGGAAAACAAAACCGCCGGAAACATCGCGGAAGCTCTCCCGATCAATCCCATAAATCACGTCGATACCCCCGCTGGAATTGAATTGCAGCAGAGCGGGCGCTACCGCTTGAACATATTTCAGTTCGCGAAGCTTGTCAGCGATCTTGATGGGCATGGGTGAGCCGCTGAAGGCCAGAAAAATTTGCGCCGAGGGAGACTGCAGCATAATGTCGGCGCCGATGCCCTCGATGCGCTTGGCAGTTTCCGTGAGCAAGCCCGATGTAAGCCCCACAATCAGAACCACCAGCGCAACTTCAACACCTACAGCCATCACGCCGATCAGCGTCCGCAACGGACGATGCAAAAGATTGCGGAAGACCAGTTCGGTCATCATGGATGTTTTTCGTCCGACGTCGCGCCCACGCGGACCAATTCCGCGCCGGTTGGCTGCTCAAGCGTGAAGCGGTCAGCGGATATTTCTTCGTTCAAAGAAATTTTTGTGACCACCATGTCCAATCTGTAGTCGTCATGCGGACGCTGCAGGCGGATCGTGCGCGGATAGGAAGCGGTAGCGTCGCCCCCTGCAGAAACGAACGATGCGGAAACGGGCGATGCAGTTACCGGTTGCCAGTCTGCATAAGAAACGTCGGACAGCAGCAGACCTTTAGGGCCGAAGTATTCTATGCGCGCCACCGTCAGATCGGAGCGATCGAACCAGATCTTGCGCAAAATTTCCGAGCGGTACCCGCCGCGAAGAACCGTCAAAACGTAGTAACGCGCCTTTTCATCATTGAACTCCTCGAAGAGCACCACCTCTTCCTTACGGATTTCCTGCCACAATAGCGCCTCCACAAGGTGTTGCGGCCGAAGATTCTCAATTGGCTTGTCGCTGACCCGGTCTACGTTCACGGCCCCAACCAGGAATTTATTCCTCGACGGAATGGAGACGCGAAAAGTTTCACCGTCACTGGCCATATCGAAAATCGTTTTGCCGATTACCGGAACCTGCCCGACAATTCGGATTTGCGCAGGCCTCGCCGCCAGCAGGAACGCCTTTACTTCGTGATATTCATCGATTACCCCGCTGTATTCGGACCCCGCTGTTGTTTTTAAATCTACCGTGGCGTTAATAGTCTTCTGGCTTTGCGCTATGGCGTTGAATTTATCCAGAAGTTCTTCTCGCGCGGACTCTTTGGCGACGGGCCGCAAAGCAACAGGCTGAACCTTGACGGTATGCACGCCCGAACCGCCGCCGCAGCCGCTGGAAAGCGCCGCCAGTGTCACCCAAACCGTGCATGTCAACACACGTTCCATCCGTCTATTCCGATCTTTCGAACCCAGGCTGCAATTGCGTAACCATTTGGATGCCGCCGAGCAAGGATCGTTGCAAATCTAAAGAGCATGCCGCCTCGGCTCCAAACCTCTGGACGTTCATTGTGGTCTGGCAATGTATACATCAAACGGTTGCACAGCGGGACGCAAGCGCCGAATTATTTCGCTGGGCCAGAGAGTGCCGCTGAGAACCGTCACCCAGCCATCTTCAGGTTCGCAAATAGCGCAAAAAGTATAGCGAAGGTAGCCGCCTTCGTAAGCATCCAGGCCGCGACGCGAAAGTTCCCCCTCCAAAGAAGGATCCTGCAATTGCTCCTGTTTGCCGGTTCGTATGCCAAAAGTTTCTTTTTCGAAACGTTCAAAAATTTCAAAAAGGGTATTTTCTGACGGCTGCGGTATTACCAGGCAACGATCCGCGGCCTCGCGAAATGCGATGCTGCGCCCATTGCAGAATTCGCGCACGCGATCGATGTGGCTGAAAAAATCCACAACATACGGTTCGCAGTTGGCCAGCGCGGGAAATACCGCCGACCAAATTTTCGCCGCGTCCGATCCGCGAACCGGTTCCCGGCTTTCTGTTCCCAGCAGCTCCAGCCCAACGGCTTTCGTGTCCGTACCCAGATTTAGCGCTTGGACATCGAGTGAAAACGGAGGTAGTTCAGGAACCACCGGTCCGGCAGCAGCGGTCATTCCCCAGACTCCACCGACGGAAATTTTTCGCGGAATTCCGCTGTCTGTTTACGAATATCGAGCCAGTTAAAGAAAGCATCGGGTTGCTCAAGCCAAATCCGGAACCATGAAGCGATCTCCACTTTTTCAGCCCGTTTATGCGGCTCTACCTTGCGGTTGCGGGAAATCATTTCAGCGCGCCGCTTCCCGAGCCGGGCCACATTTAGCACTCGGTTTACCGCCGCTTGCTCATGTTCCGCGGCGAATTTGCGCATGAGTTCGTCGAGCCGCATGATACTGACTTCCGCATCCTCCAGTGTTTTGAAGTGCAGCAAATCCTCGAACTCATCTTCGTACTGATCCTCGGCTTCCTCCTGCTGAGAAAGCAGAATTTTTTGCCCAGCGTCTTTTAATACTTCGGCGATGTAATCGTTTTGCGTTTTGCCTGCGGCGCCATGATCCGCAAGAAGTTTGCGGCGAAGCTGATCGATTTCCGCGAGGGTCCACTTTTCGATTCCCAGTTCGTGGGCCGCGGCCATAATCATCGCTTTTTTGGTTTTTAATTCCTCGCTCATCGTGCCGCGCCTTTTCGAGGCGTATTATGCGTCTTTTTGTGCTTAGGCGCCCGGCCCGGAGCGGGAGTCACCACAGCGGGAGCCACCGCGGCGGGAGGCTCCGCCTGCTCGCCTGCCAACAAGTGCCGATATCTCGTTACGTTCTTGTTGTGTTCCGCGAGAGTGGCGCTGAAAAAGTGCCCACCCTGTGTATTTGCCACAAAGTAAAGATAGTCCGTTCGCGCTGGTTGCAGAGCCGCGCGCAAAGAAGCTTCACCGGGATTTCCGATGGGTCCGGGAGGTAGCCCGCGGTTTTCATAAGTATTGTAAGGTGAGTCGAAGTGCAGATCCCGCCCTGTTAACACGCCTTTATATTGGGCGATGCGTTCGAGCGCGTAAATAACCGTCGGATCGCACTGCAGGGGAATACCATGGCGCAGTCGGTTTTCAAAAACGCCTGCAACCAGCGGACGTTCTTCGGGTCGAGGTGTTTCGCGCTCGACCAACGAAGCAAGCGTGACGACAGACTCAACGGATTCAGCAGGCCGTGCGGGCGCCTGCTCCCCAGTCACCGCCTCGGCTGAAATACGCGCCCATTCTTCTTTAAACTTTTTCACCATTTCCGCGGTTAGCTCAATGGCAACAGGATGCCGCGACAAACGGTACGTCGACGGAAACAGAAAACCCTCTAAAGTTTTAGCGCGCGGCGCAAGATCGTGAATTAATTCCGGATTGCTGGCCGCTTGCACGAATTCATCCGCATTCATGAATTTGCCCGCTTGAAGATCGCGACCGATATCAAAAATAGTCTCACCCTCGCGAACCACGAACGGCTGGGAATAAACATCCCCATTGGCCAGCTTGTAAAAAACATCCCTGGTGTTGACAGCTTGATCGAAAAAATATTCGCCGGCCTGAAGTGAACGGCGTGGATGCCGGCGCGCGTAAATTTCAAAAACGCGGGCGCTGCGTACCACTCCATTTTTTTCGAGCTCACGGGCCGCGGTCCGTAGCGACGCGCCATGTGGAATCTCAACAAAGACGCCCTCTGAGGAAAAGCCCCGGTACGGGTTTTCGACGCAGTACCAGATCCATGCCGCGGCTCCAGCCGCGAGGAGCACAAGCAAAAGAAAAAGATTTGCAAGAAACTTCACGCTACGGAAGCTCCTTCGATGGCAGCGCTCCCTCCAGGTATTCGCGGAGAATAACCATCGCGGCTACCGCGTCCACGGAGATACGTGAATCCTCTCTTTTCCTTCTCGTCGGGTGCTCGGAATTTCTTGGAACAAATTTTTTACCCATCTCTTCTTCCAGGATGCGTTCGGCTTCCCAACTGCTCAGCCGTTCGTCGAGAAGTTTCACAGGCAATCCAATTTGCTTTCGTATTCGCTCGGCAAACCGCGCTGCTTCTTCCGCCATTTCACCACGCGAACCGTCCATGTGCAGCGGCAAGCCCACCACAATTTCCCTGACGCTATGCTCGTTCGTGAGTTCCCGCAGGCGACGCATATCCTCGTTGCGGTTGATGCGCTCTAATGTCCCGAGCGGGCGGGCCAACCGTGCTTCCTCGTCGGCCAATGCCATTCCGATGCGCGACCGGCCATAATCCAAAGCCAGTATTCGCGTGCGCTTTGCCGTCTCACGCACCGGTGCCGCAACTTGACTCTCTACTTTTGTTAACTTGTCCATCCCCTGTAAGTATAGCTCGACTCAACGCTCACGTCCGCGTGCGCCACTCGCCCATGCCGGCCAATAACCGATAATTTTCATCTGCTGATCCAGCCCAGTTTCTTTCATCTGCGTTTCGATTTCAGCCCGCGACAAACGTTTGCCCAACGCTTCCTGCCGATCCGCGATTCCCCACGCAGTTAACGCCGCCAGCGCCGTGTGCAACTTCAATGCGCGGATATCCACCTTGTCGAGCGTATCCGAAGCGGCATGATAATTGGGCAAGTAGTTGGCTTCTTCCTGATTAGCCACCAAGGTTGGAACACCCTCGAGCAGAAAGTCAAAATTATCGGTTCCAAAAGAAGCGTCGTAAGTGTGGTGGTCTATATCCCACGAGGCTAGCGGCTCCAATATCTGGCGCAAACCGGTTTCAACGTCACCACGCCCACCCAGCGAATATCCGGTCACGCGGCCGACGCCCGCGTCAAAAGTAATCATAGCCCGCAGTTTGTCGAGTTCCGCGCGGTGCGCCTTCACATATTCATGCGACCCAATCGTGCCTTGCTCCTCACCCGTAAACAGCACGAAGCGAATCGTGCGACGCGGCAATTGACCGCTGGCTTTGAGCACGCGCGCGGATTCGATAACTAACGCGGCGTTGCAACCATCGTCTAGCGCGCCCGTACCCAGGTCCCAGGAATCGAGGTGCGCGCCAAGCAGAACAACTTCATCCGGCTTTTCATAACCGCGAATTTCGCCCACCACATTTTGCTGTTCCACGGGTCCGGCGATTTTATTTGGCATGCGAAAACGCACGCGCACCTTTCCAGAATTTGCTGCAACGGTACGCGCAAGCCGCATGGCGTCCTCTCGCGCAACTATCGCCTGGGGGATTTTGTCCAATTCACCATCAAGAGAATTGGTGTGACGATATAGCAATTTGCGTTCCCGGGCACCCATCCAGAGAATCGCACTGGCGCCGCTGCTGATGGCGCGTTCAATGATCCCCGGTGGTCGAAGATATTCATTGAATAAATCACCCCATGTGGTCCCGATGTCGCTGCGCACCAACAGGATTGCACCCTTCAGGGATTTGCCGGCCCGTGAAAAATCTTCAGCAGTTCCGTAGCCCACATCCACAAGATTTGCTTCGATGCCTTCCGCTGGCGTCGCAGGCGACCAGCCCTCGGCAACCAGCTTTATGGGAAATTTTACGTTTCCCAGAAGTTCAAGTTGCGTGTCGCCTTCGCTCCACCGTACCGGCAACTTATACTCTTCAGTGTGAACATCGATGCCCGCTGTGCGAAACGCAGCGACTCCCCACTCCACGGCGCGGTCCATCTCCGGAGACCCGCTGACGCGCCCGCCAATTTCGTCGGTGAGCCGGCGCAGGTTTTCTTCCATCGGTGAGGGACCCATCACAAGTGGCAATATTTTTGCGGCAGCTTGAGCACAAGAAGAAGCCTCCGTTGCCGAACACGCCCCGGCACCCTGAATGGTTTTCACCGGGTTTAGTGGATCACTCTTGACCGGTGGTAATTGAGCGAATGCGGGATGGAAACTTGCAAGCATGCAGAAAAAAGCGAAACCACAGAAAATCAATCTATGTTCCATAGTTGCATTCACTCTCCGACGTACATAAATATCATTATTTTCGAGATTTACGAGATTCGGACCTGCTACGAACCACCTGGTCAGCGACACGAGCTACCTGAACCATTTCACACACGTCATGGACGCGGACGATGTGCGCACCGCCTAAAATACTCGCGGTTACAGTAGCAGCCGTTCCCCAGATGCGTTCTTCAATCGACGGACGCTCGCTTCCGCGATCCGACTTGCCCTCGCCGCCAAACATTGCGCTGAGAAAACCTTTTCGCGACGTTCCGGTCATCACCGGAAAACCAAGGCGAACAATTTCCGGCAATTTTTGCAGCAGCTCGTAATTCTGAGCAAAACTTTTCCCGAATCCAATGCCAGGGTCAAGAATGATTTGCGATTTGGCGATGCCCGCCCTTCGGGCTTTATTCACAGACCAGCGCAGCCCGGCGATTACGTCTTTCATTATGTTGCGCGCGAATGGGCCTTTCTGCATGGTCCGCGGAGTGCCGCGAATATGCATAAGGATAATGGGAACCCGATGTCTGGCGGCAACCGCCGCCATGCCGGGGTCGCTTCTCAACCCAGAAATATCGTTTACAATTTGCGCGCCTGCGCCAAGTGCAACTTCTGCAACCTCAGCCTTTTGCGTATCGATTGAAATCGGAATCTTCAAACGGTTGCGCAGCGCATTTAACACGGGAAGTACGCGCTTGATTTCTTCTTTGCCAGAAATGCCTTCTGATCCCGGCCGTGTCGATTCCCCGCCGATATCGAGAATATCCGCTCCTGCCTCTTGGATTTCAAGCGCGCGGCGGACCGCGGCTTTCACGTCATAAAACTTACCACCGTCGGAAAAACTGTCCGGCGTAACGTTAAGCACGCCCATGATGAGTGTGCGGGAACCGAGTGTCACAATCCCGGATGCAAGCTTCAATTGGAAACGTTTTCGGCCCTTCGTTAGCATTTACCAAATTGTAGCGCAATCAGAACACAGTTCTTAGGACTAGCAGAATGAAGAAGTTTTTGTTAACTGATATTTCTTGTATTATGCCGGGCATCAGAGAGGTGAGGACACAATGGAATTTCGGATACCGCCGGAGACGCATCTGGAGAGGCTCAAGCTTGCCGCCATGTACCTCTCGCTACAGCGGGGATTGCGGCGCTCAGGGTGGCAGAGTATCGGGTGGGGAGCGTTTACTCTGATCCTTGGATTACTGTCGAGATCACACACAATTTTCGACGCCATATGGTTCGCAATCGGGGTTTTTTTGTTGATTGAGGGTGCATGGATTTTGCGGGCTGCAGAGACAGATCCGCGTGTGCTGAAGTTTGAAGCTGCCGCACTACTGCTGCTTGGACTTTTTAACACCGTGGGACTGTATTTTGAAATTCACAGCGGAATCAAACCGCTCTTCGGCGCGCGAATAATTATTGTCGGGATTATTCAGCTCTTTTCTGCTTTCACTACATTTAATTCCTATCCCTCATACAAGAAGATTTACGAACATCTCGATCGCGCCTGTTTGCATGAACTTGAATTAATGATTGGAGATGCCTGGGATCAGAAGACGGACAGCGGCTCCGACGTAGTTGAATTCAAGATTGACGACAAGAAGTGCAAGGCCAAATTTATCTCCGAACTTGTGATCATCCTGACCAACAAGGGCAAGGGAATCACAGTCTCAGAGCCAGGCAAAGTGAGGATTGAGAACCATGGAAATAAAATGCTTTCCAAGTCACTCAAAGTGGAACTCACTCTGGAAGACGTAAAGGTCAAGACTGAGATGAAGCAGGAATGTCTTGATCGCTGGCTAGCCTGGTTGTCACAGAGCACGGCACCCAAGGTTCTTGCCTGAGGGCGGGGCAGAAACTAATCCAGATCAAAATCTCGAATCGGTTTTGTCGCAGGAGCGTCTTTGGCTTTCTTCATGGCTTCTTCGAATTTCTTGGCGAGGATATCTTCCTTATTGGTTTCCTGGAACCACGAATCCGCGAATTTGTCTTCGCGTTGCCGGGTCTGTTCATCCAGAATTTTGCCAGCTTGCGTCAGATCAACATTGGAAGGGGGCTTCGGAGGCGCTTCGTGCGAGAGCACGGCGCCAAAAATCGGATCGACCGTGAGCTTGGCCTGACAGCACGGGCAAACAATGTTCAGATTTTCGCCGTCTTTGAGCCCCATGGCGGTATTCTACGCCAATTTTCGCTCAACCAGCATCGCGGTTCGTGATGCCCATTTGAGCCTCCGCCTAACTCGACGAATTGTTAACTACTTGATGTTAGTTGAGCGGAAACAATGAACCTGATCAGGCAAATCTGACATACTCAGTGACGATCCCCTGTGACGTTACTGCGTTGCTTGGGATAGCAGCAGTCCCCCCCTTCTATCTGCATCGTCGCAGAAACATGCCCCGAAGCTTAGGTCGACGTCCGTCGTTGGCACGAATTATTTTCATCGAGCCCGTGACGAAACCATGGTCGTACCTAAAAAGCGCCGCAATAGGAATCTATGGACAAGCTCCGCAACCATGCCTTGGAAATAGAACCTGAAATGTACCAACTGGCCGCCGAGCTACAACAAGCCAAGTTGGCACTGGATACTCTCAACAAAGAACTATTACGCGAGGTATCGGAACGAAAACTCGCCGAAGACTCCTTTCGTGAGGGCGAAGAAAAATATCGCGTACTGCTCGATGGCATTCGCGAATATGCGATTTTCATGCTGGACCCCGGCGGCAAAGTTGTTACGTGGAACGCAGGGGCGGAAAGAATTAAAGGTTATACATCGGAGCAAATCATCGGTAAAAATTTTTCATGTTTTTTCCCCCCGGAGGATGTCAAACGGGGCAGGCCGCAAGAAGTGTTGCGGTTAACCGCAGCGAGCGGACAGCAAGAAGAGCACGGCATACGCGTACGCAGGAATGGATCGCGATTCCTTGCAAATATAGTTTTTACCGCCTTGCGAGATCGAGCAGGTAATTTGCTTGGATTTTCCGAATTTAGCCACGACCTCAGCGAAAGCAAGGAGTCCGAAGCAAAATACCGCGGTCTGCTCGAAGCGGCGCCGGATGCCATGGTGGTGGTGAACCAGGCCGGGGCAATCGTACTGCTGAATGTGCAGGCGGAGAAGCAATTTGGATATAACCGCGATGAACTTATTGGACAGAAGGTAAAAAACATCATTCCGGAAGGTTTTGCGGAACGGCTGATAGCGGACGGCACGCGAAGTGCCGCGGAAGCGCTGGCGCAACAGATCGGCACGGGAATCGAGCTCATTGCTCGGCGGAAGGACGGAAGCGAATTTCCAATCGAAATTATGTTGAGCCCGCTGGAAAGCGCCGAAGGAACTCTGGTGACGGCAGCGATCCGCGACATCAGTGTTCGCAAGGCAGCGGAGAAACATTTGGCGCAAATGGAGGGGAGATACCGGGGGCTGTTGGAAGCGGCACCGGATGCCATGGTGGTAGTGAACCAGGGCGGAGCAATCGTGCTGCTGAACGTGCAGGCGGAGAAACAGTTTGGATACAGCCGCGACGAACTTATCGGGCAGAAAGTGAAGAACATCATTCCAGACGGATTCGCAGAACGGCTGGTGGCGGACGCGCTTCGATCCGTCGAAGAGGCGCTGGCCCAGCAAATAGGCACCGGGATTGAGCTCACCGGCCGGCGCAAGGATAAGAGCGAATTTCCTATCGAAATTATGTTGAGTCCGCTGGAAAGCGCTGAAGGGATCCTGGTGACGGCGGCGGTCCGTGACATCACCAACCGCAAAAAAGCGGAAGCGAATCTTCTGAATAAGGTGGAGGAGTTAAACCGCTCGAACAAGGAACTGGGACAGTTTGCCAATATAGCCTCTCACGATTTGCAAGAACCGTTGCGCATGGTCGCCAGTTATACCCAGCTTCTGTCCAAACGTTACAATGGAAAACTTGATGCGGACGCGGACCAGTTTATTTCTTTCGCGGTGGACGGCGCCACTCACATGCAGCGTTTGATCCAGGACTTGCTGGAATATTCGCGTGTGGGAACAAAAGGAAAAGAGCTAGTCGATACTTCCGCCGAAGGAGCGCTGGAGCGATCGCTGATCAACTTGAGCGGAGCGATCGAAGAAACTGGAGCGCAAGTCACGCACGATCCGCTGCCCAACGTGTTGGCCGACGAAACTCAGCTTGTTCAGCTATTTCAGAATTTAATCGGCAACGGCATCAAGTATCACAAGCCCGGTGAAATACCGCGCGTTCATATATCCGCGGTCAGGACGGACGCCGCGAAGTGGACATTCTCTGTGAAAGATAACGGCTTGGGAATCGATTCGCAATATTTTGAAAAGATTTTTGGAATGTTCCAGAGGCTGCATAAACGTGAAGAGTTCGCCGGAACCGGAATAGGCCTGGCTATTTGCAAAAAGATTGCCGAGCTTCACGGCGGCAGCATTTCAGTGGAATCGCTTGCTGGAACAGGTTCAACGTTTCATTTCGCTTTAGCCGATATTACCAGCACGCAATAGCGAGTCTGGAGGACAGGTCATGCCCTTGCAAGTTTTGCTAGTCGAGGATAGTCCCGGCGACGTCCGGTTGACGCGGGAGGCATTTAAAGATGCCAAGGTGCATATCACCCTGCACGTGGTTTCAGACGGCGCTGAAGCAATGGCATTTCTCGCACGGGAGGGAAAGCATGCGGATGCTCCGCGTCCGGATCTGATCCTTCTGGACCTCAATCTGCCGAAGAAAGATGGCCGCTCGGTTCTGGCGGAGATCAAAGGGAACCCCAGCTTGCAAACCATCCCGGTGGTTATTTTGACCACTTCGTCATCCGAAGAAGACATTCTGAAGAGTTATCTGCTTCACGCTAATTGCTACATCACTAAACCGGTGAACCTGGATGGATTTCTCAAGGTTGTAAGGAGTATCGACAATTTCTGGCTCTCGGTTGTGAAGTTGCCCCCGGATGGCCGCCCGTGAAGGGAAATGCACTGCAAATCTTGCTCGTTGAAGATAGTGCTGGAGATGCGCGGTTGCTCCGTGAAATGTTCCGGACCGAGACGCCCGGAAGTTTCGTTCTTACCCATGTGGATCGCATGAGTGACGCTATCGGACACCTGTCTAAAACGCACGTCGATATTGTGTTGCTGGATATGGGGCTGCCTGACGGTCATGGCCTGGAAACCGTTCGGCGCGCGCACGCCGCTGCGCCGGACGTACCGCTGGTCGTACTAACTGGCATGGACGATGAACTCGTTGCCGCTGAAGCGATGAAGGAAGGCGCCCAAGACTACTTGATCAAAGGGCAAATCGAAAACCGTGCGCTTCCCCGTGCGCTTCGTTATGCCATTGAGCGTCATCGCATGCAGGCAGAAACGGATCTGCTGCGGGGACAGCAAATGCAACTTAAGGACGAATTCCTGTCACACGTTTCTCACGAACTTCGTTCACCACTGACTGCGATCTATCAATTCGTTTCGATAATCTTGGATGGCTTGGCTGGCGAACTGAACGTCCAGCAACGCGAGTATCTGGAAGTTATATTGCGAAACAGCAGGCAGCTTAAATCCATGATTGATGATTTGCTTGAAGTATCTCGCATTCAAGTGGGCAAATCCGGACTTGAACTACAGCTGACCTGTATTCAGGATTTGGTTGTTGACACGGTCGCCACGCTCCAGGAGACAGCGGCGCTCAAAGGAATCACGCTATCTTCCGATATTGCTCCCAACCTGTCTTCGGCGTATGCGGACCCGACTCGAATCCGCCAAATTCTCATTATATTGATCGATAACGCCATAAAATTTACGCCAGCAAGCGGTACCGTTCAGGTTCATGTTCGGACCTCTGAAAGAGACCCGCAATTCTTACTTCTGGAAGTTGTCGATTCCGGGCGTGGAATCCCCGCGGGCATGACCGAGCATATTTTTGAACGTCTGTATCAGGCGCCCGACGCGGATAAGGGCGGGCGCAAGGGCCTGGGCCTTGGGTTGCACATTTGCAAGGCACTGGTTATGCGCCAGGGTGGACAAGTTTGGGCCACAAGCGAGCTTGGGAAAGGTGCCACACTCTCGTTAACGCTCCCTATTTTTTCCATAGCGAACCTCATTGCTCCGGCCCTGAAAGGCGCCACGGACGCGGAAACTTCGATTGCGCTGATCGTTACCGAAATGGGCTCACAAAGCGGATGGCTTTCGAAAGGATTGGAGATTGAGTCGTCTCGCGAAGTGCGAGATGTTTTGGCGTCTTGCATGCATTCCGATTTGGACGTGCTCTTGCCAAAAATGGGGCCGGCCTCCGGAACAGAATTCTTTTTCATTGTTGCGGTTACCGGTGACATTGGCCGCGAAGCGATTACCAGGCGCATACGAGAACGATTGGAGGCGGCTGAAAAACTTAAGCAAAGCGGCTTGATTTTTACTGTTTCCTGCAGACTGTTGCCAGCACATAAACATGACCAAGAACCCTCGGAGGAATACGTCAACAGATTGGCGATGAAAATTCAGGACCAGGTGGACCAGAACCTGCGTCAAAAGGTGGCTACACATGAGTAATAAGAAGATTCTAATCGTAGAAGACGACGCGGACGTGCGTAAAGGCATGCACCTTCGTCTGCAAGCCAATAATTACGATACTTTTTTCGCAGTTGATGCTGTCTCCGGGGTTGCCGAAGCACGGAAACATAAGCCAGATTTGATTTTACTCGACCTCGGATTACCGGGCGGCGACGGCTTTAAGGTCATGGAATGGTTGGCCGCGAACCCTTATCTTGCGGTGATCCCCGTGGTCGTTGTGTCCGCGCGAACCGGCAATGCCAACCGGCTGAAGGCCAAGAAAGCTGGCGCAAAGGCTTTTCTTGAAAAACCGGTGGAGAATGACGAACTATTGGCCGTCGTGCGTAAGACCCTGGGCGAAGCGCCTAAGCCCGGGAAAGCGCTCGTACACGATTTGGGCGATCTCTAAGGTCGTAACCCAGTTTTGCCGCAAGACAAGGCGCGATGAATCGCGCCCTTCCAAATGAATCGATAAGGGTTATGCCTTTGCGGGGTTCTCGCCGCGAGTAAAGCCCGGTGCGGGTCGCAGCTCCGGCCGAACCACCTTGGTGTCCGTCCCCGGTGCAGCCTGCGGAGGCAGCGGCGGCGGAGTCCGCGGCTTTTCCGGCAGCGGCTTGCCTTCCATAAGCAGTTTCACTTCATTCGCGTCAATCACTTCGCGTTCGAGCAGCGCCAGCGCAATGCGTTCCAGCGTCTCTTTGTTGGCGTTCAGCAGCGACTGAGCCTGCTGATAGCCTTTGCTCACAATTCGCTTCACTTCCTTGTCAATTTGGATTGCCGTGTCTTCGGAATAATCGCGGTGCTGGTTGATTTCCCGTCCCAGGAATATGGCTTCTTCTTTTTTGCCATACGCCAGGGGACCCAAATCGCTCATTCCCCATTCGCAAACCATGTTGCGTGCAATTTCCGTAGCGCGCTCGATGTCGTTTCCGGCGCCAGTCGTAATGTGCCCCAGGAAAATTTCTTCAGCCGACCGTCCGCCCATAAGCACCGCGAGCATCCCTTCGAGATAACTCTTGGTATACGTATGCTTGTCATCTTCCGGCAGTTGCATGGTTAAGCCCAGCGCCATTCCGCGAGGAATGATGGTCACCTTGTGAACCGGATCAGCGCCCACGGTCATGGCCGCAACCAGTGCGTGGCCCGCTTCGTGGTACGCGGTATTTTTCTTTTCTTCGTCAGACAGAATCATGGACTTGCGCTCAACGCCCATGAGCACTTTGTCCTTGGCCATTTCGAAGTCGGCCATGATGATCGATTTGCGGTTTTGCCGCGCAGCCCAAAGAGCCGCCTCGTTCCCGAGGCTCTCCAAATCGGCGCCAGAAAATCCCGGCGTGCCACGCGCGATGATCGAGAGATCCACGTCATCGGCAAGCGGCTTTTTGCGGGTATGCACACGAAGGATTTCTTCGCGGCCTTTCACGTCGGGGCGCGCAACCACAACGCGCCGGTCGAATCGCCCGGGGCGAAGAAGCGCAGGGTCCAGTACATCCGGACGATTCGTAGCGGCGATCAGAATTACGCCTTCATTCGTTTCGAATCCGTCCATTTCCACAAGCAACGCATTCAAAGTCTGCTCGCGCTCATCGTGACCGCCGCCCAAGCCAGCGCCCCGGTGTCGGCCCACCGCGTCAATCTCATCAATAAAAATGATGCAAGGGGCGTTCTTCTTGCCTTGTTCAAAAAGGTCGCGTACCCGGCTGGCGCCCACGCCAACGAACATTTCCACGAAGTCTGAACCCGAAATGGAAAAGAATGGAACGTTAGCTTCACCAGCAATCGCTCGCGCCAGCAAAGTCTTTCCGGTTCCCGGGGGTCCGACGAGCAATACCCCCTTGGGGATCCGCCCGCCAAGCTTCTGGAACTTTTGCGGGTCCTTCAAAAACTCAATAATTTCCTGAAGTTCGTCCTTAGCCTCGTCCGCTCCGGCAACATCCTTGAACGTAACTTTTTTCTGCTGCGCCGAAAGCAGCCGCGCGCGCGACTTGCCGAAACTCAGCGCTTTATTCCCGCCGGCTTGCATCTGCTTCATCAGGAAAAAAACAAAACCTGCCAGCACAATCAACGGAAGAGCATTCAGCAGAATAAGCAGCCAGTCGGAACTGTGCGCCTCCGTGACTTTAATGAGTACCGCTTTGTCGCGAAGTTGTTTGGTCAGATCCGGTGCCGCTTCTTTAAAAACGGTGAGATGAAATTTCGTATTAGGAGGCTTAGAGTACTCGCCCTTTAAATCGTAGCTGTTGCTGGAAAGGTAGATCGTGACTTCCTTCACGTCCCCCTGGTCGACCTTGCTCACAAACTCGCTGTAGCTCGGTTCGGCTTCACGGGTGGCCTGGCCATTGGCGGACACCAGCCTCCAGAGCATCACACCCAGTAAAACGATCGAGATCCAAAACAGAATTGTCTTTGCCATGGAACTGGAATTCACGTTGTCCTCACTTAACCCCAGCCGCGCATCCTTGATTCCGCGCAGCTTATTTCCGTTTGGCCTTCTTTTTTCCGCTTACCTTGTCGCTGCCGCGCTTCTTTATGGGATTCAATTTTAAGCTCGAAAGGTGCGGGAGGTTCCGCCCGCTGCCATTTGCCCCTGCCAGACCGTACCCGACCCACACTTGGTTAGATGCAGTTTGGAACCCAATGTAATCCGCTTCAAGTGCCACCCGCCGTCGCGCGGGCTTATCCAGCAACACCGCCAGGCGTAACGAGCGCGGTTGGCGCTCCCCCAGGCGGCGTAGGAGAAACTCCTGGGTAATTCCACTGTCAATCACCGCGTCCACCAGCAAAACATCCCGCCCGTTGAGGCTGACCTGATTCAGCTCCGCCGCGCCGGAAACACGATCGCTAAAAAAAACTTCTCTGAGGGCGTGACCGCTCAGTTCCACGTCGCGCACGGCCTCGCTCACAAAGTGCGTCACCACAGGCGCTTGTATGTGCCTGATAAGGTCAGCCGCAAACACAAAACCCCGGTCCATGGTTACCACCACATCCAGTCGCCGCCCCCCGCAAGCGCGCGAAATCTCCGCGCCCATAGCCGCCACTCGCGCCGCAATGCGAGTGGCCGAAAACGTCGAACCACCCTGGGGAGCACTCAAAACTTTTCCTCGGCAATCACCAGTACCGCGCGAGTTTCATCCCCCGGCGCAAATTCCGCGGCAACCGGAAAACCCCGAGCCCAAGCCACCACCCCGGCACTCGTAAATACTGGCCAGCCCTGTCTTTCCCATCGGCTGACATGAATGTCGTTTAGTAATCGTTTCAATTTGCGACCGTTGCCAAATGTTGTTAAACGTAACGCGTCTCCGCCCTGACGGTTGCGCAAAACGAACGGCTCGCGTAATCGGTCACGGTCCAGGAGTGCCCCTGCACCTATAGTCTCTCGCCTCTTCGAAGGCCAGTCAATCATCGTGAAGCGGAATGAGTACCCAAGTTCCGGTATACGCACGCGGGTTTCACCTGAGCTTAAATCAATCTTATGCGAAAAATCGAGGTTCGTCGTTTGACTGCCGCCCGCAGCGGCAAATTTCGCGGAAGATTCAGCGTTAGCTCGAATCACCAGGCTATCGCGTTCCCGGCGGACCTCCACGCCACCTGGTAATTGCAGCAATTTGCCGTTTTCGCCGGACCGCGCGAAATCCAGTATTTTTGCGGTATGCGCGGCCGTCAATTGACCTGGGCGCGGTTTAACCGCCGCGATTAATTGGCGGACAATTCGCTTACGCAGAGCCTCTGCCGAATTTTGTTCCGCTTGGTTTGGCTCTTCCGTATGGGCCGTATGGGCAAACAAATTTTCTTCCAACGGAGAAAGTAAGTCTGCAATCGCAATCTTCGCTGTTCCCTTCGCAATTTCCGCGCAGCTAACGACGAAGCGCTCCGCGATTCGTTTTAGACAATCTTCATCATCTCTTGCAATCGACGCGAGCGTGGAAAGGTGTTCCACAACCGCGGGTTGAAACTTTTTCTCCAGTAAAGGCAAAAGTATTTTACGAATGCGTGCACGCATCCGCGTCGTGTCCCGATTGGTAGCGTCTTCCCTCCAGGTTTGTTTTCGTGCGCGCAAATAGGCTCGAAGCTCCTCTCGACGGAATTGGAGCAAAGGCCGAAAGATGTGCCCTGAAACGGGCATTATGCCGCCCAGTCCCGCTAAACCTGTCCCTCGAAGAATGTGCGCCAACACCGTCTCCGCTTGATCGTCTGCGGTATGCGCAACGGCAATCCGCGTCGCGTGGCCGCAACTCACCAGCCGCGCAAAAAAAGAATAACGGGCCCGGCGCGCCGTATCTTCCAGATTCGCGCGTTCGCGCTTCGCTTGAGCAGCCACATCAGCACGGTCGGAATGGAAAGGAAGTTCCAGCCGCTTCGCAAGCTTGCGAACAAAAGCCTCATCCGCATCCGACGCTTTTCCCCGCAATTTATGATTGAAGTGCGCCACACTCAGCACCATGCCCAATTTTCCGCGCAGTTCGGAAAGCAGCAGAAGCAACGCCACGGAATCGGCGCCCCCAGAAACCGCAACGCAAACACGGTCTCCCGACTTGAAAATTTTCTGTATGTTTATAGAGTGAAGCACTCTTTGCACGAGCGTCGCACGCATCAGGCTGACCCTGCCTTTATGCTACCAGCGTGCGAGTGATTCGCGCAGCCGCGGATTCGAGCCTATTCGATCTGAAATGCGCACTGCACTGTGGCGCTTACAAGAATCTTCTCTGGGTGCCCGACCGGCGGCGGTGGCGGAGCTATCTTGCCGCGGCGGTTGAAAAACCCGCCCGAGGTGCTTGAGACCTCTACAGTTTCGGAAACCGAACCAATTTGCGCAACGCCCATGAGTTGTTTCACGTCAAGGCTGGCAAACCGCAGTGCTCCGATTTTCTGCCCTTTTTGCGCCAGCGCCGCGGTTGCACGCCCGATGGCGTGCTTCATGGCGTCGGCCACGGCCCGCTGTTTGCTGGCCTCTTCATCGGACAACGAATATGTCAACGAACGGAAATCCGCAATTCCATCCTGCACCGCATCGTCCATGAGGGAGCCTAGCTTCGAAAAATCCCTGACCTTCAGCACAATCTGCCCGCCTACGAGATACGAGCGAGGCCGTTTCTTGCGGTCGCCTCCGTAATCAGGCGTAACCGTTAGCACGCCCGTGGATACGTCTTCCTTTTTCACACCGTTCCGATCCGCAAGTTCCACAATTTTGCGCAACGACTGTGATGCCTTTTCATAAGCAGGCTTCAATTCCTTTTCTTGCGAGGAAATATCAAACGTCAACGTAGCGAGATCGGGATCGGCTTCGTACGTTCCCTCCGCCTGCACCACAAGAGTTTCCGCAATAAACTTAATCTCCGGAGTTTGCGCTCGGCTTGCCGCAGAAAACGTTAGCGCGGTAAATAGCAATACGAATGTCTTCGCGGGCAACTTTCGATTCATGGATCCTCCGATTTCGCATAGGACGCGCAACGAGCGGACGCATCCTAGCACGCTGCAAGGGCTTTACAACCGCGCATGTGGAGAACTGTGGAAAACATGAATCCGTGGTTGACAATACCAGATGGCCCTGAGATACTCTTCAGGTTGTAAGTAGCCTTTCTGCATGACAGGGAGGATTGCTCTTTGACAATCGATACGATGTGCCAGAATCTGTTCGAAACCATTTAACCTTTCGAGCGTTAGATGGTCTGAGTAAATCGAGCGACATAATTTAGCTTGGCAGGCTGCCTGGGATGCGAATCCCGGGATTTTTTTTCGCCAAGCGACCAGATTCAAACGAGAGTTTGATCCTGGCTCAGAACGAACGCTGGCGGCGTGCTTAACACATGCAAGTCGAGTGCGCGTTGCCGTAGCAATACGGTAATGGCGCACGGCGCACGGGTGCGTAACACGTGGGCAATCTGCCCTTCGATGGGGAATAACTTCGGGAAACCGAAGCTAATTCCGCATAACATTCCGAAAACCACGGTTTTTGGATTCAAAGGCGTAAGCCG
>Ga0209117_1000126_pt1 | contig 49121 bp, 40 predicted proteins | sample BlaSpr_A8_OM2_M2_FD_187978 | JGI IMG/M metagenome (GOLD analysis project Ga0209117, IMG submission 187978) | Forest soil microbial communities from Thunder Bay, Ontario, Canada - Black Spruce, Ontario site 2_A8_OM2_M2 (SPAdes) (version 2) | ecosystem: Environmental > Terrestrial > Soil > Boreal... | reverse complement strand
GCGAAACCTGGTTCATCGCTTGGAACGTCTAGGCTACAACGTGACCCTAGAACAGAAAGCGGCATAAACTCGGCGCACCAACCGAGATTTTCATGACAGGGGTTCCGCCGGAAGGCCGGACGACACCAGCGCTTGGCTTCCACCCTTCTCGTGGATGTGTTATAACTTTTGAGCCTTGGAGACGCCTATTTCGAAAGGTGTAATCACCCCGCCATCCTGCCAGAATGAGGTAAAGCAGGTGGCTCCTGAAGTGGCGTCCAATTTCTGCCCCGGCTGCTCGGTGCCGTTGGCGGCGCGAAGTTGCAAGCTTATCTGCCCGGAGTGCGGTTATTACATGTCTTGCTCCGATTTTTACTGAAGCTTTTAACTAAACGTTTTTTCCAAAAGGGCCTGGTGATACCGCCCATGGATGGCGGTGATTTTTGATTCTCAGGAGGGTACAACGTGGCACTGAAAATTACCGAACGCGACGTGAACGGAGTCTCCGTCGTGTCGCTCGACGGGCGCATCGTGCTGGGCGAAGAAAGCAATTCGCTTCGCGAGAAGGTAAAGAGCCTGCTAGCAGCCGGGAAAAAGAAGATTGTGTTGAATATGTCGAACGTGACTTACATCGATAGCGCGGGACTGGGTACGTTGGTTGCCTCGCATCATAGCGCGAAAACACAAGGTTCGGGTCTGCGACTCTCGAACCTCGGGGCGAAATTCCAAGAGGTTTTGCAAGTGACTAAGCTTCTGACGGTCTTTGAGGTGTTCGACTCGGAAACGGCAGCCATTCAAAGCTTCAAGTAGAAGCGCTGCCGGCCGCGCTAGGATGCAAGGCGCATCGTGTTGGATAAGGTGTTCGAGCGGCGTCTCTTTATTCCAATGCCCCGTTTCGGCCCGATGAAATCCTCGCACCGTTGATTTCACTTTGAGTGAAGTGGGGTAAGCCTCGGGCTTCACTCCAAACGATAAATCGTGACTCCGCTCAGGAGCTTGGGATAAAAATCCGTGGATTTCTGTGGCATGACCTCGCCGGCAATCGCAATCTTCACGACCTGCTCGACATCAACAGGATTCAGGAGAAAGCAAAGTTGAGCAGCGCCGCTATCTACGGCGCTGACTGCCGTTTCCATTTCGCGTTCGTAAGTGACATTTTTTTCGGCGGTTACAGCTTGTTCGGTAATGCCCAGGCATTTCTCCAGGATAAAACGGTGCAGCAACACAACGTCCAGCTCTCGTTGTGCGGCCGAAATCTCCGGAAGCAGTTTGGCCAAGTCGGCGTCAGGGAATAGCTCGAGTACAAAAAAGCCCTTCGGAACGTTCGAGCTTTGATCGAGCCCGGCGTAAAGGCCAATGCGCCGTGTGTTAGGCAGTGTTTTTTTTGCCGACTGCGATGCCAATACATCGCGAAATATCGCATAGGTTGCCGCACGTTCCTGATTATCATGGAACGGGCGCAATTCGGATTTGAAATAAGGTTTGAGTTTCTGCAAGAGTTTATCGGCACTGAAATCCCTCAGGTTGGATATTACGCGGTGCGTCGGCAAAATGATCAGTCCTTCGGAGCGGGTATTGACCAGGGTGATCATCACTTTTTCGTGTGCCGCGTCGCGGTCCACGGTACCGAGGCGAGCGCGGCATTCGTTTCGATAGGTGAGCGCGGTTTCATAACGATGATGTCCATCAGCGATCACTAGCGTTTTGTCGCCCAGCAAAGTCCGAATCCGCGCAACGCGCGCGGATTCGGAGACCGGCCACAGGCGGTGATTGACGCCCAATTCATCGGCCACGTCCATTACCGGCGGGGCGCTTACGACCTCCTCTAAAAGAGAATCTATGTTTCGCTCACCGTCGCTATACAGCATGAATAGCTGGCCGGTGTGCGCGCGGGTATGACGCAATAGTTCGAGGCGGTCGGCCTTGGGTGCCGCAAGGGTCTGTTCATGGCGGAAAACAATTCCGGCGGAATAATCTTCAATGCGCGCAAGCGTGATCAAGCCGCGCCGCACGTGGCGCTCGGGAGTTTGCGGTAGCGCGAACTCCTGCTCATACACGTAAAAGGAAGGTGCCGGCTCGCGCACCAGGACGCCGCCGGCAATCCAGTTGTCGAGAGCTTCAGCAGCGCGGGTATAAACATTGTTCTGCGGAGAGTCACCGGGAAGCGCGCAGCCTTTCTCAATGGCAATCAGGTTGTGCGGATCAGCATCGTAATACTTCTGCTGCATCGCGGGCGTGATTTTGTCGTAGGGGTGCGTAAGAACTCTCTGTAGATTGACGCGCGATGGATTGTATCGATATCCGTGAAATGAAAAGATGTCGGCCATAAACTCCTCTTTGATGCAGATGCGGATCGTGCGTTCTTATTTTACGCATAGTGCAGGTGAAAGCCGAGCGAAGAGAGCGGGTCGTTCGTGCAACGGCTTGTACTACAATAGTTGGCTCAGCATTTGTGAGGGACACTATGAAGGATCCACAAGGAAACGGCATTAGTGGCTGATCTCTCGGCGGTACGCGCTATCGTGTTTGATCTGGACGGGACGCTCATCGATTCCAAGGATGACCTCATTCTCTCCGTCAACGCGACTCTGGTGAACCTTGGTCGGCCTTCCCTGCCTGACGAACAAATTGCGAGTTATATCGGCCAAGGCGCCCCCACATTGATTCGCCGCGCTCTCGGCGATGGTGCGACCGATCAAGAATGCCGGCGTGGGCTCGATTTTTTCCTGGCCTACTACGAGACGCATAAGATGGATCACACCGCGCTTTATCCAGGCGTTCTGGAAGGGCTCGAGCAACTTGCCGAATTTCCGCTGGCCATTCTAACGAACAAGCCTGCGCGAATTACGCTCCGAATTGTGCAGGAATTGAACCTGGCGAATTTATTTCGAGTGATTTATGGCGGGAACAGCTTCTCGACCAAGAAACCCGATCCGCTGGGAATGAACACGATTTTGGAGGAGCTTGGCGTAGCGTCTCGGGAGGCAGTGCTGGTCGGCGATTCGGAAATTGATGTGCAAACGGCGCGAAATGCAGGCTCCCTGGCTGGTACAGTCACTTATGGATTTGGCGTGCACCGCCTCGACGAATTTCCACCGGATTTTTTCTTGCGCAGTCTGACGGATTTGGCGCGAATGCTACGGCACAGCAGCTCAGCCGTTCCGGTCGAAGACCCTAGATACCCGCAGACACATCCAAGACATAGGCGACCTGGTCGACCGTAAGCACGAAGAGCCGCTTGCCATCAGCGGCGAAGTGGGCATACACGACTGCGCTCGGAAAACGATACATGGAGCGCTTCTGAAATTTAGCAAGGTCATACAACGTTACAGTTGCGGCGCCATCGGTCAGGCCCAACAATGCGCTTTCTGGAGAGATCGCCGGGTAGTAGCCAAACGCTCGACCTTTTTCCTCTCCGCTCGTAAGAGAATAGATCACCAGACGATTTGCATCTCTGGTCGTAATCAGCCAGTCCCCGCCAGCGAAGGCCGAATCGAAGCGGTCCGGCCCAGCTGCATTTTGGACGACGACCCCGCTGAGAGCTTTGCCGGTGCGCGCATCAACGACTTCGAAGAACGAGTCTTGCGCCTGGAGTCTTGCCTGTTGCAAACGTTCGCGCGCGAAAGGAGTGCGGCTGGCGGCCGCCCGCGCACCGGGGCTTTCAGCGCGCCAAGCCAGGACAACTCGATCGCCTTGGGGATTGGCGAATGGGATCGGTACTCCTGATTCGAGCACGCGAGACCAGAGGATCGAGCCGGTTTTGACGTCGAGGACTTGCAAAATAGAATTGAATGACACGGTTTGAGAAGGTTGGCGGAAGATTCGCAGGACTACGGGGCCGGACGATATGTTTTGTTCCGTGGGCTGTTCATCGTTGCTGTTAGCTTTGCCTGCAGCAGCGGCGTCGGCCGGGTCAGCGCCGACTGGAATGGGCCAGTTAATAAGTTGACGAGCGAATCGATTGGAGTTGTTAGGTGCAGATGACGGAGGCGTACCCACGAAGGAACGATTCATTTTTTCGGTTCGCGCGGGAAGGTTGCCATGCCGCGGAAATTGGAGATAGCAGGAGAGTGCATCTTCGCACCAGGCTCCAACAAGGTCAGGGTAAGAACTCAGGCGGTTCCCAGTGGTCAAATCCCAAGCGGCGGCTTGACCCGCGGCCGAAATAATCAGGGTGCGAAGGTCGGGTGAAACTGTAGCAACACGCAAGGGAGCGAGAGGGGCGCGCGGAAGGGCTAAGCTTCTTCGGGGCTCACGTTCGCCAGGGTATAAAATTGAGACCACTCCGTCGGCAGACACTCCCACGGTTTCGTCGCCAGAAAAATCCATCGCAGCCTGGGGTGGAACTTTCACGGTACGTCTTGATTCGAGATCGAATGCATGTACACCTTCCATGTCAGGTTCACGAAAAACAAGATAGCGAGTGTCGCTGGCCGTACCCGCCGGAGTCCCGGTAATTGGCAGCTTCTCGACCTCGCGGCCGCTGGGGAATGACAACAGGGTTGGGCTGAGCTTATTCTCAGGACCTGAAGCCGCAATTGTTTCCGACGTGATGAAATGCATCGCCGCGTCCAGCCCGCGGCGGAGAGAGCCGCCGATGGATACTTTTGTATTCGACGTTAGATCCACCGCGACGGCATCACGACTAGGGTCGGCTAACAGAAAAAATTTATTATTCGGCGAAAAATCCATATGCTGGGACACCTTCGTTTGGTCAAATATAGGTTGGGGTGATCTGGCCCAAGAGTAGCCGATTGGCTCCGCAAATGCGCTTCCGCGAGGACGCGAAATCGGGTACCAACGCATAAGCTTCAATTTAGGGACTTTCAAAGAATCTGAGAAAATCTCTTCTCCGGAAGTCACGCGGTAAAGATGCAGATCGAGGCGCGGACCCTCGCACGCGAGCAACTCCCCATCCCGCGATAACAAAGTGCCCGGGCAGCCTTCCTTGACGTCGAGCTGTTTTTGGCCAATGGGCTGGCCGCTCGGAAGATTCCATCTGCCAACAAGTCCATTCCGTAAAGCAATGAGTAACGAGCTGGAATCCGCGGCGAAGCGCGCGGGAGACGCTTCACGCGCCGGTAGCCAAAAAAGCAGGGCCAACGGCTGCTGCGTCAATAGATAAACGCCGACCGCATCCTGGACAAGAATATACGTTCCGCTGGGACTGAAACGAACCTGCTGAACACCACTTCGCAGAGAGGGGTTCAAAGGAGTTTTCGATACTAGACCGGCGAGGCTCTCGACTATATTGTTGTCAGCTTGAGGTGCAGATTGTTGCAGTATCTGAGATTGCCGTGGCTCGGCAGATTGTGGTGCAGGAGCAGATTGCTGTCGGGCTATTGCGGTGCCAGTAGCCAAAAGCGATCCGGCAATTCCCGCTGCAACCAAGGCTGGAAGTAGCAGAACGTAAACGCGCATCGTCGTTCACCCCGATCAAGAGCGACAATACTGGGCAATTCCAAATTAGCACTGCGGGCGGCTCAGCGCAATTTGCAAGCTGGGCTGTCGGCCTTGACTTGCCTTCCGCATCTCGACTTGGCAGACTGGGCCGCGTGATTGTCGGCCTTTTTCCTGAGCTTGACGCGCCCGGCGGTATCCAGCTCGCCGGTAGGCATATTGCGGCCGTGATGAATGCGTTTGCGCGCGAACGCAGCCTGCACTACGACTTTTTGAGTCTCAACGATCCACCTGGCGCTCACACACTAACTGTCGCCGGGGAAACAATTGCATTCCGGGGCTTCGGTCGATCAAAATTAAAATTTGCCGCTGCGGCCATGAGGACAACGTCGCGCGGGGCGCAAATGGTTCTTGCGGCACATCCGAATTTCGCTCCCCTAGCGCAAGCCATGAAGGTGATTCGGCCTCGACTGCGTTCGATCATTTGCATACATGGTGTGGAGGTGTGGGAGCCACTGGCGACGCTGCGACGCTGGTCATTGCGGCGCGCCAACTTGATACTGGCGCCGAGCCGGGACACTATCGAGCGAGCCGCTCGCGCGCAGAACCTTTCAACAAAAAAAATCCGACGCCTTCCTTGGGGTCTTGATCCGCAATTTGCCGCCCGCGCGGCCGGCTCCCGAGCGCAACCGGCAATTCCTGCAGGATATCCGGGTGGACGCGTGATTCTGTCCGTGGGGCGCTGGAACTCCGGCGAGCGATATAAGGGAATGGATCATTTGATTGCGGCGCTGCCACGATTGCTCATCGATTTTCCCGAGCTTCATCTGGTAGCCGTGGGCGATGGAGACGACCGCGAATGGCTCGAGAATCTGGCCGAAGGGAATGGAGTAGCGCGTCACGTGCATTTCCTGAGTGGGCTTTCACAGGATGAACTCGCAGCGTGGTACTCGGCCTGCGAAGTTTTTGCATTGCCAAGCCGCGGCGAAGGATTCGGGCTCGTTTATTTGGAAGCGATGGCCTATGGCAAGCCTGTTATTGCCGGGGCGCAAGGGGGTGCGCCGGAAATTGTGGAGGACGGCGTTACCGGTTACGTCGTTCCCCACGGCGACTTGCCGCAACTCGCGACAGCCCTGGCTGCCCTTCTCGGTGATGCCGAGTTGCGTCAAAAGATGGGTGTGCGCGGGCAAGCTCGCGTCCAGCGGGAATTCCTATTCGCGCAATTCTCGAAATCGCTGAAAAAACTTCTACGAGAGCAATGCGAGTTCTGAACGTTACCGAAACCTATTATCCGTTTCTGAAATGGGGCGGTCCGCCAGTGAAAGTGCGTGCGCTTTCTCGTGGCTTGGCCGCACGCCACCACCATGTAACCGTGCTGACCGCTGACTTTGGGATTGCCGATTCCCAAGGATTCGATTCTGAAAAAAAAGATGCGCGAATGGAGCACACGCCACTCGGCTGGCGAATGGAAGAGAGCGGAGTCGAGACCATTTATTTGCCTAGCCTGTTGCGATATCGCGCGTTGACCTGGAATCCCGGGGTTGGCAAATTTTGCCGTGAACGGCTTGGTGAGTTTGATGCTGTACACATTTTTGGGCTCTATGATTTGTTGGGCCCGGCGGTAGCTGCGGCTTGCAAGCGGCGAACTGTGCCTTATGTGCTCGAACCGATCGGGATGTTTCGGCCGATCGTGCGAAAACTTTGGTTGAAGCGTTTGTATCACCGCTGGGTGGGCGGGGCGATGATTCGAGGGTGCGAGCGTATGATTGCGACGTCGCGGCAAGAGTTTGAAGAATTGGCCGCTGAAGATGTACCAGTCGAAAAACTTATTGTACGCCGCAATGGTGTCTACGTGCCGGATACTTTACCCGAGGCGGGGACATTCCGACGACAGTGGAATCTAGCTTCTGAAACGACAGTGATCCTGTTTCTCGGCCGTCTGGTGGGAAAAAAAAGTCCCGGCCTATTGCTGGAGGCGTTTGCGCGCTGGCGTAAGATTCAGTCGAACCGATCAGATGCACGCCTGGTTTTTGCTGGACCGCAAGAGAATGACGGAACGCGCGCTAAGTTGGAGACCCTTGCAGGGCAGCTGGGAGTGCAGGGCGAGGTGCTTTACACCGGGCCGCTGTTTGGTGACCACAAGTGGGCGGCCTATCGCGACGCGGATGTTTTTGTCCTGCCCTCGCAGAACGAAAATTTCGGGAACACCGCAGCCGAAGCGATTGCTTGTGGGACGCCGGCAATCATTACTGAGAATTGCGGGATTGCGCCTCTCGTGGGGCCGCGAGCCGGCGTCATCGTAAAGCACAACGTCGACTCCTTGGCAGAGGCGCTCGACGCGGTTCTTGGAGATAAGCGACTGTATGCTCGTCTCGCAAACGGATGTGCGGAAGTGACGCGTTCGCTCGGGTGGGATGAGCCGATTGCTGAAATGGAAGCCCTTTACAAGACGCTGGCCCTCAAAAAGCGGCGGACATGACGCGAACTCGCCTGCAGATATTGTCGCGCAGATGTAGCTCTATCACCGAGTCCGCGATAGAGTAACGATGTGTGCGGCATCTGTGGTGTCACAGGAACAGCGCCACCGGTCGAGGCGGAGTCACTGGTCCGGCGGATGATGGCTGCGATGGTCCATCGCGGGCCTGATGACGATGGATTCGTCGCGGCTCCGGTGTCGCCCGGTGCGGCAATCGGCATGCGGCGCCTGAGCATCATTGACCTGGCGGGCGGCCATCAACCTATCTTCAATGAAACTGGCGACGTCGCGGTGGTGTGCAACGGCGAAATTTATAATTTTCGCGAATTGCGCAAGACGCTACAGACCGCCGGACACCGGTTTCGCACGAGCTCAGATACCGAGGTGGTCGCGCACGCCTGGGAGCAGTGGGGCGCCGACTGCGCAACTGAGCTGCGCGGTATGTTTGCTTTTGCCGTGCTCGACTGGCGCAAGCGGAATGAAACTGGCGTGCCCACGTTGTTTCTAGCGCGCGACCCACTTGGGATTAAACCTCTTTATTATGTATGGCATGGCGGCACGCTGCTTTTCGCTTCCGAAGTGCGCGCGCTGCTCGCCAGCGGCCTGATCGCGCGCAGGCTCTCGCCCGATGCGACGACGTCCTACCTGATGTTCGGCTCGGTTTCCGAGCCAGTCACGCTGATTGAGGGGATTTTTTCGGTACCGCCCGGTCACCGGTTGACGGTGCTGCTGCCCGACCGCCGCCGGACGCCGCGCCCGCAACTCTACTGGAGCATAACCCAAAAAACTGATCCCCTTAAGAGAACCGGTCCTCAGGACCTGGCGGCTGCAGCGGGTGCGGTTCGACCGCTACTGGAGGACGCCGTACGCAGCCATCTGCTTGCCGACGTTCCGGTAGGATTGTTTTTGTCGAGCGGGCTGGATTCCGCAGCAATTGCGGCATTCGCCGCGCGCGAGCAATCCGGGATTCATAGCTTCACGGTGGCCTTTCCCGAGCAGGAATTCAACGAAGCTCCGCAAGCACGCAAAATTGCTGAGCACTGCGGGACGACTCACCAGGAGGTACCGCTATCAGGAAGCGACATGCTAACGCGGCTGGATGAAGCGCTGCGGGCGCTCGACTTCCCGACGATGGACGGCATCAACACGTACATCGTTTCGTGGGCGGCGCGACAAGTGGGAATGAAAGTAGCGCTGTCTGGGCTAGGGGGAGACGAGTTATTTGGGGGATACGACACTTTTTCGCATACCTTGCGCGCCGCGCGCCTGATAGGAATCGCCCGCGCGGTGCCCACGACGCTGCGGACTGCAACGCGCTCGTTGGTAGAGCGGCTCTTTGCGTTCGGTTCGTCGTCACCCGACGCTGCGCGAAAGGCCGCCGCCGTCTGGGCGGGGCCGCGGGATTCCCCGCATCCGTATTTCTTTACGCGCATGCTGTTCCCGCCTGAGGAATTGAAGCGCGTGATGAATCCAGTGATTCGCACGAGCGCGGTCGGAACCGACGGCGACACGCTGGTGCCAACCTGGCCGGGCTGGCTGGCCCTCGCTGCCAGCCAAGCAGCGCACCTCGACTCAATGACTGCGATCAGCTGGCTCGAGATGCGTTCGTATATGGTTAGCACACTGTTGCGCGACACCGACTCAGTAAGCATGAGTCGCTCGCTCGAGGTGCGCGTGCCCCTGCTTGATACCCCTCTTGTGGAATTCGTAGCTAAGCTTCCCGAATCAGCCAAGCAAAAGCGCGGTGTGAAAAAAGCGCTGCTCGTCGAAACATTATGTGATTTGCTGCCAAAGGAAGTTCTTGAGCAGCGAAAACGCACGTTTACGCTGCCATGGGAGGCATGGTTGCGAGGCCCTCTTCGCGCACGAGTCGAGGAAGGACTGGCCGAGCCGGCGCCGGTTCTGAGCACCCTGCTGCATAGGGAAGGGGTTCGCGCCACGTGGAACAGTTTTCTCGAGGGCGGAACTTCGTGGTCGCGCCCGTGGAGCCTGTATGTGCTAAATGATTGGTGCCGGCGGTATATGGCCTGACCGTTTCTGAACGAATCACACCTCGGGAATGACGTCCCCGTTGTAAACTGAATCGCGAGTATGAATATCCTTGGTATCAACGCATATCATGGCAATGCCTCGGCTGCTATCGTTTGCGATGGGCGTCTAGTCGCTGCTGTCGAGGAAGAACGATTCAATCGGGTGAAATACGCCGCGGGCTTTCCCGCGCACGCCATTCGCTATTGCTTGCGCGCTGCGGGGCTTACGCTTGCGGACATCGATCACGTTGGCGTGCCGCGAAACCCCTGGGCGCGTCTCGGCACAAAGCTGTATTACGCGATGCGCATGCCTTCGTTTGCGCGCGAGCGGGCCAAGGTGCTCGTCAAGTTCACCGGAGTTCCCCAAGCTCTCGCACAAGCCTTTGATACCGACCCCCAAAACGTTCGCGCGCGCTTTCATCGCGTCGAGCATCACCTGGCACACTTAGCGAGCACCTATTTTGTCTCTCCTTTCGATAGTGCCGCCGTCCTTTCCGCTGACGGCCTCGGCGATTTCGCCAGCACGATGTGGGGCACAGGGCGAGGCAACCGCATCGGCGTGATGGGCTCGATCGCTTTCCCACATTCGCTAGGGCTTTATTACACCGCGGTGACCCAATATCTGGGTTTCTTGAAATTTGGCGACGAATACAAGGTGATGGGTCTTGGTGCTTATGGCCAACCCACGAATCTAGAAAAATTTCGTCGTATCGTGCAAACCAACAGCTACAAGGGCAATGGCTTTCGACTAGGTCTAGAGTTTTTCACGCATCATCGCAGCGGGCCGGAAATGACCTGGAACGATTCGGGAAAGACCCCTGAGCTTGGGCGAATGTTCAGCGATGATATGAGCAAGCTCCTGGGCCCAGCGCGCAACCCAACGGAGCCTCTCGAACAGCGGCATCGCGATCTTGCCGCTTCGCTGCAGGTCCGCCTCGAAGAAGTTCTCTTCGAAATGCTGCGAGGCTTGCATGCGCGAACCGGCGACAGGGCGGTATGCCTCGCCGGCGGTGTAGCATTCAATTGCGTGGCCAACGGCAAAATTTTTGAGGCTACGCCTTTCGAACAGGTGTACGTACAGCCTGCCGCAGGGGATGCAGGCTTAGCTGTGGGTGCAGCCTACTACATACATCATCAAATTCTAGGGCAGCCTCGCTCGTTCGCCATGGAGCACGCTTACTGGGGGCCAGAATTTTCGAAGCAAGAGATTCGCGGCGCCATTGAAATGAGCGTTCTCGCGCGTTCCGGCTTTACCGTCACGGAGTTGCCCGAGGAAAAGCTGGTGAGCGTAGCGGCCAAAGAAATCGCTGATGGAAAAATTCTCGGCTGGTTTCAGGGACGCGCTGAATGGGGGCCGCGCGCGCTAGGCAACCGCAGTATCGTAGCGGATCCGCGACGCCCGGAAATGAAGGACATCCTCAACCGGCGGATCAAGCACCGCGAAATATTTCGTCCTTTCGCGCCCTCCATTCTCGAAGAGGCGACCAGCGAATTTTTCGAGAAGTCTTATCCCTCGCCATTTATGGCCCTGGCTTACTCTGTGCGCCCTGAAAAGCGCAGCCTTATACCTGCTCCTACACACGTCGATGGCACCGGTCGCCTGCAAACCGTGAGTCGCAGCACCAATCCCCGCTATTGGAAGCTGATAAGCGAGTTTGTCAAGCTGACCGGCGTCCCAGTGGTTCTGAATACTTCGTTCAACGACAATGAGCCGATTGTCTGCCGCCCGGAAGAAGCGATTGATTGTTTTCTGCGAACGCAGATGGACGTCCTGGTCCTCGGTGATTTTTTTATTACTAAGCCCGCGGACCACTCGTGACCAGCGCTTGCGGGCAAGAGCAAGCGATCTTCCCTAGGATGAGACTAGTTGCGCCGCTTGCATGACATCAGCTAGCCGCTCCTTGTAAAATCTGCTACCGTGCGCATACTCCTGCTCAATCTCTATTACCCTCCTGACACTTCGGCGACCGCGAAGATGGCTGCCACCGTGGTCGAGGCGCTTGGTGCCAAGCATCAAGTCACCGTCGTTTGCGGACGTCCCTCGTATGACCCTAGCGAGCGTCATCCGTGGTACCTCTACCGCCGCGAAGAACATGGCAACATAACGATCTTGCGCACCGGCTCGACTGACTACCCCCGCTTTAGGCTCAAACAGCGTGTACTGAATTACCTGAGCTATGCTGCGTTGGCTGTGCCGCGCACGCTCTTTATTTCCGCAGACGTCGTCCTGGCGATGACCGATCCGCCTTTCGAAGGCATCCTGGGCGCTTTTGTCGCGCTGCTGAAGCGGCGGCGGTTCATCTATAACATCCGTGACATGTATCCGGACATGGCGTTGGGCGGTGGAATTATTCCTGCAGGGCGCGCGGCGCGAATTTGGGAGCGACTGCATCGCTGGGCATTGCGTCGCGCTGCACGCGTGATTGTGCTGGGTGAAGATATGCGCGAACGCATTATCGCTAAGGGCATTGACGCGACGCAAGTCTCCATTGTTCGAGACGGCGTGGGCGTACCCGAGCGCGTGTGCGTGGATCCCGCCGTCATTTCAGCGATTCGCGCTGATGCACAGTTCGTCTTCTTACATGCCGGCAATTTGGGATTCTACGGCGCTTGGGAGACGCTGATAGACGCGGCGCGTCAAGTCCAAGACGATGGGATTGACTTGGTTTTTGTAGGCGAAGGCGCGCAACTCGCAAGAGTTCGCTCCGCTGCGGCGGGCATAAAAAATGTCCGGTTCCTCCCATTTTTTGCGCCGGAGAAAATTGCATCGGTACTCGCGGCAGCCGATGCCCACGTGGTCACGGTCAAGGGGGGCCTCGAAGGCGTGGTGGTGCCCAGCAAATTGTATGGAATTTTAGCCGCTGGCAAGCCAGTGCTGGCAGTGGCAAGGGGAAGTTGCGATGCAGCAAGGATTGTCCAACGTCAGGGTTGCGGCCTTACCGCAGACCCGGACGATCCGGCGGCGGTCGCCCACGCGATGCGCGAGATGGCGCGTAACCCTAGCGTAATCAGTGAGATGAGTGGTCGCGCTCGGGCGATAGCGCCGGACTATGATAAACTAACGCATTTGGGTAGGTTCGTTCAGACCATAGAGGAGGCAGCGGCACGGTGACACAATCGGATGGTTTCTGGAGAGGTCAACGCGTGCTTGTGACGGGCGGCGCATCTTTCATCGGGTCAACACTTGCTGATCAATTGGTGGCGCGGGGGGCCCGCGTGCGCATTGTCGATGATCTGACGAGCGGCCGCCTGGAAAATATCAGTCATCATCGCGGAAACACAGACGTCGAATTTTTACAGGCCGACCTCCGCGAGCCCGGCGTGACGCGCGCGGCCATGCAAACTGTGGACACGGTATTTCACCTCGCCGCTGATCATGGTGGCCGCGGCTACGTGGATCTGCACCAAGCCGGTCCGGCGTCCAATTTCTTTCTCGATGGCCTGGTTTTTGCCGAGGCTCTAAAAGCCAAGGTGAAAAAAGTTGTGTTCGCCTCGTCGGGATGCGTTTATCCAAATTTTCTCCAATCGGACGTGAACAAAGAGCTGTATCTGACCGAGGATCTCACCAAAGGTCCGAATGACGCCGACAATATGTATGGTTGGGCGAAGCTGATGGGAGAGTTTACGCTCCAGGCTTATGCAAAGGAACATGGCCTGAAGACAGCTTCGTGCCGCTACTTTACAGTTTACGGGCCGCGTGGAGTCGAGAACCACGCAGTGATCGCCATGATCGCGCGCGCCTTCCTGCAACAGAATCCTTTCGAAGTATGGGGCGACGGCACGCAAATCCGCAATTGGACCTACATCGACGACATCGTTTCCGGAACGATACTCGCCGGCGAAAAAATTGATGACGGTACTGCGGTAAACCTTGGCACGATGGAACGCATCCGAGTGCTGGATGCGGCCCAGATGGTTCTGGAATTCACTAGCCATAAGGCCGATATCAAGTTGCGTCCGGACATGCCCACGGGGCCGCTGAATCGAGTGGCAAACAATTGTTTGGCGAAGAAGTTGCTCTCTTGGGAGCCGCGGGTGCCATTCCGCGAGGGTTTACGTCGTACAATTGACTGGTATTATAAAGTGAAAGATCGCAGCCAGGTGAAGGCAACCTTCGAACGGATGCTCACGGAGCGATAGCAAGAATTTCCATGACCACAGGCTTAGCTGCGTTTTGCATCGCGCTCATCGCGTCGCTGGGCTTCACTGTCCCGGTGCGAGCGTTCGCTTTGCGGGTCGGAATGGTAGACCTGCCCGGTCCGCGTAAGGTGCACCTTACACCGATGCCTCTTCTCGGTGGCCTGGCTATGTACATCAGCGTAGTGCTGGCGATCCTGCTGACACTGGAGGGATCGGCGCGTGCGCAAAGTGTTGGCATTTTGGCGGGGGCCACGCTGGTAGCGATCGTCGGCTTTCTGGATGATCGCGGTCTCCTGCACCATCAAATCAAACTTTTCGTGGGCATGCCTGTGGCGGCTGTGATGGTGCTCGCTACAGGAATTCACGCAAACGTATTCAGCGTATTTGTGGGAGGGAGGACGGGCCAGATTCTCGACGTGGCGCTGAGTTTGGTGTGGATCGTGGGGATTACCGCGGCCTTCAGCATTCTTGATCACATGGACGGCTTGTGCGCTGGGGTCGCAGCGGTGGGTTCGCTATTTTTCGTCATCCTGGCGTACGACTCAGGCCAGCACCTTGTTACCATACTCGCAGCAGCGCTGCTGGGCAGCGCGATGGGTTTTCTTCGCTGGAATTTCAAGCCGGCAAAAATTTTCATGGGCGATGGCGGAGCAATGTTCTTAGGCTTCTTGATGGCAACCTTGGCGTTGAAGCTGCGTGTGGCAACTATGTCCCCTCAAATAGAATGGCTCGTGCCGCTGCTGGTCCTGGGAGTGCCCATTTTCGATACCACGCTCGTATCGATTTCGCGATTACGCCGCGGTTTGCTGCCCTTTGCCAACCCTGGCAAAGATCACGCCGCGCACCGGTTGGCAAATTTAGGTTTGGACCAGCGCAACGCCGTTCTTGCTATGTACGGCGCCGGAATTGGCTTCGGTGCGCTCGCATTGCTGGCCAGCCGCCTCTCATTCCCACGCGCAGTTCTTCTCGCCGTATTGGTTGCTGCCGCGATACTCACTCTCGTTATGCTGCTTGAACGAGTGCCCTTCGAGCGGCAGTCCGCCAAGAAGGCTGGCACCTAGCGCGCAACTTGCGCATTCATACCAATTGGTTATACTTTCGGTTCGCTTGCCTCTCGCCGGTGATTTCAGGGAATAGGCCGCCGTCGCGCCGGAACACTCGGGGACAACTGCGTTCCGAAAAGCCCAAAGCAATATTCGCGAGACGGCTTGACGGCATCAAACAGCTGAGCGGAGGAATACACCTGCTTGACGCGTAAAACCTCAGGAGCCACTGAATTGACCAGTCAGTCGAATAACTCCGGCCCGGTCACTGTGATTGGCGGTTCGGCTGCGGGGCTTCTCACCGCCGGGCTAGTCGCGCGCGCCGGAAGGCCCGTGCGTATCCTCGAAGCCTCGGAAGCTCTATCGCCGGCGGCGCGTACTCTCATCGTCACCAGCCGCATGCGTGATCTGCTCGGGCCAGCCAGCGAACGGTCCATCCTAAACGAAATTCGCCGGTTCGAACTTTTTACCGACGGCCGTTCGGCGGAAGTTTCCCTTGCTCGCCCTGACCTGATCATCGAGCGCTCGCGACTGATTCATGGACTAGCCGAACAAGCTCAAAACGCAGGAGCACAGCTTCAACTGGGCCGTCGCTTCCTGAACCTGGAAGCGAATGACGATGGCTTGGCCGTAACGGTCGAGCGGCGCGGCGCAGGACCAGAGCAAATTCGCGCAAACACGGTAGTGGGAGCCGATGGAGCTGCCAGCCGTGTCGCCAAAGCTGCTGGCTGGCCGGAGCAAGACACCGTACCGCTGCTACAAGCGATCGTTACGCTTCCGCGCGATTATCCTTCCCATACGGTGCGGGTCTGGTTTGTACCCGACGATACGCCTTATTTTTACTGGCTTATTCCTGAGGGCCCCGATCGTGGCGCGCTCGGCCTAATTGCCGAGGATGGGCAGGAAGCTCGTTCTTGTTTGCACCGGTTTCTTGAAAAGCGTCACTTTACGCCCCTTGCTTTTCAAGGCGCGAGGATTCCGGTGTATCGCCGCTGGGTCCCGGTAAGCAGGCAACTGGGGAAGGGACAGGTTTATCTTGTCGGAGATGCTGCGGCACAGGTGAAGGTCACCACGGTGGGGGGTATTGTCACTGGCTTCCGAGGCGCGATAGGAGTCGCTGAAGCAATTCTCAACGGCGGTCGTAGCCGGGAGCTTCGCAAATTGCGCCGCGAGCTTGGCCTTCACTTGCTGATCCGCCGGGCCCTGCATCGCTTCCAGCAGGCCGATTACAGTCGCTTGGTGGATCTTATGAATGCGGCCACCCGCCGCACGTTGAGCGTTTACACGCGCGATGAGGCTGCGCGGGTTCTATGGAATATCGCGCTCAATCAACCGCGTCTCGTCCTGCATGGCCTTCGCGGTCTGCTGACCAAAGACCCATTCGGACGCGACAAGCGCGCTTAACGCATCTGCCTCAAATCTCGCCGCCTAAGACAAATAAACAGAGCGTCAGAACAAATCGAACGAATAAACGCGTCCACTCGAATCGCCCACGTAAAATTTCAGATTCACACCATCGAACGTGGGCTCACCGATGATCGCGCCGGCGTTGACAAGCCGGTTGGCCATATTCGCGCCCGTCACCGGATTGATCTTGTAGAGGTGGCCATCCGATGAACCCACGTACAGGAACAGCGGTAGCGGAACCGGCGTAAACGTAGGGGCTGATGGCGCGGCAATCGCGGGATTTGTCCATCCACCGGGTGAATTTGTGAATGTACCGCCGCAAGCTGCGCCGTGCGTAAAATGCACCTTGCGTACGTTGGTCGTGCTAGAAAAGTAGATATCGTCATCGGTCGCGCTTGTATTGATTGGAATCGGGAATCCCACAGGGATGATATTGCCGAGATTAAATGCGACGCGGCAATTTGCCAGGTCGGTACGAATTGCGTCAATCACGCTGCCGGTCGGGCTGTTATTTTCCAGGACGTAAAGCACGTTGCCATTGAAACTCATCGTCGGTGACTGATCGACATCACCCAAATTGAAAGACGCGAGGACAGTTCCGGTATTCGAATTGATTTCCCACAGGCTTGGCTGGGTCCCACCATTCGACCGGCTCGTCACCCAGATTGCGTTATTCGTGTAATCAATCAGCGGTGTTGAGCTGATGAAATCGAGGTTGGGCGTGTTCGCAGTCCATACGATCGTACCGGTGTTACCGTTCAGCCCCACAATTTTGTTATTGGTGGCGCTCCCGACGTTGCGCGTTCCTACAATCACAAGGTCGAAGCCCAGCGTAAACCCCGCATTCGAGAATGATTTTACTTGTATCGCTGTACCGCCTTGCAAGCCGCTGCCCGCTCCGGTCGTGAGCACAGCCGAAGGCCAGCCTGGAAGCGCGACGCCCGTATCGGTCCGGAAAGCATAGACCCGCCCGTCTCCTCCTGAGGCGTACGCGATATCGCATACGTTTGCGCATGTCGAATTCGAGGTATCGAGCGAAGAAATTACCGAAGGGCGTGTTTGAATTGCACCACCGGCAATTCCGGTGACGCCGCCTGGCTGATAGTTGCGGCCGCCATTGAGTGGCGACATCGAATGCACCTTACTGTCGTTCCCTCCGGTGACGATGACAACGCCGGGATCAATCGCCGGTGCCGCCAGCGTGGTCGCAGCAGTCTTGTAACTCCAGTTCTTGTTCGCCCCTCCACCGGTGATGGTTGCCGAGCTTTGGACCACTCCGAAGGCGTAATGCGGCGGCACACTGGAAGCCGCTCCGGTAATGGTGTTAGCGTCGTGCGTATAGCCTTTATAAGTGTATTGGGTCCCAGGCCATACGATGCTATCGGCGCCATTTTCATCCACAACACTGACCGTGGCAAAACTTGCCGTGTTGGCCGCGATCGATTCACCTAAGACTGGCTGCGCTCCAACAACGTAGTTGGTTCCGTCATTAGGAGAAAATGTCGGCGCAACCGAGCCTGGTCTTTTTGCAAACAGCACACCGTCGTAATTCGCGGCGCTCGAGCCAGCTGGGAATGTCCAATTGAGCCTGACCTCAGAGATGCCCGGCGCGGCAGGATTGAGAGTAGCGTCCCGCAGATAATGCACATCGAGCGTTGGACGGTTCGCGGCTACATCGCTGCGTGAGCCATAGCGTGGCCCCTGCAACGATTCGGGTCCGAGGGCTATCGTCGGTTCCGGCTCGGTGTAACGCCGCGCGAGAAAGTTATCGTAATCATAATCGGTTTGATTCCCGACCCAGGAAATAAGCCCGACCGAGCCCGAGACGTTGTTCAGTACGCCGGTCGTGAAGCTTTGCTGCAGTATTCCATTGACTAAGTTTCGGAGCGTCGAGGGGTTCCCAAAAAACGCTCCGGCCAGCGTGTAATAGGTGTTATCCGCCCACGCGAACGGAATTTGCTGATCGTTTTGAAAAACGCCGTTCAGATAAGTAGCCAGTTGCGTTTGCACCTGGTTCAGGTCCTGCAAGCACGAGCGATACGCGGTGATGTCCGCGGCACTGGTCCCGCCGTAGCGGCCTCCTACGCATGCAAGGCTTTCGGCCGGCGGCGCGCTGGTCATGCGCACGTCGGCTTGCACAAAGACGTCCTGCTCATTGGTGACCGAGCTTACCTTGATCAGTTGCCGCTGTATTGCGCCGCCTGCAGCGGTCCGCCGCAGGAAGTGGTTTGTGCCTTCGAGTTGCACGACCCACGGCCCGCCGGCTTGAATCGTCCAGCCAGCCGGTGGCTGTGCAACGGTATCGGCCTCAAAATCATCCCAGAACAAGTAAACGTTGTTCAGATTTGCCGGCCCGGCATTCGCCGAGGGATTGCCATAATAAACGTAATAACTCGAATCCGATGATGACGCAGCAATATCGCCGCGAATCTTGAACCAGACCGTGGTGCTGGCCGTATTGCAGTTAAGAATTTGCCTGTCCAGTTCGGACCACGCGCCGCTCGAAAAACGCGCGATGCGAAGATCATTGCAATTGGCACGCATTTTCCCGGCAGCGATTAACGCCGAGGTATCGAAGGCCGTGAGCTGCGCGCTATAACCATTGTAGCCGTTGAATGGCGCATTGGCGCCCACAGTCACGGTGACTTGCCGATTGAATTGCCAACCTGCGGCAAACCACTGATCGGGCGATCCGCTCTCAGTTTGATCTTTGACCAGCAACCCGCGATTCGCAATCGTGCCGTTTAACCATCCCTGGGGAATATTCTGTGAAGTCGAATCGCTCAGTACGTTCCACTGGATCTTGGCTCCCAAGGTCGTCCCGGAAGGTTTCGTATCCGTCGGGGTCAGATCGAAGTCGCCCCCGGGCAGCGTCCAAGCGGTTGCCCCGTTGTGCGTGTTCCACGTCACTCCATTTTCGGTCCAATCGGTCGCGCCGGTTATTCGGTGGACCGCCTCGCTCCGACTCACGAAAGGCGCCGTGGTTAGTGTCAGATTCAGCCTCGAAGTCTTGACGGCCGCCGCCGGGTTAATCGCGCCGAGGTTGAAACGCAGCACGGCCCGATTGTTGGCGCCAATAGCTGTGCGTGTAGAGAGGTCGCTGGTCCCGCCGAAGTTTGTTGCTGGTGCACTTTGATCGATTGTCGCATCCGCGGTGGACGTAACTGTGGTCACCTCGTCCGCCCGTGCAAGCGGCATGGGTATAGCCACAAGCCACGCCAGCACCCATCGCAGCAGCTGATTAAGATTTGGGCGAACGCGCACGACCATCTCCCTTCTCTCGCTCTTCCTTGTCCTCTGTATTCGGCGGGCCAGTGTTCGAGCGAAGATCGAGGGTCGTCGCTAAAATGAGCTGATCGTCCAACCAAACCCGCACCTGCCAGACCCCTATGAGGGCTCGCTGGGGGATGTAAGTCCCCGCTATCGGCAGTACCGTGAGAAGCGCAGGCTCCGCCCGGCTAGTGGTTAGCAAGGATGGAATACCCGCTTCATGCTGAGTATTCGCGTTAGCGATCAAGTGTCGGGCCTCGGCTTGCGGAGCAACTACCCCAGCGCGGGCGTTCCACTTTGGCCCAGGCGGCAAATTGGCATGGTCAATTTGAAACAGCGTCTTCCTTCGCTCATAAATCTTGCCATCAGGGAGCACAAACTCCACCGTCTCTAGATGTTTGCCGCTCACCCCCGGCAGAGTTACAAAGACAAACAGATCACGTGTCTCGTCAATCGAGAAACTGTCAACATTAGACCGGCAGGACGGCACCGCAGTCTCGCAGAAGAAAATCTCCGGTTGTGGCTCTGGCAGGTTGCCGATAACTCGCGGAAGCTCTGGTTTTTCAATCAGATCCGATGACTGAACCTTGGCCACGGCTTTTTCATTGAGCTCCTGGGCCATCGCAAAATTACCGTGCCCGCCGAGCATCGTTGCGCTTCCCAGGGACAAACAAAACACGACAACGCGAAGCCTTCTCCTACTCATCGGCGCCTCCGAGATGTTCATCCCTAAGCCCAACAAGACGAACCGAGCGAATGACCCTGGTTTGTAGCGTAGTTAGTCCCGTCAAACATGTCTATGGAACTCGCGTAACATGTGTCAAAAGAGCACACTAGTCTGGTTCCTTGCTCCTGTGGCACACCCAGGGTCAAAAACGTGCGGCGCGGCCAGATTCAGCAAGCACGGTTTGGCTTTGCGCGGCGCTCGGTTATAGGTGAAAATGTTCGATTCAAGGCTTATGTCCATTCCATTTAGAGGTGAGCGTTGCAAATTTCAGTGATCGGTTGCGGTTACGTGGGATTGGTTACGGGCGCTTGTCTGGCCGAAGCCGGTCATCAAGTCGTTTGCAATGACATTGACGCTGCGCGTATCTCCGCTTTGCAGGCTGGCCGCGTGCCTATTTACGAGCCGCATCTTGACGCGGTGCTCGAATCGGCGCGAAGTGCGGGCCAATTGACCTTCACCAGCAATCCCGGCGAAGCCATTCGTGCAGGAGAAGCTATTTTTATCTGTGTTGGCACCCCGCCCAAAGAAAGTGGCGAAGCGGATCTCTCCGCGATTGACAACGTGGCGCGCCTGATCGCCGTTGAATCGCGGTCGCCCAAGCTCGTCGTCGAAAAGAGCACTGTCCCCGCGCACACCGGCCTGCAACTCAAGCGCGCGCTCGCCGCTTACCACCGCAATGGTGACGTTGCGTTTCGTGTAGCCTCCAACCCGGAATTTCTTCGCGAAGGCACCGCGGTCGAAGATTTTTTTCATCCGGACCGGATCGTCGTGGGTGTGGACGATCCCACGGCCACCGAGCAGCTCCGCGAAATCTATCGCCCCATTCTCGAACGCAAATTCCATTGTCCAATCCATGTGCCCGCGTGCCCCCCCGGTGAGCCCGCGCAATTTTTGGTCACCACAATCAATAGCGCCGAGTTGATCAAGCACGCTTCCAATTCCTTTCTTGCAGTGAAAATCTCCTACGCCAACATGCTCGCCGATCTTTGCGAACGCTTGGGCGGCAATATCGATGAAGTCACTCGGGCCATGGGCATGGACCCCCGAATAGGTCCGCAGTTTCTCAAAGCCGGCCTCGGTTTTGGTGGCTTTTGCCTACCAAAGGACATTCAGGCGTTTATGCATCTCGCAGATACTGCCGGCGTTGATTTCGCTATGCTGAAAGAAGCCGAGCGCGTTAACAAGCAGAGGGTAGACCGTTTCTTGGAGAAAACTCGTAAGGCCCTGTGGGTGTTGAAGGATAAAAAAATTGCCTTGTTCGGCCTGGCATTCAAGGCCAACACTGACGACATTCGCTTTTCGCCGGCCGTGGAAGTCTTGCGCCGGTTGCTTGCCGAGGGCGCTCAAGTTTGCGCCAGCGACCCTCAGGCGATTGAACGCGCGCGCCCTTTATTCCCGGGTGCAAATTTCCAGCTTGATCCCTACGAGGCTGTTTGCGATGCTGATGCACTTTTGCTAGTTACCGAATGGCCGGAGTTTCGAGAGCTTGATTGGGAGCGCGTCGCCCACTTGATGGCGCGCCCGCTCGTGCTCGATGCTCGTAATCTCCTCGATCCCGGTACCATGAAGCAATTCGGTTTCGAGTATCACTCCTTCGGTCGCCCGGAGTAAGGGATCATCGAGAATCATTGTTGCTCTAATTACGTTGCGTTTGCTGCGCCTGCCTGCTGGCGAAAATAATCGAGGGTTAGCCGCAGGCCTTCTTCGAGGTTTATTTTTGGCTCCCAATGAAGAAGCCGCCGCGCCTTGGCAATGTCGGGGCATCGCTGTTTCGGATCGTCCTGGGGTAACGGTTTAAAAACGATCCCAGGAGCATCGGGAAAGTGCGCGCGAATTCGCTTGGCGAATTCCAAAATGGTGATTTCCTCTGGATTGCCGATGTTGGTTGGCAAGTGTTCATCGGCATGCATCAATTTGTAAATTCCATCGATCAAATCCGAAACATAGCAGAAGCTTCTGGTCTGTTTACCGTCTCCATAAACGGTTAGCGGCTGGCCGGTCATCACCTGGTGCACAAAGTTCGGCAACGCGCGGCCGTCGTTCAACCGCATGCGCGGGCCATACGTATTGAAGATGCGCACGATCCGCGTGTCCACCCCATGCGCGCGGTGGTACGCCATGGTCATGGCCTCGCCGAAGCGCTTGGCCTCGTCATACACGCCCCGTGGACCAATCGGATTCACGTGCCCCCAATATTCCTCCGATTGGGGGCTTACCTCGGGGTCCCCATAACATTCTGACGTCGACGCAATCAGAAATTTCGCCTTCTTGGCGAGCGCCAGTCCGAGCGCATTGTGCGTGCCGAGTGAACCTACCTTCAGCGTCTGAATGGGCAGCTTCAAGTAATCCACCGGGCTTGCCGGCGAGGCGAAGTGCAGCACGTAATCCACCGGACCCGGTATGTCGATGTATTGCGTTACGTCCACGCGGATCATCCGGAAAGCACGGTGTTGCTTCAAATGCGCCAGGTTGGGCTCAACTCCGGTAACAAGATTGTCTATCCCGAGCACTTCCCAGCCCTCGGCAAGTAACCGGTCGCACAAATGCGAACCCAGAAATCCCGCTGCACCAGTCAATACTACGCGCATTGAATCCCCCAAAAACCGCGCACGATTGTATCTTCCCGAACGCCAATTGACCACAATCGAAGCACGGGATACGATGCGTTGCTCGCGAAATAGTTTAAATTCGTGCGCATCGTTCGACGTGAATGGCCACTCGACCACGATCGCGGTACTGGTTTGTTCTACTCCTATTGGTTGTCGTTGCCGCCAGCGGCATCTGGTGCGTACGCCGCGTAGGTCGTTGGCTCGTCGTCCAGGATACGCTCGAGCCCGCAGACGCTATTGCCGTCTTGAGCGGCCGGATGCCGGAACGAGCCGTGGGCGCGGCACAGCTTTACCGGGAGAGTTTGGCCCCTCGAGTCTGGCTCACGCGTCCTGTTGACCCCGGAGCGGAACTTGCCCAGATGGATATTCCTTTTGTCAGCGAGGTTTCTTACAGCGAACGCGTCTTGATGCATTTCGGCGTGCCTGCTAGCGCCATTCATATTCTCGAGCCAGCGATCGCCAACACTGCCGATGAAATCGATGTAATCGCAAGCCAGGCCAAACGCGACTCGGCAAGCAAAGTTATCATCGTCACGACTAAAGCGCACACTCGCCGCGTACGTGCGATCTGGCACAAGAGAGTAGGCAGGTCACCACGTGCCATCGTGCGCTACGCCTCCGGGGATGATTTCGATCCTGAGCATTGGTGGCGGCGCACTCGAGATGCCCTCGACGTGCTTCGCGAAGCCTTCGGTTTGGCCAACACCTGGGCTGGCTTTCCCGTGAAGCCTGCAGCATGATCCGCTCCTAAACGCTGGGTTCGGTCGCCTTTCTCTAGCGTTTGCTATTTGTCTCGGGATTTTGCGTATGCTCTAATCGCACCATGCTCAACCGCGAACGTGTTTCCAGTATCCGGCCGGGCGCCATTCTGTGTCTCCTGTTTGCCGTAGTTTTTCCCGCTGAGGCTCAAGAGCGCTTGCGAATTCTGCACCCGATCGCAGTCGAAGCCAAAGAAGTGACCGGAGATGTCATCTGCTTCTCTTGCTCGGTGACCGTACGCGGTATGGTGCAAGGGGACATCGTCGCTTTCGGCGGCGAAGTCACACTGGTCGGCACCGTGACTGGTGACGTCGTCGCTATCGGTGGTGGCATACACCTGGCCCCGACTGCCCATGTCCGGGGTGACGCCGTGGCGATCGGTGGCCACGTCGAAGCGAACTCGTCAGCGAGAATAGAAGGTGATAAGGCTTCGATTATTTGGTTCTTGTGGCCAGGTCAACTCCTACCACGCTGGCAAGGCGCTTTGGCCATCACCGGTTGTTACGCTTTGTTTATGCTCGTTTTCGGCGCCATCCTGCGCCGTAACCGTCTTGAAAATATCGGCGCCGCATTTTCACGCCAAGCGCTGTGGGCGTTCCTCACCGGCGCCGTCACCTCAGTCATGGCCATTGGATTATTGTTTCTTTCCAGCAAGTTTGGTTACCGGGGAAACTGGGCGACACTGATACTTCTTAGTGCCCTGGTGATCCTTTTTGCTACCGGGCTGACTGCCATTGCATACTGGTTGGGAAAAACTTTTTGGCCCCGATCCACACCCTTAGCTTTGGCGACCGGTGGGTTGCTCTTGGTTGTTCTGCAACTAATTCCGCTCTTGGGAACCTGCATCGCCTCTTTATTATTTATTTTCGCTATCGGCTCTCCGGTATTGAGCGGTTTCGGCACTCGCGGGCGTGTGCCTATTGCCTCTCGCCCCCCGCACGATCCTGCTGCGCTATCCCCACAATCTTGATTCACTTAACGCATGGGCGGTGCCGCAACGGCGCTGGTGTGGTCGTGGATAATTCGCCATCCTTCTGGGAAGCGGCGCGCGACAAGCGTGAACACCCCGCCTGGAGCATCTTTGTCACGCTGCAAATGCCAATGTCCCAAAATGACCGCCGCGTCCGGGCCCAGCGGCGTAATTTCCAATTCCGAAAATGTCAGATGGCCCATCGCGGCGCGGTCCGGATAATTGCGCTTGTAGCGCTCGAGGAGCGCGTCCCATCCACGCTGCACCCCGCTCGATCCCGCAAACACTGTCTGCGGCGAGCGCCAGTAACCGTTCATAAACTCTGCAATGTCCCCGCGGTTCCAGGCCGCAGCTTGCGCCTGGAGCAACGCGCGCACGTCGCGCTCGAGCGATTGCTGCTCCGTCGGTGAAATGGTCCCCTGTTGCGCGACCGACCGCGGGGTCATCATGATTCGCGCTGCAAAGGCCACCACTAGCACCATGAACAATGCAATCAGCACTCTGCGCATACCCATCCTCGTTCACTCGGTCAAAAGTACAGTTTCGCAACTTCGTCCGGCAACCGCCTTTTCTCTCGGGCCCCTTGGCCCGCCCGCTGACAGACTAAATATCGCATTTTCACAATACTCGGAGGCATTATGCTGATGGCACTGTTACTTACAGCGTTCGCCCAATTCGGCGTCTACTATTGGCGAGCCATCATGGTTGGCTTGGCCGCGGAACCTGTCTCCGCCGCCCTAGCCGCCGCCGGACTCCCCCCCTCTGCTGTAGACGGCAGCGTCTTCCCCACTCTAGTCGGCATGCATAAGCTGACACCCTGCCTATCTGAAGGAAGCGGCGGCCGTCGCGGAGGCTTATTGCCGGTGAGCGTTTATTTCCATTTCGTCCATTCGCTCGCGCGCACGGTTGGCCTCCGCTTCCCTCGCGTGGCTGCCTGGACCCAGCGCGAGATGACCCTCTGCGCGCGCTACGCCGCCGTCCTGGTCGCTCGCCGCCTAAAAAGCAACCCCTGGCATGCTCCGCCGCCATCCGCTCCTGCTAGCCCTGCTCCAGGCCATTGGTTGTAAGCCATTCGGCGCATGATGCCCGAGGTAGGAACGGTAGTCGCTGCTGCGGGCGGAGACCCGTCTCAACGGTTACAGCTCGGGGCCATTTTCATCCCAAGGAATAACTCCGCTGGGCTCTTGCTGCAGCCCCAGGACCGAGAACGAGGATGCTCCCGGCGGCCACCGCGGGGAGTGGGTGAGTAGCGCATCAAACAGAAATTGCCGGCGCCTCGCAGCCAGACTACGGAGCCTCAGTAGGCCCAGCGCATCAAGATAGCGCCTGTTGTGTATCCTGCGCCGACCGCGATCAGCAGCACCAGGTCGCCTTTGTGCAAACGCCCTTGTTCAACGGCATCGTACAAGCCCAGCGGTATAGTTCCTGCCGTGGTGTTGCCGTAGCGATCGATATTCACCATCACCTTCGAATCGTCTACTCCGAGCCGCTCCTGCATCGCGCGAATAATTCGCAGGTTCGCCTGATGCGGCACCACGAGCGCAAGGTCGCGGCTCGAATAGCCATTTCGCTCTAGCAACTGGCAAGCCAACTCAGCCATGCGCCTCACCGCATATTTGAACACTTGCGCGCCGGCCTGATGAACCACATGCATATTTTTATCAACTGTTTCGTGCGTCGGCGGATTAAGCGAACCCCCGCCAGGCATGTAGAGATACTCCCCGCCGGAGCCATCCACATCATGATGAAAATCAATGATGCCTTCGTTCTCATTCACGGCAGGCTCCAGCAGCACCGCGCCGGCGCCGTCGCCAAAAAGCACGCACGTGGCGCGATCCTTATAATCAAGGATTGACGTCATCACGTCGCTGCCAATCACCAAAGCTTTTTGGTGCGTTCCTGCGCCGACAAACTGCGCCCCGACCGTCAGCGCATAGGCAAACCCCGAGCACGCCGCGGAAATATCGAACCCCCACGCCTTTTTCGCGCCAATGCGATCCTGCACCAGGCATGCCGTTGCCGGAAACATCATGTCCGGGGTCACGGTGGCCACAATAATCAACTCAATTTCTTCAGCATGCAGCGTGTTTGTCTGCGCTATTAGAAGTTTTGCCGCCGCGGTTGCGAGGTGTGACGACGCAACTCCGCGCTCCGCCTTGTGGCGCTCGCGAATTCCAGTTCGTTCGCGAATCCACTGATCGTTGGTGTCCACCAGTTTTTCCAGGTCGGCGTTGGTCACCACCTGTGGCGGCACGTAACCCGCAACGCTGGTAATTTTGGCAGCAATCCTACCGGACATAAGTCTCCTGTATGTTTCTTGGTGATACTTCAAAGAAGATCAAATCTTACGCAATCGTCCATCTTGTGACAACCGCATTATGGCTTGAGTTAGTCGGTGCGTCTTGGCACTCCCGGCTTCGCTAGGTATAGGTTTGTCTTCACAGGAAACAGAAGCGGTGGTTTCGCGAGTGCCTGTGCGGTGACTTACGTATCCCGGTACAATGAAGCGACCTAGATATCTGCAACGTTTCTATTCCTTGATTTTCTCGTTTTTATTTTTCTTGTCCAAAGCCTCGCTGCGAAGACGTTCGGCGCAAGCATCACAAATTGTCTTTGAGGAAGGCTTGGCGCAGATCATACAAATTTGTTTCTTGGGATTGGCCATAACGCTCCTCGGCTAAATGTGCCGCCAAAAATCAGGGCGGGCCATAACTATTTTGGCGGCAGAATTTCGTATCGAAACCGTATCGGCGCGGTTTTTCGTAGCATGGCCGCCACCGAACAATATTTTTTCTCACTCAGCTCAATCGCGTGTTTCACCGCGGCTTCATCAAGTCGGCCGCGCAGTTTGTAAGCCAGCTCGATCTTGACCCACACCTTCGGCGGACTCTCCGCACGTTCGCCGGAAACCACAATTTCAAGGGCCTCGAGCTTTTGCCGCTTCTTTTCCAGAATCATGACGACGTCGGTGGCCGTGCACGATCCCAGCGCAATGAGCAGCATCTCCATCGGTCCGGGCGCGGAATTCGAGTTCCGATCCGCATCGAGCGTCACCGCATGGCCAGAAGCGCCGATGGCCAGAAATTTTTCTTCTCCTACCCAACGAACCGTGGCCGTCTGCATGAGTACCTCGGGCAAGATGTCCCCAGAAAGCAGCAATGATAGCTCGGGGGAGCCGGTTGGGAAAGCCGCTAAAGTGAAACAATGGGTCGCGTTAATCGTCGCCACTTCGTGCGGGCGCGTGCCCTGGTCCCGGGACTTGCTCAACGAGTGGATTAGGCAGCTGGCGCAAGGTTCTGACAAAAATCGAAATGAGCTCGCCATCAAACTGCGCGTTAGCGCAACGCTCGAGTTCCGCGAGTGCCTCGGCCGAGCTGCGCGATTTTTTGTAAGTGCGATCCGATGTAATTGTGTCGTACGCATCGGCGATAGCTATGATACGTGCCCCTAGCGGAATCTGCCCGCCGGACAGGGCGTCGGGATATCCAGAGCCGTCAAAAAATTCATGATGGTGCTTAACCATTTGCGCAATACGCGAAATCGCGCGAAGCGGCTCGAGAATCTTGGCTCCAAAATGGACGTGCGACTTCATGGTTTCCCACTCCTCTGGATTAAGCGGGCCACTCTTGTTCAAAATCGCTTCAGGAATTCCCACTTTTCCGATGTCGTGAAGCACGCCGCCAAGGCGGATCTCTTCAACTTCGGCATCGGACATTCCGAGAGCTTCGGCGACGAGCGCGGCATAGGCCGAAACTTTTTGCGAGTGGCCTTGCGTGTAGTGATCTTTCGCATCAATCGCGAAGGCCAATGAAGTCACCGTGTCGATGACCACTTGGGGCAAAGCTTCAACGCCCTCCGCGGACCCAAGGAGATCGGTGGCCGAGCCGGGATCAGACGCTTTGTGAATTTGACTGGGCGCGTTTTCACTCGCGGCGAGCGATTCGGTGAACTGAGCCAGGCGCTGATAGATTTCTTGGAACGCTTCGGGACCTGTGGCAAAAAGGCGCTTGAGAGTAACGCCGAGATAGGCTTCAAGAACATCGCGCTTCCAGCGCTTGGTCTCCTTGGGATCATAGTGATCCGCGGTAGAAACAGCATTTCCACCCTGATGCTTGGATAAGTACATCGAAGCATCCGCCACCTGGATCAGCTCCTGGGGAGAGGAGCCATGCAAGGGATAGCTGGCAATACCGAAGCTCGCCGTAATATTTTTTTCTCGCAACAGGGGATCAGAGGAAACCCAGGCGCGCAATTTGGAAGCAAGCTGCCGTCCATATTCGATTTTTGTTTCCGGCATCAGAATCACAAATTCGTCTCCGCCGTAACGCGCGACCACGTCCGAACGCCTGCAATTTTGCTCGAGGATGTGCCCGACGCGTTGCAACACCAGATCGCCCTCAAGATGCCCGTAAAAATCATTGACGAATTTGAAGCGGTCCAAATCCATGAGCACGAGTGAGAAGGCTCGCCCAGCGCGCGTTGAGCGCTTCCATTCGGCGGAGAGCGCCTCCATGAAAAAGCGGTGCGTTTTCACGCCGGTCAAGCCGTCAGTGATCGCTTGCTCTTGAGCCTTCTGGAAAGTCAGCGCATTGTGAAGGGCACCGGCGATTAAATCCGCCAGTGTGCGTAGCAGGAGCGTTTCTTCCGGCGAGAAGTCGCAGAGTTGCGCGGTCTCCACGTATAAAACGCCATGGAGCTGATCAGCATAAAAAATGGGAAAGGCCGCCGCGGAAACCGAGTTCGGCAGAATCCCGCGGGCGGTTTCGTCGTCTTGCGGGATCACACTGTGCACTGCCATTTTGCCACTGCGCGCGACTTGTCCGATCAGGCCCGTTCCTAGCGCAAGGCGCTTTCCGAGAACCGCGCGGCGCAGACCGGCTTCGGCTTGCACGACAATTTCGCGCGTTGCATAATCCAACAGGCCAATACCAATGTGGTCGTGCGAAAGCCCTTCTTCGAGCTCCTCGGCAATTTTCGCGAGCATTTCATCAGGGTTCAGCGTGCTGATCGCGTGGCGCGAGATATTGTTCAACAGAGTGAGATGCCGGCCGCGAGTCTGCTCTTCGCGAAACAGCCGGGCATTCTCAATGGCGATGCTGGCTTCGCTGGCGAGCACACGCATCAACTCGAGATGCCCTTCGTCGAACAACCGCTCTTGTTTACTGTGTGCCACCATCACTCCAATGGAGAGATCGTGAATGACCAATGGCACGCCGCAAAAGCAACCGAACTCTTGTATCGGCTCTACGCCAAGGCGCCGAACCTCGGCCGCCAAATTCTCGCGAATCAAAAGGGGCTGTCGCGTGCGCAGCAGGTATTCTGTCAAATGGTTGCCCAGTGGCCGCGAGCGCCTCGGCAAGCGTACCCCGTCGGTCGCCTCCAATTCGAATAGCAGCTCGTCGCGGAAGGGCTCGTGCCGCGCGACGTAGAAATTGTCCACGTCGAACAAGCGCTTCATCTCTTCCCAAATTTTCCCGAACAGTTCATCCATGTCCAGCGTGGAACTGAGCGCCCGGCCAATTTCGTTCAGGACGTGAAGCTCCTCAGAGCGTCGTGAAGTCTGTTGGATGAGGTAGCTATTCTCGACGGCCATGCCGATCTGGTGGCCGAGAGCAAGAAGCAAGCGCAACTCCGCGGGAGTGAAGCGACGGCTGTCTGGAGTGCCCAGTAGCAAAACGCCAAAGGCCTGCTCTTTCGCTTGGAGGCTGATACCTACGACTGTGCGCAGACCTTGCGCTATAGCCAGTTGGCGGAACCGCCGGAAAGCCTCTTCTTTTTCGAGCGCTGCCCAGGCCGAATCGCGACTCAGATCGCGAAAGACCACCAGACCGCCAAGGCGTGCCACCAGGTTCACCAGATGATCGTCGAGCCCCTCTTCCTGGGCCGCCGAACAAAAATTATCGCTAAGGCCGACGGCGACAACCGAGGTCGGTCCATACGGATCGCCGTGATGCAAAAAAAGAGCGCCCGCAGGTATGCGCACGACGCCCAGCACCCGGTCGAGCGCCTGCGAAAGCATGCGCTGGATTTCCCCGCCTATGAAACTGGATGTGGCCAGGTTCAGGTTAGAGAGCGCGAGCATGTTTCGTTCAATGCGCCGCTTCTCTTCTTCGTAAAGAGCCATGACCATCAGCATGGCAATGAATAATTCGGGTACGACCGGCCATATTCGCAGATCGGATAAGCGACCGAGCAGTGTATGCTCAAAGAAAGTCAGGGCAATCGTGAGCGTACCCCAAAGCGCGAAAGAGATAGCGAGGAACAGATCGGCAACGGTTTCCTGCTTGCGGTTTTCCTCCCAGTAGATCCATGCACTTCCGAGGAGGATGATTCCAGTGCCGAGAGAAGCCGGAATTGGAATCCAGCCCAGATAATGACCGACAGACCAGCCAAGAATGCCCAGCGCAGTGACTGCTATGCGTCCAGCACGACCTTTAGATTGTACGTAGATTTGCGCAGCCCATAGAAACATCAGAGCAGAGAAAGCCTGCAGCCATTCGTTTACCGGTGCTAGCCAGGGGAGCACGCCAACGGAAGGTTCCAGTGCTGGACTGACGTAGTGCAGGGCCAAAAAACTCCAACCCCAGGTCCACAGCTTCAAATAAAGCTGGCGCTTCAAATTGTAGATGTAAGCAAAGAACGCCGCGACGGCAATCGCCGCTACGAGAAGACCGATCGCGGTCATAGCTTGTTGGTGCAAACCGTCAGCGCCTCCACCGCTCTATCCCCTTGAAGAATTCTGCGTACCAGTCGGTGCACGCGAAATTAGCGCACGCCCGTGGCGAGACCATCTTATCTGCCAAGGGCTTCTATCAGCAGGGGATACCAGAGCGCTTTTGGACTATAGAACATGGGTTTTTGCAGGGTCAAGAGTACCGGAGAGGATTGTGCGCAAGTTATAGCGGTTGCCGAACAGGGCACCGGACCCCGATTTGGTCTTTGCGAAGGCTTCGGCTAAACTGAAGTGTTTCGGAACAGGTTCTGTGTGAAACCGTTGTCCAGAACGTCTCATTTGGGACATGTCATAAGATAAGGAATTATAAGCTTTGCCACTCATGAGCGATCCGATAATGAGCGCTAACAACAGACCCAGTCCTCTTTCAGCCTCGAGGAACCGGCCGCGTGTCCGCTTTGCGCCGTCCCCTACCGGATACTTGCATGTTGGGGGAGCCAGAACAGCGCTGTTTAATTGGCTTTTTGCACGCCGCGAGAATGGCACGCTGATCCTACGCATCGAAGATACCGACGCTGATCGCAACCGCCCTGAATTGGTGGACGGCATCCTCGAAAGCATGCGCTGGCTCGGAGTCAACTGGGACGAGGGACCCTACTTTCAATCGCAGCGCATCGAACTTTATCGCACCGCAGCTCAAACGTTACTGTCCAGCGGCGCGGCGTATCTGTGCTACTGCTCACCCGAAAAATATGCTGGTGGTGATGCAGCAGGTGAGAGCGACGAACCCGAGGAGAAGTCCGTGCGAGGGGTTACCCGTTGTGGGTGCCGCGAAGGCAAGCCCTCTTCGGGCGATTACAAGCCGGCAATCCGTTTTCGGGTGCCTCTGCCTGGAACGACGCAATTTGAGGATGCCGTCTTTGGCCCTCGAGAAGTGTCGAACGATGAGATTGAAGACTTTGTTCTGCTGCGCTCTTCAAAAAGTGACGACGAGTCGTCAGGCCTGCCAACGTATCAGATGAGCGTTGTGGTCGATGACATCGACATGCGCATTACGCACGTAATCCGCGGCGCCGACCACATCTCCAACACACCGAAACAAGTGCTGCTCTATCGCGCGCTTGGTGTCACGCCGCCGACATTCGCGCACGTGCCGCTGATTCTGGGTCCTGACCGCACACGACTCTCGAAGCGCCATGGTGCCACGAGCGTAGGCTCGTATCGCGACGAAGGCTTTCTGCCCGAAGCGTTTCGCAATTTCCTTGCCTTGCTAGGGTGGTCACCAGGCGGCGATGCGCAATTTCTTCGCACCAGTGAACTCGTCGAGCGGTTCAGCCTGGAGGGCGTCAGCCGGACGAACGCGGTTTTCGATCGCGCGAAACTGGAATGGTTCAACACACAATATTTGCAAAAGCTTCCCATCGAAGAGTTGCTGCCCCATGTTGAAGAGACATTAAGGCGTCATGAACTTTGGCGCGGGGAATGGGCAAGCAGTACGGGGCACGAGTGGTTTGCGCGCACTGTGGATTTGTTGCGCTCGCGCGTCCGCCTTTTACCGGATTTTGCAACTTGGGGGCGCGCCTTTTTTACCGACGACTTTTCTTACGATCCGGCGGCACGCGACAAATTCTGGAAAGACGAACGGCTGGGGGAACTGCTCGCTAAACTCACTGATCAATTGGAACAACTTCCTGATTGGAATCACGATGCCTGCGACCACCCGCTGCGCGCACTGGCGGAGTCGGCCGGGGTCAAAGCAGGCCTGCTGATCAACGCCACGCGCGTGGCCATTGTTGGGCAGGCTGTTGCCCCTCCCTTGTTCGATACCATGGTGGTGATTGGCAAAGACCGCGTCGTCACGCGCCTGCGTCGCGCCATTGCGGCCCTCGCTGCCACGACCCGCACGTAAACGTCACTTCAATCTTTCTATCGCCAGTTACTCACCGAGATCACCACGTCGCTCAGGAAAGCTACGGCTCACTGTTGTCAGCAATCGAGGCAGACGAAAAACAGCGAATGGTTAGAGTGCGGGATCTTGCGCTGTGGCCATGCGATTCTCGCTTGTGGCGTGAAGCAGGCGCGTTTGATCGGTATAAAAGTTGCGGTAACCGTAGCGGTCCGGGCGCGCCGTGAGGCTGTATGTTCGAATTGAGCCGTCAGCTCCAGCCGAACTCGGAGTATATTGCAGCGTGTAGCCTGCATCGAGCGCATTGCGTGCTGCCATGCGCGCGGGCGGCCCCAAGACTTCGGGCGACGACGGGTAACGGCCCGCTTCGTCTTTCGCGTATGCGTCGAGCACCTGCTGAAACGCCCGGAGAGAACGAATTGCGCGCCCTTCTGCCTCTCCTGGAGAGTTTGCGCCGGTGCGGGAGGGAAGCACGTACCAAATGAAGAGATAGAGAGCGCCTGCGATGATCGCCAGTGCGATGACCCAGATTAGGATAATCCGGAAGGTGCTGCGCTTCGGTACGGGCTCAGCTGCAAGCGATACCGCGGCGAGGCCGGCCAAATCCGCACGGCAATGCGGGCAAATCTCCGATGCCTGATTGATCTCCGTCTCGCATTCAGGGCACTTGTACATAAAACGAAAGTAGCAAACGTTTGCGGCGCAGGCGGAGAATCAGGGTCGCATCGACAGCGAGCTATGGCTTCCTCTGGCCTAGGCGCCAGGCGAATTAAGCTTCGGGGGCGTGACCCACGACGACCAGCCAAGCGGGTCGCACGGTTAGGTTGTTGGGCGCGCTCTGCAGGTTCAGGCCAAACCCGACGATCCAAAGATCCGGATCTTCCTGATGAAGCATCTTAGGTGTTTGGGCCTCTTCAGTGGTACCGGCAAGACTCCAGACCGACGGATGACCCGTTCCCGCAGACTTGCGGCTCAACGAAAGAACTTCTTCCACGGAAAGAGTGGCCGGCTTTTGGTCAGCGGACGCAGGCGACGCGAGGAGGAAGTCGCGATTCGGTGAAACACCGAGATGGTTACCATTCTGGGGCAGCAGGGCGTAACGCAGCGTGTATACGCCTGCCTTGACCGGTTGTTGGCGATAGTCTTTCACGTCTACGGGAAAGCGTACGACGCCAACCAGGGTTCCCTCCGCGATTTGGCCATAAACAACGCCCAACTGCTGCGGCGCGTCTTTTGCGGGCACCACTTTGCGGAGCCAGATTTCGCACAGAGCACCGCTAGGTCCGTTCACGCGGAAGCCTTTGTCGGATAAGGTTTCACGGATGGCGGCGGAAACTTCTGACGGAGCCGCAGTTGAAATCATCTCGGTGGAATATCCTGCTGCGACAGAGCTGCGCGGAAACGAAAGCAGAGACAAGGCACTGAGCAGGATCACATTGGCGGTCAAGTTGAGCTTCGAGCGCAATAGTTTCGATGGAGTTGCCATTCAATCAGTCCTTTAGTGGGCCTGTTATTTAGAGGCCTCTTAGTTAGAGAACACTCTACTCAACAAGGTTGGTCAGCCTTCGGATAAACCTTCGATTCGCTGAGTTATTCCGGCTATTTTACGCTTCGACACTCAAAACGAAGCCCGTTTGAAGCCTCCCCTTAGATGGGGCTGGAGAATGTGCCAACAAAAGAGCCGCGGCGCCCGGATTCGCTCCAATTGATATCGAGGTGCGTGCCGCGATAGGTGCTCTCCGACGTGTAAGCCGGCATGGCGTGATTGAGGTGCGCGGCCAGCGGCTTGTAGAACACATCTTCGTTGTGGCAAATGTCATCGGCGCCGGTCAAGGCGCGCGTGGAAAGCTTTACAAGCTTGCCAGCCTCCAGGGTGGCGCTTCCGTGCCTGGCTGCGGGCATCTGAAAATGGATGCGAGTCGCTTCGGTGCCCACTATATTGTTCAGCAATCCGCTGGTCTGCGACTGCGCAAACTTGACGAGAGCCTCGCGCTGCGCTTGCGTGGCGCGCTCATCGAAGATCATGACCGTCTTTGCCGGGAGGGGACTTGCGTACGGGTCGCCCAAGGTGTTGTTCGCCCGCACCACCGCGACAATGCTTAGGCCGTCGAGCTTGATGTCGCCCCAAACACCCTTGTCCACGCGCCAGGCGAGCACAGCTTCGTGGCCAGTCAGATTGACCTCAGAATTGGCGAAACACGGACCGGTGTACACGTCGGCCGAGCGCGATTCCATATATTGGCCGGTGATTATGGCGGGCGTCTTCGTCGTTTTGGCTGCTACCATCGCTGGCAAAATAATTCCAAGGACAAGAGTTCCTATCAGAATTTGTCGTAATTTCATCGCTTTCGTGCCTCCCGTAAAGTCTCCAATATTGGAGTATTCTCCCATGGCAGAGTCCCCGATTCAAGGTTTTCCTCTCGGTCGTCTCTGTCGGGAGTCCGGTTCGCTGTCTCACTTCTCAAATTTCCCCAGCTGTCTCAGAATGTGAAGTGGCGGCTTGTACCCGGAGTCTGTTGGCGTCTAAACCCTGTAAACCCTGCTGTCTGCTTTCTTTATTTGCGGAAACGACTTACAATGCTGCGGACTCGGTCTGGCAGGACGGTTTGTGGCGAACTTCTGAGTGCTCCAGGCGCCTCGCCGAGGCAAGCTTCCGTTTTGTTTGAAACTAGAGCAGCTTGGTCGAGCGGGCAAGGGCGCCCAATTCCAGGTGAGACCCCACGAGTTCAAATTCGCCGTCGGCTGAACGTTCAGGCCAAAAGTGCTCGGCGCTAGATTGAAACTTTTCATGTGTTTGCGGCGTACTTAGAGGCGACGGATGCAAGAGCTGGGCGCGTTGCACCATTGGGCTGCCGGGCGCGCGCTACCTTTTGTTGTGACCCTGCGCTAACAGGGCGAGCGTATTCTGAAGACTTGTTGGCAATTGCGTTTGGCAACCTGCCCGCGATCGAAGGAATCGAAGTCAAAGCATTTAAGATAAACAGAAAGATAAAGGAAACAGAATGAAGACGTGGCATAAGGTCGGGATTGGCGTCCTAGCGGCGATATTGGTCGGAGGAATCGTCTGGTTCAGCGTGAAACAGGCGAATAAAGGCGTTGTCACAGTGCAGACCGGTAAAGCAGTCGTGCAGGATTTGACTTCGCAAGTAACCGCTTCCGGGGAGATCAAGCCTCGCGATTACACCAACGTGTTGGGCGAGGGTTTTGGCAAGATCACGGGAATCGCGGTCAAGGAAGGCGACCACGTAAAAAAGGGAGACGTGCTGCTGCGCCTAGAAAACATCCAGCCGTCGGCGGATGTGAGTGCCCAGTCTGCCGCGGTGAGTGGCACACAGGCGGGCATGCAAGCGGCGGAGGCCAATCTCAAGGCCGCGCAGTCTGACCTGCAACAACGGAATGCCGACTACGAGCGCGTGAAAACGGAGTGGGAGCGCGGGCAAAACCTTTTCAAGGAAGGTTTGATACCCAAGTCTGATTACGACACGCGCAAGAACGCATTTGATGGTGCGACTGCAGCGGTACAGTCGGCAACATCCCGGGTGCATCAGTTGAGGGCTGAAGTGGACCGGTCGCGCTTTCAGAACGATCAAAATTCGGCCATGCTGAGCAGATCGCGAGACATTCTGCGCAAGACGACTTACACGGCGCCAATCAACGGCGTGGTCAGCTTCATTGCGGTGCGCGTGGGCGAAAATGTGGTGCCCGGGATTCAAAATGCCGCCGGAAGCTTCTTGATGACGATTTCCGATATGGCGGTGGTAACAGCTGAAGTGAAAGTGGATGAGACCGACATTGTCAACGTCCGCCCGGGCCAGCCTGCTGATGTAAGTATTGACGCGATACCCGGGAAAATTTTTAAGGGACACGTGACCGAAGTGGGTACTCAGGCAGTCTTGCGCAGTTCGGGACTGGCAACTACCCAAACGACCGCGGGCGCCCAGGAAGCTAAAGACTTTAAGGTTGTTGTGCAGGTGGACGATCCTCCCGAGGGGCTGCGGCCGGGGCTTTCCAGCACGGCGAAGATCAGGACCTCGGAAAAGAAAAATGTGCTGCAAATTCCGATCCAGGCGCTGGCGATGCGGACTCGCAAAGACCTCGAGGATGCGGAGAAAAATCAGAAGGATCAGTCGAATAGCGGAGTTACGCTCGCGGCTCCGCCGGCGACGCCGGGAACCGACCCTAAGAAACAAGAAATTCAGGGTGTTTTTGTTATTCGGAATAAAAAGGCGGTTTTTGTTCCGGTGGAGACTGGGATCAGCGGCGTTACCGACATCGAAGTGACCAAAGGGCTGCAACCAAACGAAGACATTATTACTGGAAGCTATAAGGCGTTGCGCACGCTGCGGTCAAATACCGCGGTCAAAGTCGATAACTCAGCGCCAAAGAAGACTGAGGACGAAAAGAGTTAGCGAAGTGTATTCGTTTTTCTGGTAGAGGCTGAGGTACGCAAGGAGTTTGGAAATGCCAGTCGAGACACCCGCGTCGGAATCATTTCGAGAAGACCTGATCAGCCTCGGCGTTGCCATCAAGACTGACAGCCTGATCAAGACGTATCAAATGGGCGCGGAACTCGTGCACGCGCTGCGCGGCGTTGACCTCGAGATTCGTAAGGGAGAGTATGTAGCTATCATGGGGCCTTCAGGCTCAGGCAAATCAACCCTGATGAATTTGATCGGGTGCCTGGATACGCCAAGCTCCGGGAAATACTGGCTGGCAGGTCGGCTCGTGAGCGAACTTGATGACGATGAGTTGGCATTTATTCGCAACAAAGAGATTGGGTTCGTCTTCCAAACTTTTAATCTTTTGCCACGCGCCACCGCGCTACACAATGTGGAGTTGCCGCTGATTTACAATGGTACGCCCGCAGAGGAGCGCATTGAGCGTGCCAAGAAGGCGCTGCAGATGGTGGACCTGCTCGACCGCATGACGCACAAGCCCAACGAACTTTCTGGCGGCCAGCGCCAGCGTGTGGCCATAGCGCGCGCTCTCGTGAACAATCCATCGATCGTGCTGGCCGACGAGCCGACAGGAAACCTGGATTCACAGACCGGTGAAGAAATCATGGGCGTCTTCGAACGTTTGCATGGCCAGGGGAATACCATCATCCTGGTTACGCACGAAAATGATATCGCCCAGCATGCCCACCGCATTATTTACATCAAAGACGGCAAGATCTTCTCCGACCAAGCCGTGCAAAAGTAATCCCTGCTTCAGCGACTTCCGTACCGACAACCGGCGCCAGCGAACTCACTGAAGCTGCGGCGGTTAATCTGCTTGACTTGAACCTCAATTGAAGGCACAAATGTTCCAGCTTGTCTCTCAAACAAAGTGGCACGCGCCGCAAGTTTCGCTATCCCGACAGCATCGCGGCGTTGTCGTACGCGCGCGGTGGTGCAGGAGAAGCAAAGTAAGTGGATCGCGTTGGGTTGTCGACGTTCGCTGTTACAGATTTGTCTATCTCGATTGGCCAACTTCCCCTGACACTGCATTTCTTGGAGGCGGGTTTGCGGCAGCGCGCCGGCGCACGTTACTCACGTTTCCATAGGGGGGATTCCGAGGAGCGAGGCTTTCCCGTTTTTCTAGAGCCGAGCACGAACGCTCAGCAACTAGGGAGCCGGTTTTCCTACACACATGACGACGCCGTGTTGTCTCTTGACAACCAAGCCGCACATTTTCGAGGTGTACGCCATGAACATGCGCTGGATTCGCTTCTGCGTATTTTACTGACCCAACTCTTGCTGCCGGCGCACGGCTTCCTTTTGCATGCTGCGACGATGATGCGCGACCGGCGCGGCTATGTTTTTGTGGGCCCCTCGGGCGCCGGTAAGAGCACGGTCGCCGCTCTATCACCTGCCGGCAGCGTGCTAACCGACGAGATTTCGCTTGTGCGCGGCGATGGTCAAAGCTGGTTCGCGCACGGAACGCCATTCTGGGGCGAGTTCCGTGCCGATGGCGCGAACCAGCGGGTGCCGCTTGCAGGGATCTTCAGCTTGGCGCAGGCAAGCGTTAACCGCGTCGAGCGGCTATCAACTAAGGAAGCGTTGCGCGCGCTGCTTCCCAACGTGCTTTTCTTTTCTTCCGCGTCGCGCGAACATTCCGAGTTGCTTACGCTGCTAGCGGGCGCCGCCGAGCAAGTGCCTTTCTATCGCCTGCTCTTTCGGAAGGAGCCGAGTTTTTGGGAGGCTATTCCGTAAATGGCGATGGCTATGCACGCTAAACCGATCAAGAATCCTATTCTTGCATGGCGCGAAATCGAAGGCGAAACCGTTATTATCTCGCCGGAAGAAAGCGTTATGCATGAGCTGAATTCCACGGGGAGTTTTATCTGGAATCAGATTGACGGCCAGCGCACGGCGGAAGAGATTGCGCAGCGGCTTGCAGGCGAATACGAAGTCTCGCTGGAAACAGCTCTCGCGGATACCCGCGAACTTCTCGATCAATTGGCCGCCAAGAAGCTCGTTGCAACCAACAATTCACAATTGGCGCCGCAGGTGGACGGTGAGTAATACGCCGGTGATGAAACGTTTTATCCGCAGGACTGTCGACAAACATTTGCCGGTCAACGTACATTTTGACCTCACGTACCGTTGCAACGAACGCTGCATTCATTGTTACCTCGACCATGAAGATTATGGCGAGATGACCACGGCGGAGGTCCGCGCCGCGCTCGACCAGTTGGCTGCGGCCGGCGCCCTGTTTCTTACCTTCAGCGGCGGCGAAATCTTCCTGCGCAAGGATTTGTTTGAGCTTCTCCAGTATGCCCGGAAGCTGCACTTTGATCTCAGCTTGAAGACCAATGCTTTGCTGGTGAATGAAGAGCGCGCCGCTCAGTTACGAACCGTTGGTGTTCGCCGCATTCAAATCAGTGTGTACAGCGCGGACCCGGCGGTGCACGACGCCATTACACAGGTTCCCGGCTCACTCGCGCGATCGCTGGAGGCGATTGCGCTGCTCCGGAGGCATGGTCTACAGGTGAAAATAGCTTGTCCGTTGATGAAGGAAAATTTGCTCGCCTATCGCGACGTCATGAAACTGGCCGAAGAGTTGGGTGTGCCTTACATCTTGGACTTGACCATTACGCCGATGATGAACGGCGACCGCGACACTCTTACGCATCGCAACGCTGCTGAGGAATTACTTCCGGTGCTGACCGATGCGAAGTTGAATCAGTATCTGATGGCGCGAGGTAACGATTGTGGGCATGCTGAGGGCCTCGGCTCGGGAAATACCCACGCGCGCCCTATTGGCAGTGCGACGTCCAGCGGCATCGAAAGTGACGCCTATGACGGTATTCCTTGCAGTGCCGGTCACAATAGCCTTTACATCTCACCTTACGGGGATGTGTTTCCCTGCGTGCAACTGGTTGTGCCGGCCGGGAATCTGCGCCGCCAGAGGTTTGAGGAGATCTGGTACGGCTCAACCGAGATGCGCCGCGTCCGCGCTGTGCGTGAGAAGCAATTGCCGGACTGCGCGAATTGTTCCATACGATCGTATTGCGAACGGTGCCCGGGCTTAGCGCTGATGGAAGGCGGCGATTTGTTTGGAGCGTACGAAAGAGCTTGTGAGCTGGCCGAGTTGCATGCGCGGCTGGCGGGCGTCGAAAATCCGATCAGCGCTTTCCATGCGCGCGTTCGAAGATCCGCAGATGTGGGTTCTCCTGTGCCCGATCTGACGGCACTAGCTGCAAATTCGGAGTCGGGACTTCCGGGTTAGAGAGTTAGAGAAAAAATGAGCGAGAAGGATACCAAAAATTCCCAATCCCCGGAACGGGGTGGCAGTACAAAAAAGGCTTACGCCAAACCCAGCCTCAATTCAGAACCAATCTACGAAACACTCGCGCTCGCTTGCGCGAAGCGCCCCGGTCAAGGGGCCCTGTGCAATAGCTCACCGCGGCAATCTTGAAGTCTGGTGTGTACCGTTCAGCTATTCCGCGTCGGGCGGTTTCGCGCTGGAGTTGCCGTCGAGATAGCGTTCAAACCAATAAAGCTGCCAATCGAGGCTCTCCACCACATGTTTGGGCTCGCCGGTTCGCGTGAGATTGTGATTCTCGCGCGGGAATAATACTAGCTCCGAAGGCACTCCGTAATGCTGAAGAGCGCGGAACCACTGCTCGCCTTGCTCGATGGGCACGCGGAAGTCCATATCCGAATGCAGTACAAGCGTCGGAGTGTGAACATTGCGCGCGTATTTCAATGGCGACGCGTTCCAGTATTGATCGAAATCATCAAACAGCAGGCCCCTGAAATCGTCAGTGTGTCCGTAAGCACCATCGCGAGTTCCTTCGTCGCTGATAAAATTTGACACCGAGCGCAACGTAACCGCGGCTTTGAAGCGATCGGTATGCGATACGATCCAATTCGTCATGAAACCGCCGTAGCTTCCGCCGGTTACTCCTAGCTCGGTTTGATCAATCCAGGAATGCTGCTTGAGCGCGGCATCTACCCCGGCCATCACATCCTGATAATCCATCCCGCCCCAATTATTCACGATGCCGCGCTCGAATTTTTCGCCGTAGCCGGTCGAGCCGCGCGGATTGCAGAAAAACACCGCCCAGCCTTTCGCCGCATAAACCTGAAATTCGTGGAACCAGTCCATACCAAACATGCCGGCAGGACCTCCATGAATCACGAGCACCATCGGATATTTCTTTCCAGGCTGCCAGCCAAGCGGCTTGACAAAGAATCCATCGATCGGCCATCCGTCCGTGCTTTTGTAGGGCAAACGTTCGACGGGCTGAAGCTCTAACCTCGACCAGAGATCGCTGTTGAGATGAGTGAGTTGCCGCTCATTCGTGCCGTCGAGATTGGCGATATAGACGTCGTCCAGATGCTGGAAATCATTAGCCAGGTAAACCATGACGCTGGCGCGCTCATTCACGTCAAATGCGTGTGCGTCGCGCGGTCCTTTTGTGACCGCGGTGAACGAATGCGAGGGAAGATCTGCGCGATACAGCTGCGTTTCTCCTTTTACGCCCGCAGAAAACAGCAGCGTGTCGGCACGCGACCATCGGACTTCGGCGGGGATCAAATCGAGATCATTCACTGCAAGTTGTGAGCGGCCACTGCCGGACGAAGACGCCACATAAAGCTTGGGAAACTTGCGCCTCGCGGTGCGGCCCGTGAACATAATTTGCTTGCCGTCCGGTGACCACCGCGGATTCTCATCCTCAAATGCATGATCGGAAATTTTGGTGAGCGCCCCGCCGGACGCCGGAATCACCCAGACGTCGGTATCGTTGCTATCGTCATAGGCTTTGCCGGAGCGGTCAGACACGAAAGCGATTCGCGAGCCGTCCGGGGACCACTGGGGATCGGTGTCGTTCCAGTCCTGGCCAGTGGTGATTTGTTTCGCCGCGCCGCCGGCAACATTGACCACCCAAAGATGCCGGCGCTTGTCGTCGAACCAGCCCGTGTCATTAAATTTGTAGCGCAAGTGCATGTAGTGGCGCACATCACTCTTGCGGTCAGCGGCGGAGACAGCGTCACTCGGTCCCGACGAACTTACGCAAACCAAACGCGTCCCTTCGGGGGACCACTGATACGTTTGCACGCCATTCTTGAGCGTTGTGAGCGCCAGCGCCTCGCCACCAGTCATCGGTAGCAAATAAATTTGAGATTTCGACACCTCGCCTGCCAATGCATCAGTGGTGCGCGTGGAAAGGAAAGCGAGCGTCTTGCCATCCGGGCTCCAGCGGGGGCTGTTGGCAGTGAATCCCTCGGCGCTCAGCCGGTGTGGTGCGGTTGCCCCATCGGCGGGGACCAGCCAGATCGAGGACTCGCGGCGATTTTTCTTTTGATTGATCGTCGTAAGAACATACGCGACAGTTTTGCCATCGGGAGAAAGACGCGGATCGCTCGCGAATTGGAAAGACGAATAGTCCTGCGGCGTGATTCCGCGCTTATCCGCGGCTTGCAGACCGAAGCCTATAAACAATAAAAACAGTAGAACGACAAAAAATCGCAAGAGGTTTTGCATATCCGCGACTCTAGCACACCAGAAAAATAGACCGCAAGACACCACTCAACCTTCACTCAGTAGTTGCCATTCGGAATTTCGGTTATCGGGTTAAGCACAGTTCATTTTTGCGCCAATTGACCGTTCCAGAGTGGAACGACACAATCGCCGTAGTGTTTCGTATGGGCACAGATTTGCGGGATAACAGCACCTAACTGCGATCCTGAAAAGCGCCCTTTCCGGGATCTGGCGAAACAAATGATTGGAAACCGTAGAAAAGCAGATTGTGTTGCCGTACGCACTGCCCTCGATACCCAGGGGCGTGTTAATTTACGGGTCTACGGCAGCAGCATGTTGCCGTGGATTCGCCCGCGGGACATCGTCGTAATTCGCCGCGCAAAGCTAGCGAATATTCAATGCGGCGACATCGTCCTGTTCGCGCGCGCCGAGCGATTGTTTGTTCACCGGGTGATTGAAAAGAAGACGGCGCAGAACGCAACTCTTCTGGTAACCAAAGGTGACGCCCAGCCGCAGAGGGATGCACCGATTTCGAGTGACGAATTACTTGGTCGGGTCAGCTCGCTATATCGCGGTTGGCACTGGGTGAATTTTGATTCGAGCGCGCAAGGACTGCTAAACGGTCTCCTGTTTCGCATCTCGGTGCTGAGCGAGATGTGGTACCCGGCTGCGCGCCGTCTGTGGAGCTTCCTCGTTCCCGTTTATCACGCCTTCGAATAAATTCTGAAACATGACGCAAGACGGGCGGCGCAATCGAACCAGAGTCCTCGATTTCACGCTACCACTCTCGATAAGGCGGGATTCATGCCGGTACATCAACGATGCCGAATTCGACTCGCCGCCGTATCGGATCAATGCGATCCGCGCGGACTCGCACCTGGTCGCCTAGTCGCCAAATGGCCTGACCGCTGCGACTGCCTCGGACCCGCGCCGGGTGCTGGTGCCTGCTTCGCGAAGGCCCTCCTTTGGCGCCACTCAGTGCGACGATGGCATGATCCCGGTCACGATAGATGCACGGTGTACCGGCGGCCTGTTCGAGCGCAGTGATGGGGACGAGGCCTTCGACGAATACTTCGATCAATTCCACAAAGAACCCAAATTTATGCACCGAAATAATCAACGCAGTGTATTCCTCGCCCAAATGGCCTTCCATAAATTGCGCGGTCTTCCAATCCATCAATTCGCGCTCGGCGCCTTCGGCGCGACGCTCGGCTTCTGAGGATTCATCGGCGATTTCATCGAGCGCGATTCGAGAATATGGTCCCGCATCTTTTTGCGTGCCGGCCCTCAGATTGGCGCTGCGGGCGTGTCCACCGACATGTTCTTTGCTCGCGACGCTACCCCCGGCAGAGGAATCGCGGCGCGCGAGAACCCATTTGAGGATTCGATGGACGATTAAGTCTGGATAGCGGCGGATGGGCGAAGTGAAATGAGTATATTCGTCGAAAGCCAGCGCAAAATGCCCCAGGGGATCAGCGGCATAACGCGCTTGCTTTAGCGAGCGCAACATCAAGTAAGAAACGATACGCTCCTCAGGCTTGCCGGCAAGTTTTTGAGTCAGCCGTTGATAATGTTCAGGTCGGATATCGAGCTCCAGCGTTGCAGGGAGCGTAACGCTCATCGCGCGCTCGCGGCCGCGGCCCAATCTCTCCGAGCGTCTCGCCCGGGGAGGTGACGGAACGCTGCCATGCCGCACCGGTATCTGCTCAACAGCCAGGTTGGGGATGTCTAGTGAGTACCCGAATGCGCGCGCCAATTCCTCAAACTCGAGAACCTTTTTGGCGTCGGGCTTTTCGTGAACGCGATGCAGCGACACAACTCCTTGATGCTCCAGGAAAGACGCCACCGCGCGATTGGCGGCGAGCATAAATTCTTCGATCAGGCGATGGGCAATATTTCGAACACTGCGGACTATGCTCACCATGCACAGATTCTGGTCAAACTCGATGAGCGGCTCCGGTAGATCGAAATCAATTGAACCGCGCTTGACGCGCCAGGCATTCAACACAAGAGCGAAGTCGCGCATATTGCGAAAATGCGGGGCCAGCGAGGCGTAGCGCGCGTTCAATCCCGGATCGCCTTCGAGCACTTTGAACACGCTGGTGTAGGTCATACGCTCGGCCGAACGAATCACGCCGGGAGTAAACCTCGACGAGGTCATGCGTCCAGAATCGTCGAAGTCCATTAGCGCGCTCATCACCAAGCGATCTTCGCGCGGTTTCAGCGAGCAGATTTCGTTGGAGAGCTCCTCCGGCAGCATGGGCACGGCACGGTCGGGAAAATAAACTGAAGTGCCGCGCAAGCGCGCTTCATGGTCGAGCGCCTCCTCACGGGCGACATAGTGAGCGACGTCGGCAATATGCACCTGCAGATGCCAGCCGTTCGGGCGCCGTTCGACGAATACCGCGTCGTCAAAATCGCGTGCAGTTTCGCCATCGATGGTAACAATGGGCAGTTGGCGAAAATCCTCGCGGCCTTCGAGCGCCGCCTCGCCAACCGGCTGCGCTGCTCGACGCGCCTCCTGGCGTACCTCCTCGGGGAATACATGCGGCAGGTGATGCTTGCGAATCATGATCTCGACATCGACACCCAGCTCGCCGGGACGCCCGAGAATTTCTATGACCCGTCCTGAGGGAGACACGCCGCCACGCGGAAAACTGGTCAGCTCCACATTGACCACTGCGCCGTCAAGTTCTGCCAAGCGCACCGGCTTGCGGCGCACTCGACCGATCAAATCTATATCTGACAGTCCAATCTTTTCGCGCAACGCCGGGGGGAGTTCATCACCCGGCGGAATTACCACCTCATGAGTTACGCGAGAATCATAGGGCAGCACGATGTTGCTTTGGTGGCCGTAGCGGAACAGACCAACTACTGTGGGATGTGCGCGATTCACGATGCGCAAGATACGTCCTTCGGCTCGCATCCCCGTGCGACTACCTGGTCGGCTTTCCCGACCAGGTGCGCGCCCTCGTGCAGTGTTGCGGCGCTCAATACGCGCGACAACGCGGTCGCCATGCATGGCGTCGCCTAGTGCGTCGCGGCCGATGAAGAGATCGCCCTCAATGCCAGGAATTGGTTTGTCGGGCACGACGAATCCATAGCCGTCGCGATGGGCCACAAGGCGCCCAGTAATTTCGTTGGGGTCGCGACGTAAAGGTATCGGCTGTGAAGAGGATGCCCTTGTCATCGTTGCCGCATGAATTTCGGGCGTGGCAGAATTGCGTTCCGGACGATGTTCACTGCGGCTCGGGTGGGTTTTCAGACCAGCCAGCCGGTAGCGGCCACCGCGGAGTTCTTCGATTTCGCCCCTGCGTTTCAGCTGGGAGACAATTTTATTCAAGGTGCGCCGCGCGGGATGACGCAGCTCGAGGGCCTCGGCAATTTCCCGCACGCTCGTGGGAGCTTTCGATTGCGCGAGATGCGCGATTACGTCGTTTGCCGAGATTTCTTTATGTTGGGGCATGTGTCTGGCTATGGGCGCGGTTAAAACCCCGCAAACGATTGTAACGGTAACCTCGAACTCTGTCATTTCCAGGCAACGCCACAGGGCGCCTGTTATAGGCGAAGAGCATGGCGCATCCCGGAATGGAAGGATCCATCTTTAATGTCATCGTCACGCTCCCCCGAAGGAGCCGTTGCCGAATGATTGTGTTGCAGGTTCCAAAACAGAACGAAACGAAGCCAACAAGTTCCGGTACACTGTCGGAATTATGCCGAAGGTTTATGCAGGCACATCAGGTTGGGCGTATCCCGCCTGGAAACCAAGCTTCTATCCACCGAAGCTCAGTTCCGCAAAGTTTCTAGGCTATTACGCGAGCAGGTTAAATTCGGTGGAGCTGAATTATACATTTCGCCGCTTTCCGACGGAAAAATTGCAAATCGGTTGGGGTGAAGCAACGCCCGCGGATTTCAAGTTCGCCGTGAAAGCTCATCAGACCATCACGCACATCAAACGGCTTCGTGACGCTGGCGAATCAGCCTCACATTTTATCGCTTCGCTGCAGGCTCTTGCCGAGGCGAACAAATTAGGGCCAATACTTTTTCAGTTGCCGCCATTTCTAAAGTGCGATTTGCCGCTGTTGAGTGATTTCCTTGCAGCGTTACCGCGATATGTGCGAACGGCGTTTGAGTTTCGGCACATCTCCTGGTTCAGCGATGACGTATTCGCCAGGCTGCGCGTGGCCAATGTCGCTCTGTGCCAGGCGCAGAGCGCTACGATCGAGACACCTGAAATTGCGACCGCCGATTTTTCCTACTTACGCCTCCGCAAGGAAAGTTATTCTGTCAAGGACCGCGAGAGTATCGCCAAAAAAGTTGCGGAACTTGTAAAGCGAGGGGACGTCTTCGTGTACTTCAAGCACGAAGAAACTCCAGAAGGCGCGTTATACGCCGAAAGCCTGCTCGCAGAGACCTCCCCTTTCAATCCTTTGGATAAAGGCAGTCAATGAACTCGATAGACATTGCGGTCGCAGCAGTTACCCTCGATGGAGGCATCGTCGCAGTAATGATGATGGCTGGATTTGGCGCGGTTTGGAGTTGAGGGCGGCCGGATGATAAAAAAGCTCGATTCTTCGGTCACCGGTTCTTTGAAAGGCCCTACTTCGACAATCCCAGCACTCTTTTGTTCAGCTCCATCAGATCCGCGTCGAAACGATAGAAGCCGAAGCGCCATTCGTGAGTGGCCTCCGCCGCAGTTATACCCACGATCGAGAAATCCTTTTGTACGCCATCGGCGCACAAAGAGTTCGGAAAGTGGGCGCCAAGAAAAATGCCCTGATCAGGAGCAAAAATCCCGCTGCATTCTTCGGAGGTCAGCACGGCGCGCAACATCCCTGTATTTCTGTGGCCTGGTTGGCAAAAGTACAGGTTTGGCATACCACATGGTTGGCCAAAAATCTGACAAATCAAATAGTACTTGCTATTAAAAGTTCCTAATTGTTGCCGATTTTGTACTAGTTCAAGCAGAAGGTTTCGGAAGCCATCTGCGTGAACGCGCAACTCGTCGGCATGACCCTCCGAAAGTGCGAGTGAAGAGGGCCTATTGGAGAATGAACAATCAGCGCTACTTTTTGCAGGTGTCGCTAACCATCGTCAAATTCGTCACCGTCATGTGACCATGCTCGGTGGAGTGCTTACCCATGCCGTGCTCTTTTGCCTCGGCCTTAACGTCTTCCTTCATGCCGTGCATTTTGGCGTTGGAAACTACGCCGGTAATCGTAACCGTATGACCAACATGATCGCCGAGCGCGAGGGTGTCGCTCTTTATGTCCCACGTACCACCTTTCGCCGTAGTAATCTTGTACTCATTGGCGTCGTCGCCCTTTTGAAGGCAGCCCGAGAATGTCCGCGTTTTCTTATGCGTGGTTTTTGTTGTGTTCTGAGCCGTAGCCATCCCTACAGTGCCCGCAAACACGAACAACGCAAGAAATACCATCGTAATCTTGATTTTCATCCTTAACCTCCTAAGGTTCGATTGACAAGCGGAAGTGCAGACCAGGAACTCGGCTAGTTGATCTACGCCTAAGAATCGGTGGATTGGTCTGAGCAACAGCCATCTAGCTCCCAGCCAGGAGCTATGTTAGCGGCGGTGAGGGCGGGAGTCTGTGCAATTGTGAACACCTTGGTGACGATCTATTGGTGTGCGTCCGCTCGCACCTCCTAGTGTAGCGTCCAACAAATAACTAGACATATAGAGTGCCCTGGTGTACGTTGAGTCATGCCGCGATCCGCTCCTGCCGTCAGTCTGAGTATCGGTGA